>SESF01007933.1_pt1 | contig 27460 bp, 27 predicted proteins | sample 3171521 | NCBI WGS metagenome assembly SESF01 (sample SAMN10866945, study PRJNA518727) | freshwater metagenome | biome: subpolar coniferous forest; feature: holomictic lake; material: water; isolation source: holomictic Lake 227, 6 m and 8 m depth | place: Canada: near Kenora, Ontario | collected...
CCGCAAATTAGTTGAGGCAGTATTTTAAAGAAGGAAAAAGGAAAAGGAAAAAGTAAACCGGTATGGGTCAAGCCGCTCCTTGAGTACCGCGTTTCCTGAGTAGCGAAGTGTATCGAAGGAAACTCATTATATAAAAGAAACCCCGGAACCACATGAACAGTTTCGGGGTTTCTTATTTTCAGGAAGAAATTTATATCACATATCCATTAGGCAAAACAGCGCCTTTTTTTATAACAACAATACCTTCTCTTACTGAATACAATTCATTATTGGAATCCGGCAGATGCTTGCCTCCATTTACCCGAACATCGTTGCCCACATGAACGTTTTTGTCAACAATACAATTGTTCAGATAACAGCGTTCTCCAATACCCATCACTTTGCCATCATTATAATTCTGATCAATCTCACCGAGGTTTTGATAATAATCATTCCCCATAATATATGAATTGACGATGGTCGAACCTTTGCCAATCCTGGCCCTGATGCCGATTACAGAATGCTCGATGCGACTGGCATGAATGATACAACCATCGGAAATGACCGTTTTCTCCAATGTAGTTCCGGATATTTTTGAAGGCGGAAGCAATCGTGGGCGGGTATAGACCGGGTTCGAATTGTCAAAAAGGTTAAACATTGGAATATCATCGGTCAGGCCAAGGTTTGCTTCGTAGAACGATTCGATGTTACCAATATCGGTCCAGTAACCTTCATACTGATAGCTTAGTACCTTATGGGTTTTAATAGCCTGCGGAATAATTTCCTTTCCGAAATCCTTGGTTCCCTGGTCTTTCATCAGTTCAACCAGCAGATTGCGATTAAAAATATAAATACCCATCGAAGCCAGGTAGATCTTCCCTTCGCGCTGCATTTCAGCACTAACCTCCGAGGTCCAGTCGGGCAGCAATTCAGGAGCAGGTTTTTCAATAAATTCCTGAATAATATTTTCTGAATCTGCTTTCAGAATTCCAAATTCAGAGGCTTCCTTAGCGATAACCGGAAGGGTAGCCAGAGTAATTTCGGCACCGGCTTTTATATGCGCTTCAATCATTTCATTGAAATCCATCTGGTACAGCTGGTCTCCGGACAGGATCAGCGCATGATCAAAATCGTAGTTCATAAAATGTTGCATACACTGACGAACCGCATCGGCAGTTCCCTGAAACCAGGACTTGTTGTCAGGCGTTTGTTCAGCTGCAAGAATATCAATAAAAGAATCGCTGAAAAAACTGAACTGATAGGTGTTCTTGATGTGTTTGTTCAGGGAAGCTGAATTAAACTGCGTCAGAACAAAAATCCGGTCAATATCAGAATTGATGCAATTCGATATTGGAATATCGACCAAGCGGTACTTTCCGGCGACGGGAACTGCAGGTTTTGATCTGTTTTCCGTAAGTGGGGAAAGCCTGGATCCCTGGCCTCCACCCAGAATAATTGCTAATGTTCTTTTCTTCATAAAACTATATTTTAAGAGATTGATATAATTCAATATATTCCTTTGCAGCCCTGTTCCACGAATGGTCGATTTGCATGATTTCCTTCCTGATTTTGGTAAAGGCTCTTTTGTTTTTGAATAAGGTTTTGGCCCGTTGCATCGAATGGATCACATCAAATGTTGAACATTGATCGTGACAAATGCCAAACCCATTGTCACCAATATCTTCGACCGTATCGCGCAAACCACCTGTTCGCCTGACAATCGGAATGGTTCCATAGCGAAGTGCATACATCTGATTCAGTCCGCAAGGTTCAACGCGCGATGGCATCAACAGAAAATCGGCTCCTGCATAAATCAGGTGCGAAAGTTTTTCGCTGTACCCAATGTGTGAACAATAGCTTCCCTTAAACATCGATTCCAGATGCAATAAGCCATGCTCGATGTTTTTCTCTCCGGAACCTAAAACCAGAATGTTCTGTTCTCCCGGATTAAATTTGCAGATATTATAAATAATATCAGGCAGCACATCAGCTCCCTTTTCTTCAACCAGACGGCCAATAAAAGTAAACAAGGGTTTTTCAGGATTAAGTCCGAATTGCTTACAAAGCAAATCCTTACTGGCTTTCTTTCCGGCTTCAACAGTTTTTAAATTGAAGTTTGTCTCCAGCATCGGATCTGTTTCAGGATTCCAAACCTCGGAATCAATACCGTTTAAAATACCAACCGATTTATCCCGTTCGTGGCGCAGCAAATCTTCCATTCCTTTCATTTCCCATCCGATTTCTTCAAGATAGCTTGGTGAAACAGTGGTGACTCCCCAGGCACATTTAATGGCCGATGCCAATGGATTGATCAGGTTATGCCATTCGACCAGGCCATTGAAATAGGAATGAAACGGAGGTAGAAAATGCAGTTTGTCGAATCCAAACTGGCCCTGATATTGTCCGTTATGAATGGTAAATACGGTAGGGACAAGTTCGAATTTGCTGTATTCGCGAACTTTTGACATCATGAATGGAATGAATCCGGTTTGCTGATCATGACAATGAACAACATCCGGAACTCCATCTCGCTGGTTCAGCCAATTTAAAGCGGCAATCTGGAACGTGATAAAGCGCTCGCTGTCGTCGTGATAGGAATAAATGTTGTGCCGGTCGAATAATCCGGGAATGTCAATGAGGAAAAGATCAAATCCCAGACTGCTGTTGTCCAGTTTTAAAACATTAAAATTGTAATTTGTGTGACCCAGCCGTGCAATTCCCGAAAATTCTGTTAAAAATTCATGTGAACTACTGAATTTTCCATGGTAAAATGGCATGATAACAGTGGCCGAATGCCCCAATAAAATCTGATACTTAGGCAATGCACCCACAACATCTGCTAATCCGCCCACCTTTGCTGCGGGATAACACTCTGCGCTAATGTGAATTATATCCATAGTCCGAATCATTCCGTTACTTAACAAAACCAATAAGCTCTTGTTGCTAAATTTAAAAAAAATAATCAGATATGGATTAAAATCTACTCTTTAACATGTTAAAATTTGGATTGTGTTTTGGTTTCAGGTCAGGTAAGCTATTTCATACACGAAAAAAATCCCGTTTGGCGGGACTTTTATCTTGAAAATTTTATGATTAAACCAATTCGACAATTATAAATTGGGAAGATTGCTTACTTTTTTGCCAGTGAGAATAGAAACTCCAGTCCGCCTTCAGGTCTGTTTTTGGCTGAAATCTCGCCCTTGTGTAATAAAATAGCATTTTTAACGATTGAAAGACCAAGTCCTGTTCCGCCTGTTTCGCGCGAACGACCATAGTCAATCCGGTAGAAACGCTCAAAAATCCTCGGTAAATGTTCTTCCTGAATGCCAACCCCACTATCGGTATACTGGAAAAAATAGAATTTATCATCTTCGAGGTATTTCCGGATTGAAATCTGTGAGCCGGTGCCAGCATAATTGATCGAGTTTTCAATCAAATTCTGGAAAATAGAAAACAACAAAGACTCGTTTCCATTAACAACTACATCATTATCAACTTCTATTGAGCATTCCATACTTTTGTCTGTCAGCCTGTTTTTCAGGTTTTCGATTACATCACGAATAACAGGTTTCAGCGCAAGCGATTTAAACTCGAATAAACCTCCTGCATCCTCAATGTTATTAAGCAACGAGATATCGTTGAGCAAATCGGTCAGACGCTCCGATTGTGCAAATGCTTTTTCGAGAAAGTATGTTTTTTTCTCGGCCGGAATATTCTGATTGTTTAAAATGGTTTCCAGGTAACCTTTGATGGAAGATAGCGGTGTTTTCAACTCATGCGCAATGTTGGAAGTCAGCTGCTGTTTCAGCAGCCGTTGCTTTTCCGGACGTGTAATATCGCTGATCAGTACCTCAAAACTCCGGTCCATAAAAATGATGCACCTGACCTGGAAATATTTTTCCCGTTTTTCAATTGTAAATTCAAACTGAGGAAGTTCCTTGTTTTGGGATTGAATGTCCTGCTCGCGTTTTTGATTCACAAATTCAACTACTTTCCCGAATTCAGGAATCGAAAAAATATGTTCGGCCGAGATGGTTGACTTCTCCGAAATCATATTAATAAACTGGATAAAATGACTGTTTGCCAGGATTTTATTCTTCTCAGGAGAAAAAATCGAAATCCCTTCGTTGAGTACCTGCAGGTGACTGTATAACTTTTCCTTTTCGCTGGTTAGCTGGTCCTTGGTGGTTTTCAGATTGTCATAAATCTGAATGATTTGTCTCCGGATAACTCCAAGTTCATCATCCTTGAAGCTGATGTCCATTTTCGAAATGTCTTCGTTCTGAGCTGCCTTCAGTGCAAAATCTTTCAGCTTGGTAATAAAATCACTTAACCGACGGGTGGTGAAATACAGCAGAAACCACATCAGAAGAAAGAGGAAAACGATAAATACAAGAAAGATGCGGCTGGTAGTCAGGAATTTCACTACATCAACATTGTAGATATCAGCCGTTCGGATAAAGTATTTTTTATATGCTTTGGCGTAATAGTAAAACTTTTGATTGGTAGTATTTGAAAGCCGGATACTGGAACCTATTCCCAACTTAAATGCCTTTTGAATTTCAGGACGGTCCAGGTGGTTTTCAAGATTCTGCACATCAGCCACAAAGCTGTCGTAGAGTACTTTTCCTGTCACATCTACAACTGTAATCCGGGTATTCGAATCAGCCAGGAGCGTTTTTAAGGTATCCAGAGACTTAAAATCACCCGTTTCGAGAATTTTTTTATGCTCAATGAACCGATGTGTGATTTCCGTTGTGTTATCGAGAATACTCTCGAGTTCACCCACCCGATAGTTTTTTTCACGGTCGTATTGATACCCTATTACAGCCAGTGTGAAAACTGAAAAAACTATAAAGAAGTTGATGAAAATCCGGTTTCGGAATGTGCGTGGAACGGCCATAAAACTATTTAGTTATTTTGATTTTGCAATAAATTCTTATCCATTAGAACCCGGAAAAAGGAAAAAGAAATGAAGAAAATAAAAACAGTTTTCAAAAGACCTTTCCTTTTTCCCATTTCCTTTTTTTGCGTTTTTTTAGTTGTCGAAACTATACCCGTAGCCTGAACGGCCTTTAATACTTTCGCCAAAAACACCAATTTTCTTCCGCAGACGAGCAATGTTTACATCTACATTCCGCTCAGTAACAATTACATCGTCTCTCCAGATTCGGTCGAGTATTTCCTGCCGGCTAAAATATTTGCCCGGGTTTGTAATCAGCATGGAAAGTATTTCAAACTCCTTCCGGGTGAGCAAAATAGTCTCATTGGCTATGATGAGCGATTTTCTGACCAAATCGAGTTCCAAATTGTCAATTTGGATCAACTTTGATTTCAATTCCACCGATTTTCCACGACGCAAAACAGCTTTTATACGGGCAACCAGTTCTTTGATTGAAAATGGTTTTGAAAGATAGTCATCGGCACCAACATTAAAACCGGTCAGAAGGTCGTTTTCTGTTTCCCTTGCAGTAAGGAAAATAATAGGCACGGATAATCCAATTTCCTTCCTTATTTTATCAGCCAGTTTAAACCCCGACATTCCTCCCATCATCACATCAAGGAGCAGTAAATCGAACTGTTCAAGCGGTTTGTTTAACGCTTCTTCTCCGGAATACGCGACTTCTATATGAAAGCCTTCACTTTCAAGATTAAATTGAAGGATTTCACAAAGGTCTTTTTCGTCATCAACGACCAATATCTTAGTTTCCTTGTTCATAATTCATTGACATGCAAGTTTTTTCTACTTTTTGCTTCTTTTGTGGCGGATATCTTTTCCCTGGTAAGAATAAAATGAAGCCTCAGCAATATTAGCAGCATGATCAGCAATCCGCTCAATACCTGAAACCATTTCCTTAATATGTATAAAGCTGATCAGAATATTTTTTTCCTCAGCCAAAAGAGCTGCCTTGTCGACAACTTTTTTCAGCATTTTGTGATTAAATCCGTCGACAGTTATTTCTGACTTGATGGTCCACAAGGCAAGTTCCATGTCCTGATTTAGGAAAGACAACATAGATTTTCGTGCCATATCCACACTCAAATTCATCATTTTCATGATAAATCCGGAAAGACTCCCGTAAACATCCTCATTTTCTATCTGACTCATAAATTTGACAATACTAATGGTCAGATCGCCAATTCGTTCGAGGCTGATTACAATACGGTAACACGCTATTAATTTGCGTATTTCAGAAGCAACCGGCTGATAAAGTGCAATCGAGTTAATGATGTCTTCGCTTAGCTTAACCTCCAGCTTATTGATTTTCTTTTCATTTTTAGTCAATTGATTGAACTGCTCCTCGTCCGGACGAAGTTTGCCTGAAGTAATCAGTTTTTCGATTTCGTCGAGTTGACTGAGAACCAGATTGGCAAGTTTCTCATAATCAGTAAGTATGTCGTTAATTGCTTCGTCTTTTCTTAATGTCATTTTAGTATTGTTTTCACGGATGTAAATGTTATCAAATTTTAATCAATGTGCTTCATTTGGCCAAACTAAGATACAGAAATATCAAACATCTACGAATCAGTCTGGATTTGTTTCAAATTCAACACTTTTTTGACATACAAAATTGATTCTAAATAATTACAGAGGTGTTAAAGATTTGTTGCAACTCTGTTAATTCTTGCGTTGGAGGCATTATTTAATCTGCTATTTTATCATTTATTGCTTTGTAATCCAGTAAAATAGCTAATTGCAATCAGTTGCAAAATGATTAATGACAAGTCAATTGATTTTTTTAAAGATCCAGTTTTCTGCAGAAATTATTTTTTAGCAAAGAATTTTCTGGAACTAATCAGAATAAAAGCAGGAAAGCTGATATAACGGTTATGACTATTACAAATCCCCTGTAGGTATGTTCAGGAATTATTTTAACCATTTTAAATCCGATGAATGCACCTGTTGCAATGGCAGGCAAGGTCACCAGATCAATAGTCAATGAATGCAGGCTGATATTGTTCCAGACAAACAACTGGAGTGGAAACTTGGAAAAATTGATAATCATGAAAAACCATGCTCCGGTGCCAATGAAACTGTTTTTGGGAAGGTGCATGGCCAACAGGTATATGGCAAAAACTGGCCCGGCAACATTTCCAATCATGGTAGCAAATCCTCCCAAAACACCCATGGATGCAGCAAACCACCATTTGTCAGGAAAAAAATGTGTTCCTTTTCGCTTGTCCTGCCAAATCATAAGTCCGATGCTTAGAAATACCAAAATGGCGATCAGGTTTTTAAACTGTTTGTCGTTCACCAGTTCGCCAACCCAAAGAGCAATCAATAAACCAATCACAGCCCAGGGCAAAACTTTGATCAGGTGAGTCCAGTTGGCGTGGCGGCGATAATAGGCCACACCAAAGATATCGGCCATCATCAGGATTGGAAGCAATACCCCGGTGGATTGTTTCGCTCCGAAAATAAATGCCAGTAACGGAACAACTATCATCGAAACACCGGGAATTCCAACTTTTGACATTCCGATCAACATGCCGCAAGCCATGATGAGTGTCCATTCAAGTGCATTTAAAGGTAGCGAAGAGAGTATTTCCATCATAAATTCCGGTTACTTCAAACTCATATTCGAATAATCAATCAAAACACCTTCATACAGTTTTTCAATCAGGTTTAATTCATCATGAACTGCTTCCAAGGTATTGGCCTGCAAGAGCCTGATCCGGTGCTCCCTGAAATTTTGAAGCGATGGAAAATACCGGGCAAAATGTCTGCGCATCATCAGAATGCTGCTGAGAACATTCTCTTTTGATTCGATCGCAACGACCAGATGTTCCCGGACCTTCTGAGCCACCTCAGGTACTGTGAGCGGAGGCAATAATTCGCCGGTTTTCATGAAATGTTTTATCTCGTTGAAAATCCATGGTCTGCCAATTGAACCGCGCCCAATCATCACCCCGTCAACTCCGCTTTGGTTCATAAACGCCAGTGCTTTCTCAGGCCCGTTGATATCGCCGTTTCCGATAATGGGAATTTTTATGCGCGGACTGTTTTTTACAGCTCCAATCAATGACCAGTCAGCTTCCCCGGTGTATAACTGATTACGGGTTCGGCCATGAATTGCAAGCGCAGAGACTCCGGCATCCTGCAAGCGCTCAGCAACCTCCAAAATGATTTTACTGTTGTCGTCCCAACCCAGTCTGGTTTTAGCAGTAACTGGTAATTTTACAGCTTTCACTATGGCTGCGGTCATTTGCTGCATCAACTCTGGATCGCGTAACATGCATGCTCCGGCTCCTTTTTTTACAATTTTTTTCATCGGACAGCCGTAATTAATATCGATCCAGTCGGGCTGCGATTCTTCGGCCAATTTAGCTGCCTCAACCATCGAATCGATGTCGTGACCATAAATCTGGATTGCAACCGGACGGTCGAAATCGAACAAAGTCATTTTTTGTTTGGTTTTCTGAATGTCACGAATCAATGCTTCCGATGAAACGAACTCGGTGTACATCACATCAGCACCGTACTTTTTGCACATGTACCGAAACGATTTATATGTCACATCCTCCATAGGTGCCAGAAACAGCGGCATCTCCCCCAAATCAATTGATCCGATTTTCACAATTCTTTCTTTAATAGTTTGGCAAAGTAAGTAACAAAGTACTAAATCTGCCGCTTTACGCAACTAAAACGCCAATTGCTCCATCTAAGTTTAAACAAAATGCTTTCTAATGAAACCGAACTCATTTATAAAATATCTTCTTATTCTTGTCCTTTTCGCTGAAATGAGCTGCGAAAAAACTGTTTTTGACCCATCATTTACCTTTGGAAAGGAATCTGCTTTTCGCTTGAATCAAATTTATTATTCAAGCGATGGACAATACAGTTTCCTGATTAATAAGATTAGTGATTCACGCTGCCCTGAAGGGGCAATGTGCATTTGGCAGGGCGAAATTACAGTTAACGGAGAATGGATTGAAAAGAAAAGCAAAACCAATATTGTACTGCACAGCGTGATGAGTGCTTTGCAAAAAGAACCTGATGGATTTACGTTCCAGATCATTGATGCCAAACCACATCCAATCCTTGGAACGGAATCCAAACCAGAAGATTTGGTGCTTAATTTGTTGATTAAGGGGAAATAATGCCAGAGAATTGGCAGGTGTATTTTAGTATTTTACTGAAATCATTTAATTTTCAGTTTCAGTTCAATCAGTTTCAGTACATTTTCAAAGTCACCATCCAAATTCATTATTACAGTTACACAACGGCTGTGATTAAATGGTTTGGCATTCCGGTATTCTTCTTTAATTCGATCAGGCAGTGAGCTTGCTTCAATCATTGGCAGGGCTTTTTCGCTTAGCCAAAAGCTGACACGGAAGGTGTCTTTCTGAATTCCAATCCAGTAAATTGTATTTTTCTTCCGGAGGGTTCGATACAGCCAGCTTTTGCCATCGTTGTAAAATCTCCATTCTTCAGTAATATCCTGATGATTTTCATACAGGTAATCAATGATCTTTTGCCAGTAATTGTATTTATCTCCAATGATCGAAAATATCAGGTCAGAGTTTGGTTCAACATTCGGATCGGTTAATACGATGGGTTCCATTAGAAGATAGTTAAGAATATATTAATAGAATAGGTGACTTTGTAAGCAAAGCGAAATCACCAGGCCACCTGACTCTTATATTTATTTTAGTTGTTTTAAAGGCGAATAGCCCATTTCCAACTTTCACAAATTTTCATTTCCGTTTTCAGCTACCGGTTAAATTCCAATCGTTTTCCAATTTTCCCGGGAACAACAGCGCCATCAGCAAAAGCCAAATCTCCATTAACAAAGGTGTGAGTAACCCGATTCGAAAATTCAATGCCATCGAAAGGCGACCAGCCACATTTGTACAGAATGTTTTTAGGCGAAACCGTCCACGAATGGGCCGGATCGACTAATACCAAATCGGCATAATACCCTTCGCGGATATATCCACGGCGATCAATCCGAAATAAATCGGCTGGAGCATGGCACATTTTTTCGATCACTTTCTCAATAGATATATTTCCCTTCCGGCTCATTTCCAACATGGCAACCAGCGAATGTTGTACCAAAGGTCCGCCCGAGGGAGCCTTAAAATATGAATGATCTTTTTCCAGGAGCGTATGTGGGGCATGATCGGTTGCCACTACATCGATTTTGTCGGCGAGCAATGCCTCCCAAAGTGCAGCTTTGTCAGTAGGAGATTTAATTGCTGGATTCCATTTGATAAAGTTTCCGTAGGTAATATAATCGTGTTCGTCAAACCACAAATGGTGTACACAAACTTCGGCAGTAATGTGTTTTTGGGCAACAGGTCCTGAACTGAAAAGTTTCATCTCATCAGCCGTGGAAAGATGCAGAACATGCAGCCGGGTTCCGAATTTCGTAGCCAGTTCAACCGCTTTGGCCGATGATTTGAAACAGGCTTCGGCACTTCGGATAATCGGATGGGCTGATATGGGAACAAATTCACCGTATTTTTCGCGGTAAATGGCGGTATTCCTGATGATGGTTGGTTCGTCTTCGCAATGGGTTGCGACCAGCAATTTGGTATTTCTGAAAATTTCCGAAAGAACCTCTTCGTTATCGACCAGCATATTTCCGGTAGAAGAGCCCATGAAAATTTTAATTCCACAGACTTTTGTTCCGTCAGTTTTCAGCACTTCATCGAGGTTATCGTTAGTAGCGCCCAGATAGAATGAATAATTGGCGGCCGAAACCTCAGCTGCCCGACTGTATTTTTCTTCGAGCAATTCCTGAGTCACCGCCTGAGGATTCGTATTGGGCATTTCCATATACGAAGTTACTCCACCGGCAACGGCAGCCCTCGATTCAGTGGCGATTTCACCTTTATGAGTCAACCCTGGTTCACGAAAATGTACCTGATCGTCGATGACCCCCGGGATCAGGTATTGTCCGGCAGCATCTAAAACGGTAGTTCCGGCAGCATACTCAGCCGGAATTTGGTCTCCTTCAATCACTTTTGAAATATACTCTCCGTCAATCAGCACGGCTCCCTTGAAAATCCGGCCTTCATTGATGATTTGGGCATTTTTAATGAGTGTTTTCATAGCTGCTGTTTTTATGCAATCACAATTCAAGCAAAATTACTCAATATATAAACAAAAAGACCGCGATTGCGGTCTTAAAATATGCATTTTTATTTTTGGAGCCATCAGGAGTTATTCCCTTTTCGTTTTTCAAACTAACCAAAATCCCGTTTCTATTGAACGACTTTCTCGAAATGAGTAAACCAGCTTCTGATCTTCATTTTCAGCACTCCCCAAAGTGCTTCATTGAAAATTCCACCGCTCATTTTTGATGTTCCTTCTTTCCGGTCAGTAAAAATAATGGGCACTTCAATAATTTTGAATCCGTGTTTCCAGGTTTTAAATTTCATTTCAATCTGGAATCCGTAACCTTTCAGCCGGATCCCATTCAGATCAATGGTTTCAAGCACCCTGCGTTCGTAGCATTTAAAACCGGCAGTGGTATCCATGATTTTCATCCGCGAAACAGTGCGTACATAAACCGATGCCACATACGACATCAGGACTCTTCCGAGTGGCCAGTTAACCACGTTGATCCCTGAAATATAGCGTGATCCGATAGCCAGGCTGGCATTTTGTTCTACACAGGCTATATACAAACGTTCCAGATCTTTGGGATTATGAGAAAAATCGCAGTCCATTTCAAAGATGTAATCATAGTTACGTTCCAAAGCCCAGTGAAATCCTGCCAGGTAGGCTTTCCCCAATCCTTGTTTTCCTGCTCTTTTCAGGATGTGAAGTTTTTCGGGGAATTCAGGAGCCAATCGTTCAACAATTGCACCAGTTCCATCCGGAGAGTTGTCATCGATAATCAGAATTTCTAAAGGAGTTTTCAATGAAAATACCTCGCGGATCATTCGTTCGACGTTCTCTTTTTCGTTATAGGTTGGAATTAATACCAGGTTTTGATGCACACTTCTCGTTTTTGATGGTTATACAAAAGTATGTCTTTTTATGATTGGGATTATCTATTGGTCGTTTCTTTAACAATTATTAGAAGTTTGCCGGAATTTTTAAGCCCAAACTGCCTTTTTTCCATTGTTTACCTTTGATATCGATTGGAAGCTCCAAAAGAAAAAGTAAAAAATCACCATTTTGATTTTCCTGGCGGGACCAAGGGAATAATTTCAAGACGACGCTGCATGGCCTTGTTATAAAACTCTTTCAACCTGGTTGTTTCCACCGGATCAGGTTTTATTTCAATTCCGATATGGCCGCAGCTCAGTTTGTAAGTGATGGATTTTGAATTTGCAATCGAAAGCCATAGATTTTCAGGAATAATAAATAATCCTGCACCGTTATTTTTATCTGCAACCGCAGGAGAACTTTCTGCCATTATCGGTGTGCTTTTACTGGAAACAATCCTGATATTTTCGCTATCCAGTTTCAGAAACATCACAGAATCCAACTTTTCTGCCAGAAAGGGTTTTTTTATTGAAAATTCCAAAGTAACAACCGGATTTTGTTCGGTTTGTACTTCGAACAGGTAGTTTGTCTGGATGTTAAAAAACTGATTGATAATAGTTTTGCTGCTTTTTTCTATAGCATGTGCCCTTGCATTTTGCATCAGACGGAACCCATTTTCCTCCTTTTTGGAATTATTGATTTCAATTATCCGGTTTGTGGATGAACAGGAAGTGAAAATACATGCTGCTAAAAGGATTACAATGAATTGTTTCATTTCTATCAGTATTAGATATTGCGTTCTGATTTGTTCTTCAAAAACTATTCCATTAAATTTTTCCAATTGACAGTGATTTTACAATCATTAACAACTCTTGTTTATATTCAATTAAACTTTGGATTCCGACTTCAGTCTGAGAAGTATTGTGAAAAATTAGAGTTCAATATTTGAAGAATTAAAACAAACGCTGAAAATGATGAAGAATTTATTGATTATAGTTATTTTATTCCTTTCAACCGCTGGGTTGGTCTTTTCTCAGGTACCACCCCCAGGAGGCAATCCGGGAGGACCAAGTATGATAAAGAATGGGATTGTTAAAGGTAAAATACTTGATGCCGAAACTAAAACACCAATGGAATATGCTAACGTAGCTATTTACCGTAAACAGGATTCAAAATTGATTACCGGTGGTATTTCCGATGCCAAAGGTCTATTCGAAATTGGCGAATTACCTTATGGCATCTATTATGTAGAAGCTGGCTTCGTTGGCTTCGAAAAAACAACAATTAAAGATGTGAAAATAATTCCGAATTCAAACTCAGTCGATTTGGGTGAAATTGTGCTTGCTGTTAACCAGACGCATGTGAAAGAGGTTGAAGTAGTAGGAGAACGTAATCGGGTGGAATATAAGATTGACAAAAAAGTAATCAATGTGTCGAATGATATCAATGCAGCAGGCGGTAATGCGGTAACTGTACTCGAAAATACTCCTTCAGTGGAAGTGGATATCGATGGAAACGTGAGCCTTCGGGGGTCAGGAAGTTTCACCGTGCTGATTGACGGGCGACCCAGTGTGCTTTCCGGAAGCGATGCACTCAGGCAAATACCCTCAGCCGCTATTCAAAACATTGAAATCATTACCAACCCTTCGGTTAAATATGATCCGGACGGAATGGCCGGAATCATCAATGTTGTGATGAAGAAAAACGTACTTTCCGGAGTTAATGGAATTCTGAACGTAAATCTGGGAACCGGCAAAAAATACGGAACCGACCTCATGTTAAACTGGAAGAAAAAGAAATATAATCTTTTCTTTGGTGGAAACTGGAACGACAATACTGACTTCGGGACCATGAAATCAACTCGTGAAACTTATGCGAAAGATACCACGAGCTACCTGATGACAAACGGAAGAAGGGATCAGACAAGGGGAGGAAGTCAGTTGAAAGGTGGATTCGATTATTATTTGACCGATAAAACTTCAGTTACCGTTTCGGCCGAGCTGGGCAATTACCGTTTCGACGGTTTTGGTGGTGGAAATCTTCATGAGTACCAGATTCCTGCCAGCGCCGATAGCTATTCAGTTCAGCAAAACAACTCCGGAAGAAATGGCAACTATGTATCGGCCAATGCCAATTTCCTGACCAAATTTAATGAAATGGGAACCCATAAACTGGAGGGTTCATTTAATTACCGGAACCGCGACGGGGGTGCAAATGAAACCATCGACGAATTTAAATCGGATCAAAACTATAAATCGTCGGGCAATTATATATCCCAGGTAATCACAAGCGAAACCAGCAAATCAAACGATTACCGGATGAAGCTGGATTATACCCGGCCAATGGAAAGAGGCGCCAAGTTGGAAGCCGGAATTCAAAGCCGTATAGAAAATGAAAATGAATATTTTAATTTTTCAAATTTCGGTGTCAACGATCCGAAGTTTACCAGTGATATGAATTTCAAGGAAGATATCCATTCCATTTATTCAACTTATTCCGGAAAAATTGTTGGTATTCAGTATATGCTTGGATTACGGGGTGAATATAATTACAGGGTTATCGATCATCACTCGAGCGATAGCAAAAAGTACACACTGAATCGCTTTGATTATTTCCCTTCCGCTCATTTTTCATATGATATGAATGATAAGAACCAGCTGATGACAAGCTATTCCCGCCGGATCAACCGTCCGGACGGACGCGACCTTGATCCTTTTCCCAGTTATCAGAACCAGTACACCATCCGCACAGGTAACCCGAATCTCAAACCGGAATATACCGATTCATACGAATTTAGTTTTATCCGAAAGTTTAAGGAGTCGTTCGTTTCTTTCGAAACTTTTTATCGGACCACAAACGATTTGATGACCCGTATTCAACAACTGAAAGATGGAATTATTTACATGACCATGGACAATCTGAACCGGGATCAATCTATCGGTGGTGAAGTCATGGGAAATATTAACATGACCAAGAAATTGTTGGTAAATGCAAGTGTCAGTGTATACAACTATAAGATGAACGGTTCAATTTCAGGTCAGTCGGTCGATAAACAGAGTACCAACTACTCCGGAAGACTGAATGCAACGATAAAATTTTCGCCTGAAAGCCGTATGCAGATCACAGGATTCTACCGTGGACCATCAGTTTCAGCCCAGGGCGACATGAAAGGAATGGTTATGACCAATCTTTCGTACCGTCAGGAATTCATGAAAAGCAAACTGTCTGCTACACTCAGTGTGCGCGACCTTTTGGGAACCGGGAAATTTGAAGGGACATCCTCGGGTGATGGGTTCAAGTCAAGCTTCACCATGAAACGTGAACCACGGGTATTGATGCTGACCCTTAGCTACAAAATTAATAACTACAAAATGGACAAGCAGGCTCCTACTGAACAAAACAGTCAGCCAATGGAAGAAACATTTTAGCTAAATATAGAGTAAAGGTTGAATCAAAAAAAGCGGAATCCAGCATACGGAATTTCGCTTTTTTGATTTTTATGTCCCTGACAGGGTTTCAAACCCTGTCAGGGATATTGGCTTTAAGAAATTCTAACTGATAAATGCTTTTCCAAAATGAAGAACTGTTTTGCCTGCCACATCGTTGATGATGATAGCGGCCATCATATACCAGGCTGAAAAAGCACAAACGAAAAGTTCATATCCTGCCACTTTATTCCATGCCGGATCAACAAAATGACCGATATCGAGAAGAATAAATCCAAGCAAAAGGGTTACAAAAGTTACTGCCATTGCTTTATGCACACGCAGCGAAGCGATAAACATGATAGCGGTATAAAGTGTCCAAGCAACCAGGTAGTACCCAACATCAGTCGTACTCGATTCATATATTTTGTAGAAGTTCAAAATCCAGATGATGCCTAAACCGATCCAGAAGCTGCCATAGGCTACGAAAGCACTGTAGCCGAAATTATTTCCCATCTTCTGTTCCTGAAAGCCGGCGATCATTTGAGCCAGTCCCCCAAAAATAAAGCCCATGGCCACCACCGGCCCAAGCCCCATGAGCCCGATGTTATGAAACTGAAGTAGAATTGTAGTTAATCCGAAACCTGCAAGGCCAACAACCGCAGGATTACCCATCTTTTTTTCCATGCTTTAAGTTTTAAGTTCACGTAAATATAGAATTAGTTTTTAAAGTTTAATGCCATTCGACAATTGCCTGAATTAACGGATTCAGCTCATTCTGGAGATGGAATCCATTTCTTCCAAACGAAAAAAGGCCGTCCAAACGGACGTCCTTTTCATATTTTCGTGCATAGTGAATTACAAAGTAGCCTGACCAGGTACCCAGTCACATGGAGTTAATTCGCCGGTTTGCAAAGCATCCAGAATACGGATAATTTCTTTTACGTTTCTTCCAACATTCAGTCCGTTAACCGAAACATGCTGAATTGTTCCTTCAGGATCGATAATGAAAGTGGCACGGTAGGCAATTTTATTAACTGCTTCCAGAATTCCAAGTTCTTCAGAAAGTGATTTGCTGGTATCGGCCAACATCGGAAATTTCAGGTTTTTAAGTCCTGGATGGTTGTTGCGCCAAGCCAAATGCACAAATTGTGAATCGATTGAAGCACCTACAACATTTGCATTACGTTTTGCAAATTCTTCGAAATGATCGTTAAATGAGGTAATCTCTGTTGGGCATACAAAGGTAAAGTCAAGTGGCCACCAAAAAAATACAGTCCATTTGCCGGTAATATCAGCATTAGTTAAGGTTGCAAACTCTTTGCCTGCTTCGAGGGAAACAACAGCTTCTTTTTGAAATTGAGGAAATTTTTCACTAATGGTTTTCATACTATTTGTATTAATAATTTATGATTCTTTAAAAATATAGACAAATCTACGCCAACTTTGTTCGCGAGTCAAATCGAATTTTTCAATCCTGAATAGACAAATACTATGATAAAAAATTCATTTACTTGAATTTAGATGACAATGTTCAACTTTAAATTGAAATGCGGGTTCTTTATTGTTTTATAAATCCCAAAAGATAGATCGTTTAGGCTTGGTGATTCAGGAAGATAATTTTACCTTTAGGGGATTTTTTTGATCAAAAACAATTAAATTATCAATACCTAAATCGTAATTAAATTTTTAACCAATGGAAAACAAGTCAAGCAGAAGAACATTTCTTGCAACTACCGCAACTGCGGCTGCCGCTATTACCATTCTACCGAGTAATGTAGTTTCCGGTATGGGTTATAAAGCGCCAAGTGACAAATTAAATATTGCCGGTGTGGGTATCGGCGGTATGGGTCATGGAAATATTAAAAATCTTAAATCAGAAAACATCGTCGGATTATGCGATGTGGACTGGAAGTATGCCGATGGCTGTTTTAGCGAATTCCCGGGAGCTAAAAAGTACAAAGACTGGAGAGTGATGTTCGATGAATTGGGCAAATCAATCGATGGCGTTTTAATTGCTACTGCAGACCATACTCACGCAATAGTTGCTTCACATGCCATTGAAATGGGCAAAGCCGTTTATTGCCAGAAACCATTAACCCATTCAGTTTACGAATCACGTTTACTCACTAAAATGGCTGCAAAATATAACGTAGCTACTCAGATGGGCAACCAGGGATCATCTCAGGAAGGTGTTAACCTGACCTGCGAATGGCTTGCTAACGGCGAAATTGGTGAAGTAACCAAAGTGGAAGCTTTTACTGACCGTCCAATCTGGCCACAGGGATTAAACACTCCGGCACAAGGCCAATGGGTTCCTGAAACATTGGATTGGGATTTGTTTACAGGTCCTGCAAAAATGCGTCCATACAATTCACTTTACCACCCATGGAACTGGCGCGGTTGGTGGGCATATGGAACTGGCGCATTAGGCGATATGGCTTGTCATATTCTTCATCCTGTATTTACAGGTCTTGAATTGGGCTACCCAACCAAAGCTCAGGGTAATTCTACTTTGTTGCTTCAGGATTGTGCCCCTTCAGCACAAACAGTTAAACTGACTTTCCCTGCCCGCGCACCAAAACGTGCCTGGAAAGGAGCCAAAAAAGGAGCTCAGCTTCCTCAGGTTGAAGTGTACTGGTACGATGGTGGCATCAAACCAATGCTTCCTGCTTCATGGCCAGCCGGTAAAGAACCAAATGATTCGGGCGGTTGTGTATTCTTCCACGGAACAAAAGGAATTTTAGTTTGTGGTTGCTATGGTGTTAATCCTTGGATTTTACGTCCTGACGGTAGTGTTTACAAACCTGAAAATGCTCCTAAATTCCGTCGTCGTGTTGAACTTTCTCATGAAATGGATTGGGTACGTGCTGCCAAAGAATCTCCTGAAAGCCGCGTACAAACTGCATCTAATTTCAGTCAGGCCGGACCATTCAACGAAATGGTTGTGATGGGCGTATTGGCTGTTCGTTTGCAAACTCTGAACAAAGAGTTGGAATGGGATGGACCAAACATGAAATTCACCAACATCACTGCTGACGAAAAAATTAAAATCGTTGTTGAAGATGCATTTAGTATTCATGACGGGCATCCAACATTCAATAAAACATGGACTGATCCGGTTCCTGCAACTGAATTTGCAGCTGAGCTGATCAAACACACTTACCGCAAACCATGGAGTCTTCCTGATATGCCGGCTTAAGTTGTTATAAACTGAAAAGTTTAAAGGTGGATTCGCAAGAGTCCACCTTTTTCATTTGTTTATCATTAGATTTTTTTTTCACTTCTGAATTTAAACTTGGTGATCTATTTCATATAGATAGACATGGGGTACTCTGGATTCAGCTGACACTGGAAAAGATCATTCGAAACATGGAATAACAAGTTTCTAATTTAATTCAAAATTAGATCGAATGGTGGTATTAATTTCGCTATTAAAACCTACAATTAGTTCCTTATTTTTTTGAGTCGCCAAAATCCCTGCGCGTTTAATTCCGCCGTGGTATGTTTTGTTGAAGAACCCAAGTCCTGCAAGATATCCTGTAATGTAGAAACCGTTGTATGCCTGCTGTGCAGCGAATGCAAGTATTGTTGTATTGATTAAAAAATTTACGATACCTTCGCCCGTTTTACCTGCATAAATCTGACCGAAACCAGGCAGAAAACGTGACCAATTTTCGGCTTTTTTAAGTGATTTGATGTGCGGAATATTTCTCTTTTTATAAAGTTTATTCACCATTTGTAACACCTCAGCCTTTTTCTCAGGTGCGAAATGCTGCATTTCTATAAACTGTTTAAAGCATTCATGTGCCTCATTCCACTGGAAGGATTCGTTAAGGCACAATAACTTAATGGGCAGAAAGAGGTTGAATGAAGCACTATCTGCACTTCGGTGAAAATACTCATCAATTTTCCACAACGCTTTTGCTGGTTCTTCATTCAAATAAAAACAAAGCGATTGTTCGTAACAAACACGAAGAAACAATGAATCGCCGGTATTTGAAAAATACATCGGCTGAAGTTCGTCCAAAGCCCGGTTAAATTTCTTTAATTGCTTATAGCATAAAGCTTTCTTGTATTTAAAGTAATACAAGTCAGCCTGACTTTTAGCATTGAAAATCATACGTTCATATTCGATCGATGCTTCAAAGTACTGGCCAGAAGCATACAAACTGTCGCCTTTCATGCTTGAAGCACTACTGCTCAAAAAAATTCCGCAAAGGAATATGAAGCTGAAAAAGAATTTGATTGTGTGTGGCATCCTTATAATCGTTTTCTATTATTCTGACAGAAATAACTGATCCATAGATGTTTGAAACATAATTGGCAGCAAAAATGCTCCCAAAGAAAATTGTTTTCGCATGACCAATCCCGAGTTTTCGGTAGTTTTCCCAGGCGATGAGTCCGAATCCGGTGGTGGCAATCATGGAGGCAATTCCTGCACCCGTTTTTCCTGCATAAATCTTTCCGGAACCGGGAAGGATAACTGACATCAATCCTGCCAGCAAAGGCGACTTTGGCCGATGACTTTCCTGTTGCTTGCAGATTTGGCCCAATGCTGCAACTTGCTGATTTAGCGTGGCAATAGTTGGATTTACCTGACCCATTAGATCTTTTGCTTTTGACCAGTTCCCCTCCAAAAGGTCAATTCCGCTTAACTCAAAATGTAAAATCGATAAGTAGGTTTCGTCCCTGACATTTAACTGCCCGATAATTTTCCTGGCTTCATCATATTTTTCGAGATAGATTTGATTGTAACCGGCGAAAAACCTGGATTTGAAATAAAATGATGACCCTTTTCCCACCCTCAACAGCGAAGCAGTTGATTGTTCCAGATTTTTAAGTGAATAGTGAGCCCAGCCTTTAAAGTAGTTAACTGAATCTTGTTGTTCTGGTTTGTAATTCAGAGAATCTCTGTCGATCAAATGGATGACCTCATTGTAATATTCTTTATTAACCAGATGTTCAATAAAAGGAAGTTCACTCTTGTTCTGGGCAAATCCCTGTTGAACCACTAAAATGAAAACCATCAGGCAGAAGTACTTCATTTATACCTTTTTATTGAGTCATGGAATCGATGTGTTTTCTTATTGATCATTGCTGGGTTAAGGTCAGTTGCAGCAATTCGGTTACACCGGCTTAATCGGTCAAACGATAACAGTCCACCTTTAAAAATACCATATTCGTTAACAGCTTGCTTGCTGAAATCAGAACAACTTGGGTCATAAAGGCAATCAGCTGAAAGATGCTGTGAAATAAAATTCTGATACACATATAAAGTGCCCCCAAAAATCAAGCTTACCGGATTGCAGTTTTTGAATGTTTTTGGTTGATTTTTAAATATATATAATCGTTTCTCAGGCTGGGAAACGTGCCGCTTTGAAACAGAATCGATAAGCAGCAAGTCAGCTGACAAATCAATAGTTTGTCCAAAACCCGTTAATGAAAAGTAAATAAAAAGTAGTCCAAAACTACTGACCTTTAAGAGGCTTTGCATTGTCAGGAATTTTGAAATTAAAATACTTGTCATCAGCCGACGTAGACACCTTAACATTCGAAAAAAGGGTTCGGTTTACAATTGAATCACCCGAAGGCATATAACTAATCTCAATAATCTTTAAAGGAAGTCTAAATTGGGTAAAATCCTTGTAATTGGTGTAATAAATCTTTTTTACTACTTTTTTTTTGTTCGCCTGGTATTCTGAATAGACCGGAAGCCCATTCTCGAAAACCATCTTGACCGTTTCGATGCCTTTCAAAAAAGATGGAGCCGTCCAGATGGTCACATAAAACTGGTTTTCATATGTATTTGATTTTAGATTAAATCCCTCATCGGCAAGTCCCAGATCGTCAGTTCGGCTGTTTGCAAAATAATAAATAAGATTTCTTTTTGAAGACAATTCCGTGATTTGTTTAAAGCTCACTTCGTTGCTGCCCGGATAATAAGTTTTGATTTCGCCCAACGAGTTACTAACTATAATAAACTCATTAGCTGAATGATAGTATTTGGTGAGAATTTGTTTGTTGTTGTCAAAAAACAAATCAACCTCATTGGAAATCTTCTTCCCGTTTTCAAGAACTTCGGAAAGTTGTTTCAATGCAATAAAATTTCCCTGCTGAGCATTCAGTGAAATACTCAGGATTAAAAGGCTTAATAAAAGATAGATTCCATTCATAGAATGCTAAAAAAAAGGTGCCTGTTTAGGTTTAATAAACAGGCACCTTGGTTAAATTATCATGCAATTACTAATTCCACATGAAAAATTTCGGATTGTTGACGTATTTGCTGATATCCTTATTGTCGATTATCAACACAACAAAGTCAACCAACGGAACGATACCAAAAATACCGCCACAAGTTAAGATATAACCTATTCCAGTCATAGTTTCAGTTCCCAAATAAAAACGGTGAATGCCCAAACCTCCCAAAAAGAAATCGAGTGCGATTGCTACTATGGCATCTTTCTGTTGAGCCATAACGGTCATAGGTACATTAGTTGCAAGAGAGCTAAAATCAGTCGTATTAACTGAAGTCATGCTGGTTTCAACTGCATTCACAAAAAGTTGGTCAATGGCTTGTTCATTAACTGAATAAGACGAGGCATTTGCCTGTTTTACACACAAAACAGATGCAAATAGAACAATTACAAGAAGAAGTTTTTTCATAATCTACGGATTAAATTTTCAATATATAAATATAAATATTTTTTCGTATTATGTATACCCTTTTAAATTTTTTTCAATATGACCTTTTCGAATTAAAATATTCTTCTGGATTCTTTGTTTTGTCATTCATTCAGAATAGTAAAGTTTTTATTTGAAATGAGCTTGAAATGCCTTTTTTAACGTCAAGTATTTCCGTCCCTAATTTTCAAAACAAAATACTCCTCTGCATGGGTTGTATCCACAATATACAAGAAGGCATGTTTGGATTTGTAATCAGTTAATATTCTTAGCCATGAGTATGAGTTCAATTGTCCCAATTTCTCTGACGTTCTCAGAAGCACCATTCTTGACATTTTATCGTCGATTCGATTGAGTCCACCTTTTTCATTTCTTTAACATTAGATTTTTTGTTTCACTTCTGAATTTAAATCAGAATGTCTATTTTCACCGAATTAGAAAATCAATCTTTTGGACAGGATTATCATGGAAAACAATCGTTCGAACATCAGCCGCCGCCATTTTTTGGGAACAACAACCTTGGCGGCCACCGCAATAACTATTCTTCCATCAAAAGTAATCGCCGGAATGGGGCACAAGGCACCAAGCGATAAGCTAAACATCGCCGGAATTGGAGTTGGTGGAATGGGTTTCAATAACCTGAGCAATATGGATACCGAAAATATTGTGGCTTTATGCGATGTCGATTGGAAATATGCCGGACGAAATGCTTTCAGGAAATGGCCCAATGCACCCAAATACCAGGATTACCGCGAAATGTTTGAGAAACGGAAAGATATTGATGCCGTGTTGATTGCCACTCCTGATCATTCGCATGCTTTACCGGCATTGATGGCCATGAAGGCAGGTCACCATGTTTACCTTCAGAAACCGCTTACACATTCGGTTTTTGAATCACGGATTTTGACCGAAACAGCACTTCGGTATGGAATAGCTACTCAAATGGGAAACCAGGGAAATTCAGGAGAAGGTATCCGGAAAATCTGTGAATGGATTTGGGCCGGAACCATCGGCGAAATCACTTCGGTTGATGCATGGACCAACCGCCCGATCTGGCCTCAGGGACTGGAACGGCCAACTGATAAAATGCGCGTTCCGAACACTTTGAATTGGGATCTTTTTATCGGTCCGGCCAAATTCAGGCCATACAACGAAGTGTACACGCCATGGAACTGGCGCGGTTGGTGGGATTTCGGTACCGGTGCGCTGGGTGATATGGCCTGTCACATCATCGATCCTGCTTTTAAAGCACTTATGTTGCAATACCCAACGGCAGTTGAGGCCAGTTCGACTCCGGTGAATAATGAATCGGCGCCTCATGCCGAAAAAATAACTTACTGGTTTCCGAAACGTGATAATCTCCTGAAGGTTGGAATGCCAGAAGTCAAAGTGACCTGGTACGACGGCGGAATGTTGCCTGAAAGACCAGTGGAACTGAAGGAAGGTGAACGGATGGGCGATGAAGACGGCGGTGTAATTTTCTATGGCTCCAAAGGAAAGATCATGTGTGGCTGCTATGCAGAAAATCCAACTTTATTGCCGACTTCAGAAATGGGGAATTTTAAAGAACCTGAAAAATCCATCCGAAGAATTCTGAATACTGATACCAATGGCCACGAACAGGATTGGATTCGCGCATGCAAAGAAAATAAAACGAATAGGGTAGAAGCCAGTTCCAATTTCAGCTATTCCGGACCACTTAACGAAATGGTGGTGATGGGCGTTTTGGCAGTTCGCCTTCAGGATTTGAAAAAGCGCTTGCTTTGGGATGGAAAAAACATGCAATTTACCAACATCGGTTCCTCTGAAACTATCCGGGTGATTACGTCGAATAAGTTTGAAGTAGTTAACGGCGACCCGAAATTCGATACCAAATATGATACTATTCCTGCACTCGCAGCTGCCGACGAGTGGATACGGCACAACTACCGGGACGGCTGGGATCAGATATAGAAGTATTTCAAGTAAATAACGAATTTCATCCAAATGGACCAGGTTGAATTAATAAAAGCTCTCCAATCCGATATCGCAGAACTTCAGGAAATAGGCCGGCAGACTTTCTTTGAAACATTTGCCGACTGCAATACGGAAGAAAATATGCAGAAGTATTTGTCCGAAAGTTACAGTCTTGAAAAATTGACCAATGAAATCAGCAATGTCAGCTCTGAATTTTATTTAGCAAGTCTAAACAAAAAAACCATTGGTTACCTGAAAATCAATTTTGACCAGGCCCAAACGGAATTCAAAGACAAACAGTCGCTTGAAATAGAACGGATTTATGTATTAAAGGAATTTCATGGTAAAAAAATCGGACAGTTATTATACAACCATGCATTACAGGTAGCAATGCTGAAAAATTCTAACTATGTATGGTTAGGCGTTTGGGAAGAAAACGCCAGGGCAATCAGTTTTTACAGGAAACTTGGATTTGTTGAATTTGACAAGCACATTTTCAGGTTGGGGGAAGACGAACAAACAGATATTTTGATGAAACTTGAATTGAAATGACTACTTGTAAATGGGAAAGAAAACTGTTGGTCGCGTTTCGGTTTTTCCTTTTACGCGCATCCCGTTACCCGCAACAATTATTTCATTTCTTCTCTACCACCATCCGGTTTTCGACCATCCGATTGTTGAATTGCTGAATAATTGCCTTTTCCAATTGAATTTCTTCCTTAAAATCGACTTTCCCCAGTAAATTTTTAATCAGTGCAGGATCATTCTTTCGGTTAAAAATGGCGTTGAGCTTATCGTCAGTGATATAGAATGCATAATCGCCACTAAGAAACTGGTAGGATTCCTGAATGTAATTGATTACGAAACGTTTGCTTTTGGGATCGAAAAGATTGTTGCCAAAAGCAACGTAAGGAAATGGATAATTGAGGTAATTGAGTACTGTTGGCATGATGTCTGTTTGTTCGGCCAGTCCGTTATCAACGCCTTTGATACTTCCGTCGGCCCGGTAGAACAGAATAGGTATAGCAAAGCGCTTCACTAAAGTATGGTAGTCGATTATGCCCGATTCAATGGAATGATCGGCCGTGATTACAAATAGTGTATTTTTAAACCAGGGCATTTTTCGGGCAGTATCAAAAAACTTCTGAAGCGAATGGTCGGTGTAGCTGACACATTTGTCGAGTGGAATTCTCCCTTCAGGAAATTTACCCTTGTATTTCTCAGGAACTTCGTAGGGATGGTGCGAGGAAACCGAAAAGAGTGTTGTAATAAAAGGCTCCTTCATTCCGTTCATTCCCCTGGCAAAATATTGCATGAAAGGCTCATCCCAAATTCCCCAGACTCCATCGAAATCGGCTTCATTTCCATACTCATTTCGCCCGTAATATTTCTGAAATCCAGCCATTTTAGTAAATGCGTCAAATCCCATAGAGCCATTAGGTGCACCATGAAAAAAGGCTGACTGGTATCCCTGGACATTAAGTAAACTGGCCAGACTATTAACTGTGTTTCCCGATCGTTCTGAAATCACGTAAGGCTCAACCAAGGCGGGTATTCCTGCTGTTACCGATGGAATGCCGTCAATCGACTTGATGCCAGTTGCAAAGGCATTGGTATAGATGAGACCTTCATGGGCGAGCGAATCCAGAAATGGTGTAAGTACCTTATCCTGTGGATTAGTATATTCAGGATTTAGTGAGCCGAGAAAGGCCCTGCTGAAGCTTTCCAAAATGATGATTACCACATTGTCTTTGCGGGGAGGGGCTAAACTGGCCGGAACATGCACGGGGGTATATACCCGGTTTAATTCTTCTTCGGTTGCAAAATAGGATTTATGTTCGAATGCTTTCTTTCCCCAGGTACGTAAAATGCAGAATGGCGTATTCTGAACAATTGACATCTCTTCAGGAGCATTTACATAAACCCCGGCATTGTTCATGGTAATAGGTCTGGTACTGTGCCGCCATCCTCCGCGCATTCCGAAAACAGAAAGAGTTGCAATGATCAGAATGGCAAATACTGACGAGAGGGTATAAATGTATGAACGCGCGAAACGGAAAGGTTTTGGCTTGAAAACAGAATATAAAAGTGAAAGGCTAAACATCAGAATAATCAGGATAACCAGAAGATACCAGAAGTCATAAAAGAATCGCAAGATCAGCTTCGAATTGCCGGCATCATAGGCCGCAATATCAAACGTACTTGCCGTAGTGCGCTTGAGTATATAGCGGTAGTAAATCATATCAACCAGGTTGAATGTCAGTCCAACGCCATTAACAATCATAAAAATCCACTTTAGTGCGGCTTGATACCAGTTGCTGAATTTGATCTGAAATGGAAGCAGGAACAAAAGCATATATAACGAGTTCAGATACAGCAATGCGCTGGTGTCAAATATGAGCCCGCCTTTTAATATGGTGAGGAAGGATAAAAAAGTGACTTTAGGAAATGATGGAATATTGAACAGATAAAATAAAATACGGCAAAACGAATAGAATGCCATCATGAGGACAAATCTGTAAAGCAAAACCAGGTATTCGTTGGCTGCGTATTTCTTTGTATTGAGCGGAAAAATCTGCATATCTACCATAAAATTTAGCCTGCAAATTTAACAGCTTATTTGATTTGCAACCATATTTTATTGGTTTTGTAACATATCAGGTTAAAATGCAAATATGAGTTTGAAAATATATTCTGATGAAAATGACTTTCGGAATACATCAAAGTTTGAAAAACATGGAAATATTATTTATCTGCAAGTATAAAAAGCTCTTCCACCCTGATTTCAAAATATCGTGCCAGCTTGATTGCCAGAATGGTTGAAGGCACAAATTTGCCGGTTTCAATCGTATTGATTGTTTTTCGGGTCACCCCAATTTGGGTCGCAAGTTCTTCCTGGGTAATGTTTCTCATCGCCCGCTGAACTTTAATCCGATTGCTTAATTCCTGGTTTTCCATTAGTCGCGGTTGTAGATTAATCCTGAAATCAATACTGCCAGAACTCCAAAATACAAGATGATTTCTGTCACCAGCACTGCCTTTATCTCAGAAAACAAAGCAAAACCAAGGAAAGCTGAAGTAGTCCATATTACAGCCCAAAAACCAATCTGAAAAGATTTATGCATATTCAGTTGATGCAATTCATCATTTAAAGCATTCTCCACTTTTTTGTCCCAACCTAATTCCCGTTTTAGTTTTAAGAATTGGATCAGATTGATAATGAATATGATCCATCCAATCAAAGCAAGCGTTGATGATGCGACAACGATCAGTTGATTTTGAACGTAATCTTTCAAAATAAAAGTCCCAAACCAAATGGCCCAGCCAATGGTTAACCATTTCAAAAGATTGTACCTTAATTTTTCAAATTTTTCAATGATTGAAGTTTCCATAATTTGTCGTTTTATATATAACCTTAACTCATCAATTAAACACCTTAGTGTTTCATTATATAACCTTGAGGTTACAAATT
>SESF01005464.1_pt1 | contig 27457 bp, 49 predicted proteins | sample 3171521 | NCBI WGS metagenome assembly SESF01 (sample SAMN10866945, study PRJNA518727) | freshwater metagenome | biome: subpolar coniferous forest; feature: holomictic lake; material: water; isolation source: holomictic Lake 227, 6 m and 8 m depth | place: Canada: near Kenora, Ontario | collected...
ATCTCCTAAGATGTTAAGTGGGTCAGGGAAAACCCTAACCCGCCAGATTAACTATTGCTGCCTGTTTGATATTGTGTTCCATCAGATTGACGAACAACATATTCACAAGTCACTGTAGCTGCACCGCCAGAAGCGACACCAGAAGACAGGTAAGTAGCTGTAATCGCTAAGTCTGTTGTACCAATATTGACAAAAGTGGCAATATTTGCACCAGTAATGGTGAATGTTGCACGACCAACTGCCAAAGGAGTAGTAGTAGCGCCACCAACAGTACCTAAAGTGGTTGAACCCGCCTTGATAGTGATAGTGTTGCCAGTAGTACCAGAGTAAGCGGTAGTAACGTCAACATAAATATTGAGAATTTGTGAACCTGCTGGAACCCAAAATAAAGTATCAGCGGTGGTATCAGCAACACCAGTAGTGCCAGATTGAGCAACAACGGTGCAACCAGTATTGCAAACTGTACCAGCGGTAGTGCCAGTAGTGTTTTTAACAGTCCCTAACAGCCACGGACCTAAGTGAGTAGCGAAACCCATGATAATTTCCTTTATGCAAAAGTCCCTATGCCATCTTTGCATCGTCTGCTGGGGCAGTTGGCATAAGTAAAAATACCCAGATATGCTATTTATACACGCAATTTAAACGGCTTGCAACGATTTTTAAAAATAAAAAAGCCACCCGAAGGTGGCTTCCAAGTAAGGGGTTTCCCCAATACTTTTCGGTACTTAGGCTCCTTGGGAACCGTACATTCCGAGTGGGTCAGACCAGCCGAAAGAATAACGCTCACGAGACTTGTAACGTACGTTACCTGTATCGAAGTCACCGTCCATAGAATTGCTTAATGGGGTGCGAACGAAATGCTTCATGCCGTTAGGAACATCAGTTGTCAAGAACCATGCGTTTGTGTCTGTCAAGAAGTTGTTAACTGTGTAACCTTCTGAAACAGAACCATTGTTCTTAAGTGCGTTGATGTCATTATCAGTTGTACCAACACGGAGTTCAGTTTCGAGCAAACGAGTTGCAACGAACTGGAGTGAAGGAGGAACAACCAATTTCTTAGGTTTAGCAGCGATTAACAAACCACGCTCATCAGTCCAAGCAGCGATTTGAATTACAGCGGCTTCTAAAGAAGTCTCATTCAAGTCGGCAGCGGTGGAAGGAATGTTGCTGTTTGTACCGCCAGAAACCAATGGATGGCTTGCAGAGAACAAAGGTACGCCATCACCACCGTAATAAGCGGCAGAGTTGGTGAAACCGTTATTCAATACAGCAGCACCTTTAACTTGCTTGGTGTAAGCCATAGCACGAGCCAAAGCCTTTGTATAGCGAGCAGATAAAGAATCGTAGAGGTTATCTTCGATTGCTTCTTCAGTCAAGCTAAAGCCAAGGGCAATAGTTTCGTGGTTATAACGTGCTGTAAATGCCTCTTGAGCATTGTCATAAGCGATGGCAGAGCCTTCGTTTTTGACAGGTGCTGCGGAGAAGCCTGACAGCTTGGTTTCTTCTTCAAACGAACGCTCAGAAGATTCAGTTTCGTAAATCTCTTTGTGTTGTTGTCCATAAGTTGCATACTCAAGTCCGAACAATGCGTTCAAGCCGGGGAGCAACTCTTTCAGTAGTTGTGCACGAGAAATAGCCATTTAAACGCTCCTTAAGCTGCGGTTGCTACAGGTGTTGCGCTGTAGTAAGTGTGAACACCGAAGTTGAATTTAACAACTACTTCAGTAAAAGAACCAGACGCATTAACAGTTTCTGGAATACCGTAAACAATACGGAATGGCAGAGTTGTTGTTGAAGCGCTAGTTGTCTGCAATACGCCTTCTTTTGAGTCACCAGTGGTTGTAGAACCAGCAGTAGCCAAAATAGAAACGTTATTACCAACGTCAGTCTGTGTCATGCCACCAACGGTTGTTGAGTCAGACAATACAACTACTTTGAAGTAGGTATCAGGGTCATCACAAACATACGCAATGATGTCACTAGCCACTGTAGAAGCTGGATAGTACTGTTGTTGTAAAAACTGTTTGGTAGTTGGGTTTGTAAAAGCACAACCCAAGAAAATACCAACAGAGTCAGTTGCAGAATCGGTAGTGGAAACACGGCTCAAAGTACCACCAGTGTTCAGACGTACTACATCACCGTAAAAAATCGATGTGCCAGAACCTGAAGCGATGGGAATTTGACGAGTTGCACCAGCGAATACCTGACCACCAATCAATTTGATTGGCTGAAATCCATAAGGACCTGCTACGGTAGGATAAGCCATTTAAAACTCCTAGATTAAAAAATTAAGAACCTTTACCAAAGCTACTTGAGGATTTACGCTCTCTAAAGAGTGGCATCCTTGGGTCGCTTTGACTCATAAGATTGTTGTCTACAGCTTCCGTCTGAGCTTCGGTTTGTTTAGCGTAATAAGCATTACGCTGCTCAACCAATTCAGTTGGAGTCTTGCAAAGCAACAATCCACCGACTTCAATGTTGTCCTTAAAGCGACTTGTTGGGTCGATTAGCAGTTGAAACTGTGGCTGTTCTTCAACTTTTACTGGCTCCCATCCTTCTCTCAGTTTTGCTGAAAGATTTCTTGGGTCAGCCGCATTAAGCGTTGAGGTACGAACCCATCTGTACGAGTATCCCGCCTCCTTAATTGGTTCTGGAAGGAGTTCTGGTGGAGACCACTGCTTAGGGCGCTCTGCCATTACACGGTTTTCAAGTTCACGAGGTTTTCTGTTGGTTGTCATTTTAGGACTCCATTTTTATTACGGCTTGAGCGTATTGCTCATTTGTTAGACCAAGTTTTTTCGCAATGCTCAACTGTGAAGTTGTCAAACGAATCTTCTTGGAGGATGTGCTCCGGGTTGCAGGTGCAACAACCGTGCTTGGGCGTGTAGAGCGTTCGCTCTTAGTTTCTTGGTCGGTCTCAAATTTCTCTGGGAACCGTTGTCGCATCGTGTTATCGATACGTTTGTAATACTCAGGTGAAGATACAACTACTCCCTCTTTTTTGAGTTTCTCATGGAGACCCAAAGCTAAGGAAGTCATCTCATCGTCATCACCAAACCATGTATTGCGCTGTTGCCAGTCAACCGCAGTTGGGTCAGGACGTGGTGCTTGTACTGCCTGTTGCCTCATTTGTACAACAGGTTCTTCAATTTGTAAAGGGGTAGGTCTAAAATTTCTAACCTTGTCCTGTTTCATTGAAATTTCAGTCAATTTCTGCTGGGCATCAATAACTCGGTCAGTATCGCCAGATTCATACGCTTTTTTGTAATCATCTTTAGCTTTTTCCAACTCAAGCTCTACAGATTTGGTAACGGAAAGGAGAATACTCTTTTCATTTTCGTTTACGTTGTTCTTTAGGCGCTTATTCTCTTCAATAACACGCTGTGCAAGGGCTAAAGCCTCATGATGTTCACGTAAAGCCTGTTCTTTTTCCCGCCTTTCGTCATGAGCCAGCTTTTTCATCTGCAAAAGCTTCTTTTTTACCTTTGCGGAGTAGTCTTCTAGTTCATCTTCATACAGTTCCTGTTTAACATTCTCAGGTAATGGTTCTATATTCCTGTCTTGCTCAGGAGTATCGTCTTCTATTTCAATTTCAATGTTGTCGTCTTCAGAAGTGACCTCAATTTTGGTCTCTTTTTCAATTTCATCAGGAAATTGGAAGGCTTTTTCTTCAAATTCTGCCATTTTGTCGCTCCTTATTTGTAGCAAATCTATTGCTTTTACTGCGATTTTCTCTGATTGTTAATACTTGTAAATTTTTCAGAACATGAAGACCTGAAACATTTTTCCCATTCAGAGGGATGATGTGGTCTACTTCAAATCCTTTAAAAATACGGCAAAAATCATATATTCCTTGAACTTCAGCTTGCTCTGCTACGTTCATAAACATATTTCCATGCTTAATCTTTCCTTGCCTACGTCTAACACGGGCAATTTCTGAAGCAGAATTCCTAAAATAATGAGAACGTTTAATTTCTAAATAACGTTCTTTATTCTCAATTGCCCATTGCATACTCTTTGCAGAGTAATAGTCTCGTTTTTTAGATTGGCTTTCTTTTGCTCTGGTATCACAAAGTTCCTTGTTTTTTTCGTAATAGCGTTGTTGTGTTGCTTTACGTTTTTCAGAAGCATTGTATTTATCTAAAGTAGCTTTACGAGCAACTTTTTTCTCCTCAAGGGTCATTTTCTTTTGATTCCCCTAGGGTCATCGACAACTGCCTCAACCGTATCATCATTAATAAGACGCATGTCTTTGCCATGAATTACAAGGCGAGAACCACTGTTTGGACGCACTAAAACAAAGTCTCCTTCTTTACACCAAGCGCCTGAAGGGAAGCGAGTTGGGTCTTTGTAGCAATCTGGACCGAGAGCCACAACAAAAAGGACTGTAGTAAGCATTTCTTCATACTGAAGAGTTGCATCTGCTTTCAGAATACCGCTTTCAAACTCGGCTTCAATCTCTGGGATAGCACAAAGGATGTGGTAACCAGAAGGTTTAGGGAGTTGTTTAGCTTTTTCTTCTGCGGGTTTGGATATTGAACCAATAATTATTGGGTTGTCTGGATTGGTAGCCAGTAGTATTTCACTCATCAGATTCCTCAAAGTTTTTCTGTAGGTCTTGGATGTTTAAACGGGCAGTAAGAAGACCTTTTATCTCACCGACCATTGCTTTGTACTCCACGTAGTCCTTGGCTGAACCGCTGCCAAGTGCTTCCTGAAGTTGTGCCACTTTGTCATCTAGCTTTTCTGCTAGAAGTTTTAGTACTTTATCCATTATTTGTTAGCCTTATTTGCTATTTGAGCTTGTGCTTTAGCTGCATCTACACCCAGTTTGAGTCTGTTTTGCTCCGCATCTGCCGCCAGCTTATCTGCCGCACGTTGATTTTCAGCCTGTAAACGCTGGGTATCTGCCTGTGTTTGGGCTTGAATCCGCATTGCATCAGTGCTAGATTGGGCTTGGATACGTTGTTGCTCGACCTGAATCTGAGCCATTTTTGCTTGCATATCTGCTTGGTCTTTTTGCATTTTGCGCTGGGCATCTTGCATCTTGATTTGCAATTCTTGCTGTTGCATCTGTACCAATGGGTCTTTTGCCTGTTCTTCAGACTTCTGCTGGGATTCTTCGCCCTTGTGAATTTGAAGTAACTGCTGACTTGCGGTTGCCACGAGGCGAGATAGTTCCACTTCCACTGACTCTGGAAGTTTGGAATCAGGAGCGGGTAACGTAACACCCATCTGTTTCTCGATTTGTGAACGGTATTGGAATCCTAAATGCTGTGCCATGTGAGCTTGCAGTGCCGCCATGATTTGATTGGCTTGAGGATTCTGACCAATCGTCTTGGTGACTACGGGGTCTGTCATGAATGCTTGGTGAGCAGCGATGTGTGCATCGTGGTCTTGGTAGATGAAAGCCTTCATAGGCTTGCCATTGACCGCATTCATATTCTCAGAGATAGGGTCAAGCGGCTGGGCATCTTCTTCCAGTTTTACTAACTTGCTTGCATTTTTGATGCCAAGCACATCCAACATTTGACGGTGGAGGTAAGCCAAGTCATAGAGTTGGGGTGCTGTCTGCGCTAGTTGTATTACCGCTTGATATTGGACGACTTTTTGCGACATCGTAGCCGCATTCGGGTCAGACACGGGTATGACATCAACCAAGTCATAATCTGATTTTTTAGCTTGCCTATCACCTTCAACGGGTTCATAGCTATAGTCCTCTGGAGTGTAATCACGAATAATGATTTTTAATAAACGTAACTCTTGCTTTAAGCTGTAATGGATACGAGCCTGTACTGCGCTCATTACTTTTAAAGTCCGTTCCAGCATTGCCAAAGTTGTACCTACTGGAGAGTTGGCTGACATATCAGCAACCTTCAAGTCGGCAGCATTAGCAAATCTACGACCTTCTTCAACAATGGTGTTGAGTAAAGTCATGAGAACTTGGCTTGGCTCCTTGTACGGGAGCGTCATGATGTTGTCTTTAATCGTGCCTGACGGTACGTCTACATCTCGGAACTCCGCTGGAGCGATAGGAGTATCGTCTCCCTTTACACGCAGACCCCTAGTTTTAAAGCCACCGGGAAGGTTCGACAAAGTCCCTGCATCAACCAGTTGTCGGATAATAGAAGTGCCAGACTTAGCAAAAGCACCGACAAGATGGATAAGCCCAAAGCAATAGAAACCAAAGCCCGGCACGTATCCATAATGGACAAAATGCTGTCTCTTGGCGTAGTTTTCATCATCTGGGTTCCAGTTTCTGCGGATTGAGAGGACGGTGTTACTGCCTTTTTCAATCGTGACAACGTACGGCAAAGCAATACCTGTAGGTTCGCCATGTTTATCCTTATGCTCATAGCCTTCCAAGTCTAGGTCTACATGCATTTCCAATAACTTATAACGGTCATCGGTAGTGGCACGAAAGCCCATCTTCTCAGCAATTTTCTTTTCGACTTCGTCTAGGTTGTTATCAGACGCACCCAATTCAACATCTAGATAAAAGCCAGCGACTTGCAGTCTACGTAATTCATTCTCAGTCTTCCGCATGACATGCGTAATACGGGCAGCAGTCTCAATGTTAGAAGCTCCGTAAGGAACAACCATGTCTTCTGAAGGAATGAACATGGACACTTGACGCTGTAAATTTGGGTCGTAGTAGACCTTCTTAAATGCATTACCAGAAAGACCTAAGCCCCAAAGCATCCGCTCGGTTTCAGGTCTGTATTCCGTCATCACATCTGTAATTTGGTAGTTCATGTCATCTGCTACACGAACCGCTGCTTCTTTTTTCTCTGGAGTTTCTTTGCCGATAATTTCAGTCTTGACTGGACCTGCTGCTGGCAATATCTCCATTACTGTTTCAGCTTGGAACTTAACTAAGGCTTCAGACAGGAGGGGATGGTAAACACCACAGGCTCCGGGCCAAGGGTCAGTTCTTTCTTCAATCTTCATGCCGAGCAGTTCTAAACCGTCAACATAGGTTTGCATCCAATCCCTACGTGCGCCTACGTCTTCTTCGTAGTCACCAATTAAATCTCCCGCAATTTGGGCAAGAGTGCCTGAGTCAATATACTCAGCTAAGTTATCGTTAAAGCCTTCTTCTTCTGATTCGATGTCAAGTTCAATACCATTAATGGAAACCGACTCTGGGTCTTCAATTTCAATCTCAATATCTGTTGGCTCTTGTTCAGCCAAAGCATCTAAACCTTTGGGGGCTTGGTATAGGCTCTTATCAATCATATCTATCCTTAGTAATACACTACCTTACGTTTAAACGTTAAAGGCTCATCTGGTTCATCGGTTTCGAGCCTAATAAAGCCGCCCTGTCTAAATCTTAATAAAGCCTGACTCGTTGAGTCTACTAAGTCATCGTGCTCCCCATTCGGAAAGGAAGCGCATTCTTCCATGACTTCTTCAGCCCATCGAGTGTCTGGACACCATACCAACCCAGAAGCAAAGAGGTCGGATATTGCGTTTACACGGGCTATCTTATCACTTCCTTTACTTGGTGTATATTCAGAAATAGGGATACCCATGCGCCTCATTTCATAAATGAGAGGAGCACCTGCCGCCTTTTTTTCTACGATGCAGGTATCGGGGTTCCATTCCTTGAACTGTTGCATTGCTTTAGTCTTTAATTCTGGGAACTCCATCCGCTCTTTAATGGCTTCTAACAGGATAATATTGGCTACCGAATTACCTTGAGAGTCGGTATTCTGAAAGATTCCCCATGTCGTACAGGCTGAGAAGTCGGCACGGTTATTCTTTTCAAAAGCGGTGTCCCAAGACTGAATAACATAGTCACACTGCGGTGGATATTCATCCTCCCATATCTTCCAGCTTTCCCGTTTAATGATTGCGCCTTCTTCTGAGGTGGGATTTTGTTGGTACTGGGCTTCCCATTTGGATACTGGGAGTTCAGTCTTGATAGCTTCAAGTTCTTTTTGGCTCCAGAATTCGGGCCAAAGAGGCTTTCCAGACGGCATTAACGCAGGAAATTCAATGACTTCCCAAGGGTCTCCTCCCCTTCTAGCTTCGTTCATGATGATTTGCCCAGTCAAATCCCGTTTTGACCAGCGTGTCATTACAATAATAATTGCCCCGCCCGGTTGTAGACGTTGGCGAGGACCTGAGTTGTACCATTCATACACCCTGTCATAGACATTAGCCGTGCCTTGCATTGCTTCTTGCTCAGAATGCGGGTCATCAATGATTAAAAGGTCAGCACCTTTACCCGTTACGGCTCCCCCGACACCAATCGCAAAGTAGTCTCCGCCCTTATTCGTGTTCCAACGTCCCGCAGCTTTACTGTCTGTGGACAGTTTTGTGGGGAATATGGCTTGATATTCAGGGGTCGCAACTAAGTTCCTGACCTTACGTCCGAAACCCACTGCCAGTTCTGCTGTATGGGCGGTCTCAATAATCTTTTTTTCAGGGAACTTGCCTAAAAACCATGCGGGAAGAAGGAAAGATGCAAACTCAGACTTAGTGTGACGGGGAGGCATATTGATAATCAGACGCTTTAAAGTTCCGTCCGCTACCCGCTCAAAGGCTTCTGCCATGTCCCGATGGTGTTTCCCTGCTATAAACCCGCCCCACATTTCCTTTACGAACGGTAAGAAGTTATTCCGACAACGCTCCCGCTTGTCTTCTGCAAAGAGGAATTTTATTTTTGCTATATCAGCATGTCCTTCAGGCAGTACCGCCAAAGCATTCAGATACCGCTGTATTTCTTCTGAAGTCAGTAAAGACATTAGAGCTTAACGACTGCGTCCACAGAAGTGTCAATCACTTTCATAGACCTGACCATGTGCGGCTTGATTTGTAAAAGACCGCTTTCCCGCAGGTTATGGACGTGGCGATGGATATTAGATTTACTCCGCATGTTTAAACCTTGGGCTATCTCAGCATAGGAGGGCGGAAAGCCCTTCATCTTCATGAACATCTGAATGAAATCTAATACCTTTTTACGCTTTTCAGTCATTTAGGTACTCCTCTTTATCTAGTGTTTCCCGCAAGGCATTACGTGTCAGTAGGCTGGCTGGCTTTATTGTTTTGCAATACTTAGTGAATACCATGATGAATTGCTCCCGCTCTTCATAGGTCATTTGGTTAAAAAGACGGAACAGTTCATTCGCAGTCATCTGGAAATTGCTCTTCTAGTTGGTGAACCATATCTACCGCAGAAGATAGGCAAGTGGGACAGAAGGCAACAGGCAGGATTCCAAACTCCCCAGCACAGCCACCTTCTAAGGCAAGTGAGAACGTGGTCGCACAAACTGTACATTCACACTCCGAATGGTCAATCATTTCATACTCTCAGTCATCTTCTTTAATGACTCGATAATCTCTTGGAGTTTCTGACGTTCAGCCATATCCCGCATTTCTGCGTGGATAGCCATCAGACTGAGGGTGATATTTTTAAGTTTACTTTTAGGCATTACATAACCGTCCAGTAGATAACCATTACGGCTAGTAGGAGAAGAAGCCAGATTTGAGCTTGGTCTTTATCCAAAATATATATACCCCCCATGAGAACAGAATAGAAACGTTACTAGGGGTTATTCTATACGAACGTTTAAACAATGTCTAAGAAAAAATGATAGGGGGGTGGGGGAGCAAATTTAACGGCTGATACACGCTAAGTGGAAGGCAGAAAAAACCTTAGCTTGCCGCATCCTTTGATGTCTGCCTAACCTCCCCCGCAGATGTTTCACGGGAAACCTGTACAAACATACAGCTATGGTAACGTTCTCATTCATAGCACTGTATGCATATACATCTCCATTAGATAGAGTAGTAACGTTCGCACTGACTAGAGTAGTGTGGTGTTATTAGTGAAATAGAGTGTATAGACATCGCTAGGTGACACGCTCATAGGCTTGGGTTGGGTGGTGGTGGGTCTTGGAAATCGACCATCAATGCGGTTTTGAAACTCCTGATTTCGTATCGAGTAACGCAAGTGAAGTCTCTAGTTCTTTCTTGAGTTGCTCTGTGCTTATCTCTTCTACCTTGGTCTCCACTTTGTCAGTGAACATTCCCACTGCTCTGCCCATTAGTTCTAAACTCTTGAGACGGTTAGACAGTTGCGCCTCATCGTTCTGTGCATGCTTGAACAGTTCGCTCATGACGTGACGTTTAGTCGCTATGGCATCGTTGACTATGTTTTCTTTGACGGTCTCCCAAACAGACTCTAGTAGCATACTGATTCGACTGTCTTTCAAAAGTTCGTTCGCACTACTGATAATCGTGGACTCTGCTGACCTACTGCAATCGTATGCTTTCCTATATGCATCCTTCGGAGATAGCCCTTGTGCAATGTTGCTGACGAATGCTTGCATCTTTCCTGTGATTCTCTTCTCTTTCCCTTGTGCGTTTAGCATCTCTTCTTTCTTGACTCCATGAGGTAATCCATTCTTCTTTCTCTTTACCTCTACATGAGCAACGGCTGACCGCATGACTTCGTCATAAGTACCCTCGGACTCAATGCTAGTACCGTTCGCATCCATGAGGCTATCGCTCAGACCAAGTTCATTAATAAAGTTTTCTCTGCTCTTCATTGTGTTTATCTCCATCGTTTACCAGTGACATCTTGCATGACATTGTGAATGTTTAAACAACGTATTGCAATGAGGTTCGCACTCTGTTCGTGACGTGTTCGCAACAAGGCTCTGAGCATCCTCAGTGATGACTGATACCTGATGCAATTCTCTTGCTCTTATCTCTCTCTACATTCATTCAATCCGCAGTCTGTTTTGCTACGCAATGCATGCCCGATTTTTGTCCTAATTTCGGTAGCTCATTTGGTGAGCTTCTGACCCCAGAAAATAACCCTTGTTTAAACACTCAATCTTAGGAATACGACACCTTCAGTGGCATATTCCTACCTTAGTCGTTTAAACGACCTCTATATCCAGCAAGGCTTGGCGGTTCGTTGTGCGGATTTGCAACAAAGTTGTTGACATAGGTTTAAACACTCGTGCTATCATGGAGGCTCTTTCAGTGCTAGTACAGATTGAAAGTTGCAGTAAAACGGTGAGTAACCACCGACACGTCAGAGACCAGTGCGTGGATAAAGTAAAGGGTTAGTCGCTGATACCAGTCAGACTCTAAACGAGGGTAGTCAATATGAGGACTTAAAACTCTACGTCAAAGGCTAGTAGGCTCTGCTCCCCGATGGGATAAAGCAACCGAACGAGATGCGAGACGAGGACTATGACCTAGGAGATAGAACAATCCTAGCGAGTCGACTCTGTTCCGTAGCGATACGAGTTCTTTCCGATGTGCGAGCCGAGAGCATCGATAAATAAATGCGGTTATACGTGCGATTGCAGAGCGTAGAAAAATAAATGGCACTCAACGAGATTTAATCTCATGCCCCATTGCATACCAGTGGGGCAGAGGATGCAATCTCGCATCATTACTTGGAGGCTCAAACCATGTCTATAGATTCATTCAACGCAGTAGGTATTGCAGAGGGGTTCATTGAGGCTGAATCAGAAGAGCAAGTCATTGAGGCTTGGCAGTTTCTGATTGACTCAGGTCTTGCGTGGCAGTTGCAAGGCTTTTTTGGTCGTACTGCATCACAGTTAATTGAACAGGGTATCTGTTCTGTTCCCGCTTAATTCAAATAGGAGGCATCATGCCAAAAATTTCAAATGCTAAAGCACGTGAGTTCGTGCAAGTTCGTGCTCCGTTCGTAGGCTCGAACACGTTCGCAGAAGTAATCAGTGGGATTTACGTAGTGTTCTCATACGGTTACCACTTCCCGCTTTTTGCTTGTGTAAACGGTACGTGGTACGAGAACGGTGACAAGTACTCACCTAGCACCAGTAAGCAGAAGTCGCAGTTACATCCATTGTGCGAGACACAAGTACTCGACACAAATGCAATCAAACTCATCTATCAATAGGAGGCTTTATGAGTAAATTTTTTGAGCACCTTGTGCTCGTGCTATCACTCGTTGCGTTCGCATTGTTCACTGCGGTATTCATACTGGACTGGACAGGCGGTTGCGGTGAGGCTTTTGAATATGCGAACGGTACATTACATCAAGGTGAATGCATCGGACGTGATTTATTTTTCTCAATTTTTTGGAGGATTTTTCAATGACTACTCGTGAAGAATGGTTGAATCAAGCAGTAGACGAGTTGCGCCCAGTGTTCGATGCGAGTGGCTTTCCGCTCCCCGCCAACATCAGGGTGACATGCGGTTTCCCATCCCGACATGCTCGTTCCCTTAATCGTGCTATCGGTGAGCACTGGTCAGACAAGGCATCGTCTGACGGTTTCCATGAGATTCTTATCTCACCAGTGGAGGCTGACCCTTTCGAGGTGTTCGGTATTCTCGTGCACGAGTTGGCTCATAGTGCGACTGACGGTGACGGTCATCGTAAGCGTTTCCCGCACTGCGTTCGCAGACTAGGACTAGAGGGCAAGCCGACTGCTACTAAGGTCGGTTCGGTCTTCCGCTCCCAGTTCGGTGCGTTGGTTGAATCGTTAGGTCTGTACCCTCATGCTCGTTTAAATGTCGGTGCTAATCGCAAGACTCAATCGACTCGCATGCTCAAGGCTAGTTGCCCCGCATGCGGTTACACAATTCGTCTTACCAAAACATGGGCTGACCAAGGCTTACCAGTCTGCCCTAGTGATGGTCAAAATTTTGTTCTTTAATTTTTGGAGGCTCAAATGTCCACAGTAAATCGTGCTTTATCTCTTCTCCCATTAACCGTTCTCAATGCCTCGCTTGTTGCCAAGGGCTTGCCCCCTGAGCCACTCAAAGCGAACGCAATCTTCACAATCGAGGGGCTTGTCAATCAAGGTCTGCTCTCGCTCGATGACGTTCGCAGTTCTGCACCTAACAACGTGTCTCGCTTGGCTACTAGCAGTTCTGCTTTGCCTGATGACGTTCGTGCTCAGGTAGTATCTGCCAGTGCTGACGTTCTTAAAGCGGTCAGTGATGTACAGGCTCTGCGTGAGACCACCAATCGTTTGCTTGACCAAACACTGGTGGAGCGCACCGAGAATGATAAGCGGGTTCAGGAATTGACTGCCCGTTTAAACAGTCAGGTGAAAGCAGTGCAAGGGGTTGACTATGACAAGGTCGAGTCGACTATCCGCTCTGAGGTTGGTAAGTTGTTTGCCACGTTCAAAAAAGAAACTCCCAAGGCAGAGTTGGTAACAGTTGCGAACGCACTGCCAGTGTTTGAACGTAAGCAAGTGAAGGACGTGTTCGATGGTCAGTTGCAGTACGAACATCAAGGTGAAATCATTTCGTTCGCTGACTACTGGGTCGAGGTATGGGGTGACTCATCCGCTCCCGCTCGTGTTGATGACTACATTTTTAATCCACGTCATCTGCATCAAGCTTTAGTCGCACTCGATAACCCTTTGCCTGACAACGTGTGGCTTGCGGGTGAGCGTGGTACAGGCAAGAGCGAGTTCGTTGCTCAGATTGCATCACGTCTTGGTCGCAGATTGTTTCGTGTGAATTTTGACGAGGCTCTTGAACGTGCTGAGTTCATCGGTGGTAACACGATTGAGAACGGTAACGTAGTGTGGAAAGCGGGTGTCATTACTCAAGCTATCCAACATACTGGTGCTATCGTTCTGCTCGATGAGATTGGCTTTGCTCGTGCTCAGAATCTTGCAGTTTTGCATGCGCTATGCGAACACTCAAAGCATCGTGCCATCGTGATACCTGAGACTGGGGTTCGCATTCCAGTTGCATCGCATGTTGCATTCTTCTGCGCTGACAATAGCAACGGTCATGGTGATGCATCAGGAAACTTTGCGGGTGTGCGTGACCAAAACACTGCGTTCATTGACCGCTTTAGTTACACGTTGCAGTTCGAGTACTTGCCCCATGATGACGAGGTCAAGTTGATTTGCAATCGCACTGGTTTACCTTACGATGCAAGCAACGTACTCGTGACGTTCGCTAACACTGCTCGTGAGAAGGCTCGTGCGGGTTTGCTTACTCAACCCCCATCACTACGTCAGTTGTTTGCATGGGCAAGAGCAATACAAAAAGGTGTGCCAGTCGGTGTTGCGTTTGATAGTGCCATCATCAACAAGTTCCCAGTAGATTGTGAGAGCGAGTTGCGTGGCATCTTTAGCGCAACGATTGACACTGCCCAGTTGAAGTCTTACCTAACCAAATAAGGAGGCTCTATGTTAGGAGTAAATGTTAAACGTGGGGTAGCTACTACCCTTGAGCGTGTGTTCAATGCCAGTGGTAATCAGTTCGATAAGCTTGACGTTCTTTGGACTGGTCGCACTGCGGGAATTATCTTTGAGCGTAACTTTGGTTCATGCACTGCTAAGGTTATCTTCCCTAGCATTGATGAAACTTCTCAGATTCCTGAGCACACTTTTAATAATCTGATTGGCTATGCACTGCACGAGTTGGGTCATGCATGGTTCACTGATAACCGAGCATGGGACAGAGCACGAGATAAGCATGGTAAGTTCGTGAGCAATCTTATCAACGGTCTTGAAGACCCTCGCATTGAGCGTAAGGTCATCGAGTCAGGTCGTGCACCAAACAGTCGTGCTCTGTTTGAGAATCTTCTTAACTCAGTACTAGCCAAGGACGGTTACGTCAAACCTGATGACAAGCAGAACATTCCATTCTTGCTCGCAGTTGAGGGTAGACGTTTAAACGGTTACAACATCAGCCATGCATCAATCGTTGATGATTCACCTTGGGCAAAGCATTTGCACTGGGCATTGAAGAAGGCTCGTGTCGCACCTGATACCGCAACGATTGTCAAGATTGCAGTTGAGTTATTCAAACGCATTCGTGAGCAAGAGGAGCAAGGTCAGGCAGAGCAAGACGGTGAAGGTCAACCGTCCGATGGTGAAGGTCAGCCATCTGATGGTCAGCCGAGTGATGGTGAAGGTCAGCCTAGTGACAAGCCAAGCGAGGATGGTCAGCCAAGCGAGGGTGACGGTGAGAAGGGTGAGGGTGAAGGTCAGCCCTCAGATGGTCAACCCTCTGACGGTCAGCCTAGCGATGAGCAAGGCGATAGCGACAAGCCTAACGGTGGTGATGGCTATAGCAGTGAGGAGTATGACGGTGGTCGTGAGGTCGAGCCTAGTAACTTTATTGAGGACGAGTTGGTCAAGGTCTCGAAGAGTTCCGATGCAGTCTCTAATCGTCCCGCAGTTGGTAAGCCCCGCATTGAAACATTTAACTGGAGGTAAACATGTACGCACTTTCTAAATCAGAATGCGAAGTAAATTTCTCAGCGAAGTACAACAATCAACCGAGTGGACTCGGTGCTACTCGTGCCAGTCTGCTCCGCTTGTTGCGTTCCCTTGACTTAGTCGGTTGGACTACGCACGAAGAGTCAGGACGCTTAGACCGTAAAGCGTTTACACGCTTTGCAGTTGGTAGCACCGCAGTGTTTTCTAAACGTCAGCACATCGAGGCAGAGCGTTCCGCAGTATCAGTATTGATTGACTGCTCAGGCTCGATGGGCAATGACGGTTTGATTGAGACTGCTGAGTCAGTTGCCATCCAGTTGTCCCGCATCTTGGACAAGGCTAACGTAGAGTTCAACGTCACTGGGTTCTACGGTAACGGTGGTCGTGAGGCTATCAAGGCTAGTGGTGCTAACAAAGTTGACGTTGAGGTTCGCTACGAGAAACCTACGTTCGTACCGTTCAAGACTTGGAAAGACTCCTTGCAAAAGGCATCAGCTAAGTTGGGTTCGATACGTCACTGGGCGCAGTCATCTACTCCCGATTACTCAAGCATCAGCATCACTCTTGAGGACTTGGGATTGCGTACTGAGCAACGTAAGATTCTGTTCTTGATTACTGATGCGAACGGTTACAACAAGGTTCACATGAGGCATCTACAGAATGTTGCTGACAGACTCGGTATCAAGTTGATTGCTATCGGTATCGGACGTACTGACGTTAAGGAATGTTTCCGCAGTAGTGAGAATGTCAAGAGCGTTAATGACTTGGCATCCGCTACGTTCAATAAGTTACTCAAGGAGTTGCAATGAAAATCAAATCATGGGAGTTAAAGTTAACGTGGGAAGATGGCACAGTAAATGATGTGACTAATTATGTGTCTGTCTATACAAGTAATTCAATTGAGCAGTTCATCGACTACTGGGAAGAGAAGTACAGTGACGATGATAGTAATGATGCAGAAGATGAGGCTGAGGCTCAACGCATCGATGATGCATCTTGGAGACCATGATGAATAACTTTTGGTCTGAATGTATCGAGCAAGACGATGAGAGGGAGGAGGTCATGCATGAGGTTCATGCCTCCCTTGATGGGGTGAAGTACAAGATTAAGTTCACTGCCCCATGCCCTATGACTGCAATCAAAATAGCACGAGTTATTCCTACCATTTACTGGGAGATTGAAAATGAATCGCAATGAACAGGAAATATTTATAAGAAATCTAACGTCTGCAATTGCAAATGAATTGATTGAAAAAATTCATTCGGGTTCTATACCTGAGCAATGGGACGGTGCAGAGTTGCGTGAGATTCTTGCTGAGAAGTTTACTCATGAAACTCGCTCCGACTTGTTGTCTAAGCCAAGGGGTAGACGTTGGAAAGATTACCAAAACACAATCATCGTTAATAACATTTAGGAGATTGAAAATGTATAAAGAAGAAATCCTGATGCATTTCACCATCATCTGCACGTCCAATGGTTACATGGTCGAGCAAGAGGAGGCTGAGGGTAGCACTGACTACATGCATGACGAGAACGATGACAACACGTTCACCACCTACGCTGAGGCTTGTGGTGTTTTAGCTAACTACTTACTAAGGATTAAAAATGAGTCTAACCAATAACCTTAAGATTGATGAGAAGTTGCTATCACTGGGATGGACTAAGCAACAGTTGGATATGTATCTTGATGAGTTGTATATCCATCGGTCAGTCAACCAGTTGGTCGAGGACTTCCTGTACTGCGCTACTCCCGAAATGATTCTGAGTGATGCCGATGCATGTGGGGTATTCGATGACTATGAAGGATAAAAAAATGTATTCTGAAAAAGGAAAGCAGAATTGACACTAGTTCATCTCCCCCCTAGGGAATTCCCCCAAAGCTTTCGAGCCGAGGGGGATTTTTTTTGTGCCGTCAAAGTGATGACCGTTTAAACGTAGAGTTGTGGCGTACGGCAGGTTCGTAAAATACTGCAATAGGTCAGAACGCATCGTCCTTTTCAAAGTAAGTTCCAGTTGTTTTGTTGTAACCCAAGGTTGTTTCACCCTGTGTACCAATCCATCTGAATCTGCACTTCCATACCGCAATCTCTACACCGTTGTTCTTTGTTCTGTGAACAGTGATACCGCAGTCTGCCTTAGCCCACCAAGCCATCGAGCCTGAGATAGCCATGCCATCAGGACGTGGCAAATCCATGCCTGAGCGGGTTATCTTAGATGGATGGGCAACGAACCATACATGTACACCGTAGGCTTTAGCAAACGCTTGCATCCTTGTCAGCATTGACGATATAAACTCGTGCTCTGCCATACCGCTCTTGTTTTCAATGTAGTTGTAAGGGTCTACTACCAATCCCCTGATACCAGTACGAGCAACCGCTACCCTCGCCCTCTCCAATATTGAGTCAATCGTTGATGGCTCTGCTCCCTCTGAATCCAAAAACAAGAAGTGATTCTCTACCCATTTAAACGCATCCTCTTTGTCCTCAGCAGTCATCCGATTGTTGCCATCAAAGAACCGCTTTTCCTTGTAAACCTCCATTAGGCGGGAGATATGAATCTCAGGCTGATTCTCAAATGAACATAGGGCAAACTTCCAATCACTGGTACGAGCCAAGTTCACCATCAGTTGGTCAACGAAGTTCGACTTACCACTGGATGGATAACCAGTAACAATGGTCAGTTGACCCTGTGCAACAGTGTAAATCTCATCAACGTTTGAATACCCAGTTGTAGTTCCTTTGCCAGTGCCTTTGCCCCATAAGTCGTTTAAACGCTCTAAGAACTTAGAAGCGGAAGATAAACCCGCAACAGGATACGGTTCAGCATTGTCAATAATCTCTTTAACTAAGTCCGCACCTTTGTCTAAGAATGCCTCATTCAAATCTTTATATGCGAACGATGCAATTCGGCACTTATCTTTACCGATACGTCTTGCCAGTTCTTCGGCTAAAGCCTGTCCCGCAGTGTCTGTGTCAGTTGCAATCGTTACGTAGGGAACATTCTTGAGCATGTCAAAAGCATTCCACACAAAACTAAAACGCTTATCTTCTGATGCATCAATCTTGCCATCAGTTACTTTCATTGGCGCACCACTGGGAACGGATAGAACATTCTCTATTCCGCATTCCATGAGTGTCAATGCATCAATCTCACCCTCAACGATAACGACTGGTTTGGTTTGGTCAATGTGGTCAATACCAAAAAAGTCTTGAGCACCACCCGCATCTTGTGTGAAATCTTTTGATTCAATCGAGCGGTACTTAGCGGATGTAAACTTTCCATTTCGGAAATACGGGAAGCCAATCGCATCTGTCCTTTTGTTTAAACGCTGAAAATATTTCTCAGCAGGGAACAGTTTCATCTCATCAGCAATGCGTTCGGAGATACCACGAGTCTTAAGAAAATCATAATGTTGTGTTTGTAATTTTGTTATGACTGGTTCTTTTACTAATGGAATCACGTTACTCTCCGAACGGTAGATGGGTCTTACTGGTTGTGTTTGAAAAGACTTAAAGGGTACAAATCCGTTGATGTTGCAGTGATGGCAATAGTATGCCCACCCATCAGCCTTTGTGAGTATGTCTAAATCTTTTTGGTTTGATTTTTTGCGCTCGTATGAGCACTCAGGGCACGTAACTCTCTCGTGTTTCGAGACGTGCAAAGATGATACAAATGCTTTGGTTACTGCATTCAATTGAGCCTCCTAGTTGTTTTACTTCTTGTTGTCTGACTTGTTTGCCTTTGGCGAACGTAGCCTTAAATTTCCTACCTTTGTTTTACCTCCGCTCTTGATGGGAACAATGTGGTCAATGTTCTTACCGTTGCGGTTTACACCTTCTTTATCATACATGCGTCTAGCCTTCTGACGTTCGAGTTGACCTTTATCATCCCCACGTTTTAATTGGGTTTGATACTCCTTCTTCCAATCTCTTTTGTCTTTAGTAGCCATAGTATTAACACTTATATTTATTAAACACTTATTCATGCCCTCTTGGAGGAGGGCAGACCTAGACCTACCTAGGTTTGCCTTCACATACTGATGCCCACATTGGTATCGGTACGACCCGTCAGTCTTACGAGATACAGGCACTGACTTCGCCACCTGATGCGCTATTTCAATCTCTTCCCTTCTAGTAACGCTATACCCCTTTAATCGCTACGATGTCGTTAGAGCCGCCAATTAAAGAGTAAAACTATTTGACTTCTTTCTGTTATCTGATGCTTTGATAATCCTTTGAGAAGTTCATCTTAATGCGTAACACTTTCACAATGCAAGTGCTTTCGTAAAAAATAATGGTAAGTCCTAATAAGAATGTTTAAACAGTGATGTCTTCACCCGGCTGAGGAACGAATTAACCGGCTGCCAGAAGAAAAAAAGAGAGCGTTTAAACACTCTCTAAACTCACGTGACTGAGGAATTTATATTTTGAACCGATGCAAAAAAAATACAATCAGAACGTTCTTACTATTGACACATATTTTTTACTTGGGGTATGATGTGTTCACTCAGTTCGGAAATGAGCCTCCAAATAAGAGATAGACCAGTAGGTCGGAGAGCCACCCTTAAAAAAGGTGGCTTTTTTTATGGTTAATGTTGGGCATAAACCACAACATGATTAAATGCCATTTATGCCATTTAATGCGCTTGACTGTTAGCCTAACGTTAGGTGACTGTTAGCCTAACGGTGAAACCTCTATCTCACACCTAGGGTTTTCCTTATCAACCCCCATCCAATAGATATGCTTTTCTTTGACTTGCCTATCGTTCTTGTATGCGACTTCCTGTAGCAAGTCCAGTATCAAAGACTCATCCAAATCAGGTCTGCGGGATGCATACCATATACGAATCGTTACCACCACATCGCATTCAAAAACTTGGCTCGGAGCTATGACACATTGCTGTTTAAACATCTTGCTGTAGGACAGCGCCTTTGCAGACTTGATGAACATTGACTTCCCGTGAATGAAGACTTGCCTACGAGAATTTGCTTTGCTGGCTGGCTCGCCAAATATTTTTAGTGATAGTGTTTGCATTTTATAAAAAGTTGTATTAGCATGAAGGTTCTTATAGGAGGCTTAATGAAGATTACCAATAAACATAATGTACCTGAGACTTTACTCGCATTGGCTTTGCGTGATGATTACACCAAAGGTAAGGCAGATTTTTCAGTAACAGAAATCATCTCACCACCCCGCATACAGAGGCTCAGGCGAAAGCATTACGCTGAGATGGAGCAAGACGTGGCAGACATGCTTTGGATGCTCCTAGGCACTGCTCTGCACGTTGTAGCGGAGCGTTCTGAAGTAGCGGGTCATACCAATGAAGAGCGGTTAATGGTTGACATTGATGACGTGATTCTGTCAGGTGCTATTGACTTACAAAAAAACGACATTGACGGGACGGTCATCACTGACTATAAGTTTACGTCCGCATGGGCTTTGATGAATGACAAGCCTGAGTGGGAACAACAACAAAACATTTATAAGTACTTGGTTGAACGTGTCAAGAAACAACCAGTGAAGAAGCTTGAAATTTGTGCACTCATTCGTGATTGGTCACGTAGAGATGCAATGAATAAGCCAAGCTATCCGCAAGCACCCATTCAAGTACTTGCCATTCCAATATGGACTCATGACAGAGTTGAACACTTTATTAGAGAGCGTATTAATTTACATCGTGATGCAAAAGTCAATGCGGATTGGGATGAAGAGTTACCACTGTGCACCGAAGAAGAACGTTGGGTTCGTGAAACTAAGTATGCGGTGAAGAAGGAAGGTAGAAAGACTGCGGTACGAGTCTTTGATACCGAGGAGGAGGCACAGGCTTTATTGAAAGATATGCCTGTGAAAGATAAAGGATTCATAGAAATCCGTAAGGGTGAGGCAGTACGTTGCACTGGCAATTTCTGCGGTGTGAATCAGTGGTGCACTCAATATCAAGCAAGTTTAAAAGAAGAGGTAGTAGATGATAACGAGTGATTTATTAGCAGAGCAGTTAAGAAGTATGGTTGTAATGAAAATATCCGACAGGATTATTTGTGACCAATCATCACTTCGTTTAATGATGTTGGAGCAAGAGATTAAATTTTTAACCAAGCAATTACAGGAGGCTCAAAATGAGCGTGTATAAAAAGTTAGTTGAGGCACGAGTTGCCTTACAAGGTAAGACCCTAAGCAAGTCAGGTCATAACAAGTTTGCGGGATATAAGTACTTTGAATTGGGTGACTTCTTGCCATCCATTCAATCAATCTTTAAAGAGATTGGTTTGTGCGATGTCATTTCTTTTACAAGTGAGTTGGCAACGATGGTGATTTACGATACCGAAGATGGTACGAGTGTGACGTTTACATCACCTATGGGTTCTGCTCAGTTGAAGGGATGTCATGAAGTCCAAAATATAGGTGCGGTGGAAACCTACCAACGGAGGTATTTATATACGGTAGCCCTTTCCATTGTTGAGTCGGACGCACTTGATGCAACCACTGGAGGAGTAACCCCCGACCCAAAGCCTTCTAAGGCAGAGCCTAAAGTCAAACCCGACACTGGCGATGCCAAAGTAATTACTGGTGAGCCTGACCCTAATAAGGTTTTGTTTGTTGATAGTTTGATTGGTTTCGGTGAAGGATGTGAATCCCTGTCTGAGTTGACCCAGTTGTGGAAAGCTAACCAAGGTCAGATTGATGACATAAAGAGTACTGAGAAGTCGGAGTACAAACGACTGCAAGAACGTTTTGCAGAATTCAAAGCTAAGTTTAAGGATTAAAAATGGAACAGAAAAAGTACGAGAACAACCCTAATTCGGGTACGTTATTTGCAACCAAGGTAAAGAAGAATCCTAAAGAGCCTGACTACTTCGGTGACTTCAAGTTAGACCTAAGCACAGTCGATGTAGTGGATGGTGTTGCTACGTTTAAATTATCAGGCTGGAAGAAGCAGTCCAAATCAGGAACTACATTCCTATCCATTGCGGTGAACACTTGGAAACCCGAAGGTCAACAGGCTAAACCACAACAACAATCTAACGGTGGAGACGGTCTTGATGACGATATTCCGTTTTAATTAGAATGGGTTACAATGAAAAATCCAAATAAGGAGATTTCAATGAACCAATCTAAAAACTGTTTTAAGTGCAACAAAGTTAAACCATTAGATGAGTTTTACAAGCATCGTGGAATGTCTGATGGGCACTTAAATAAATGCAAGGAATGTACTAAAGATGAAGCAAACAAACATCGTTTTGAAAACATTGAAAGGATTCGGGAGTATGACAGGCAGAGAGGTAAAACACCTGAGAGGATTAAGAAAGCTATCGCTATCACAAAAGCGTGGCGGGAGAACGATAGACGAAGAAGTGTGGCGCATAGTCTTGTTGCTCGTGCAATCCAAAAAGGTACTCTTTGTCCAAAGCCCTGTGTCAGATGCAATTCAGAAGAAAGTGTTGCTCATCATGAAGACTATGACAGACCCCTTGATGTCGTGTGGCTCTGTCAGCCTTGCCACAGGAAACGACATCAAGAAATTGAAAAGCAAAAAGGAGAAGTAAATGATTTCTAAAAAACCAGTAGCCAAAAAACGTGGCAGAACAGTTGGTTCTAAAAACAAACCGAAGCAAAAGCCAGCAGCTACTAAGTCGTTTAAACGCTCTAGTTCTGCCGCAGCGGTTCACAATTTGATGGATGCAAACTTAAAGTTGATTGGCGATAACAACCAGTTACTTAAAGCTATTGAGAATCTTCAACATCAAATCATTGGATTCAGAGCAGTCATCTCTTACCTTGAATCCCAAGCGGGACTAAGGATTACCCAATGAATGCGCTCCAGTTTGAATGTGTAAAGGTGGCTCTAAAACAAGACCGCACTGGAATCATTTTGACTATAAGCATTCACCCTGACGAGATACCCGAAGAGTTAATTCGGGATTTCGTTGGGTCTCGTTACGGTGTAGCTATGGTTCGCATCAATGATGACGAGACTGCTACTCCATACGACAACAGGGTGAAGAAAGCGGGAATGCTTTGTAGATTAAGGATATTCCAAAAGTGGTTAGGAGTTGATAAGGAATCCGATGCGATTCAGTGTTTGTATGAGACATGCAGTATTTCATCTCGCACAGAATTGAACGGTAACAAACAAGCCCAAGATAAATTTGACGAAATGGTAGAAGACTATGAGCGATGGAAAGAAGAAAGTGAGCCGTTTTAAAACGGTTACTCCCAAGATGATTTATATACCGCATGAGTTGGCTACTAAGTTTGAGAAGTTTGCAGACAAAAGCAACATTAGTCAGTCAAAGATTGCTTGTGAAGGTATTGCAATGCGGATGGCTGGAGAGGACGACTTGTTTAACCAAGGATTCAATCAAGGTTTAAACGAGGCAATGCGTATCGTCCGCAACACGGATGGTGCAAAGATGATGTTCCCATCAGGAAAATCTTTTGCCCAGTTGGTATGTGATGAAATCGAAAGGTTCATAAGGGAGAAATCCGAATGAGACATGGATGGAAGATTCGCATGGACGAGCGCAGATACTTTGAGCATAAGAAACAAGAGAGAGAAGAAAAGCAAGCCATCATGGAATTTATGAGGGCAAAGATGGAGCAACAATGGGAAATGGCTAACAGAGCAGTTCGCATAGAAGAGAAGGAAATGCACTGATGATTCAAGTCAGACAAGGTAACTTTACTTTTGAGGAATACACGAGAGTGATTCTTTTAGTGGCTAAGTACCAACCGTTTTATGACTTGCAGTTTGGTGCGGTAGCTAAACGCATTGAGACGGAGCTATTAAATAGAACATGTTTATTAGCGTTTGATGATGAAAAGTTAATTGGGTATTGCGGATGGGTTCTTACTAACCAAGAAAGAGCGGATAGATGGATTCAAAAGAAAGCACAGTTGCCATTGCATGATGATGATGGTGACTCAGCAATTATTACCCATGTTGTGACAGATGCTCCAGAGGAGAACCTGTTTAAACGTTACTTAGTTTTGTTTCGTTCCCTGCTTTCTGGGAAAAAGATATACCGTTTAAAGGTGTTCAACGATGGTCGAGATGAAATACGAAGAAGACCAATTACAGTTAGGAATTAAAAATGAATGACCAAGACTTTAGAGATGCATGTGCTATGTTGGCTATGCTTGGAATTGTAATGCGTGGCATAGATTCCGACATCGTTGATGATGTTGCTAAGAATGCTTTTTTTATGGCAGATGCAATGGTGGAGGCTCGTAAAGCCAAACCCGAAGAGGAAGGCATCCTAGCAATTAAACCTACAAAGAAAACCACTCGTAAAGGCTAACATGTTAGAAACTATTCTTACCGTATTGTTGTTTATATTTGCTGGCATAGGATTATTTGTTACCTTATTCCTAGGGTTTGCATTGTTTATGCACTGGTACACGACTCGTGAGTTTAGACGTGAATAAGATTGAGTTCGGAGACTGCCGAGAAACTATGAAACGTTGGATTGCGGAAGGTGTTAAGGTTCAGACATGTATCACTTCCCCTCCTTATTTTGGGCTAAGAGATTATGGGCACGAAGGTCAGATTGGTTTGGAAAGCGAAGTGGGTGATTATGTTCGCAATCTTGTGGACGTGTTTGCCTTGGTTCGTGATTTGCTCCATGAAGACGGGACTCTGTGGTTAAACCTTGGAGACTCATACTCAGGTAGCGGAAAGGGACCGTCTAAGAGTTTAAACGGGGAGCAACATCACATGGAGGGTAAACATTCCAAGATAGTTCCCAATGGCTTGAAGCCAAAAGACCTAATTGGAATCCCTTGGCGGGTAGCGTTCGCACTCCAAGCTGATGGGTGGTATCTACGTCAGGACATCATTTGGCATAAACCCAATCCCATGCCTGAGTCTGTACAGGATAGATGCACCAAGAACCATGAGTACCTATTCCTACTCAGTAAGAAGCCTAAGTATTACTTTGACAATGAAGCCATCAAAGAGCCTGTTAAACAAGACTGGGGTACACGTGATAGAAGTGATGGTAAGTACCATAACGAAGGCTCAGGACTGCAACCGCATAGTGGTCTAGAGAAATCTTATGACATGGCTAACAAACGCTCTGTATGGACAGTTACGACTAAGCCTTTTCATGGTGCTCACTTTGCAGTGTTCCCGCCTGATTTGATTGAACCTTGCGTTCTTGCGGGGAGCAGACCAAACGACATAGTGCTTGACCCTTTCATGGGTTCAGGAACTACCGCTGCCGTAGCTCAACGTTTAAACAGGCTATATCTTGGCTGCGAGTTGAATACGGATTACGAAGTACTACAGAAAGAAAGACTTAAACAACCATCATTGGAGTTGCTATGAAAAAACATAGACAGTTTTCAGAGCAAATGGAAAAAGACATTCAAGAGATTGTTGATTTCTATATGCAATATGTAACAGGAGAGCATCGCTCAATAAGAGAAGGTCTTGAATATTATTGGAAGTGCATGAGTGATTACACAATAGAAGATTACTTAGAGGTAGCACGTGAAGGAAAAACTAACATGAACAATAAACCAGTAGCGTGGCTGATAAACGGCAAATTGTTTGAGGAATATTTTAAAACCAGCGAATTGGACAATATTATTCCACTCTACACCCATCCAGCAGACCTAACAGATGAAATAGAATATTTAAAAAACGAATTAATGATGGAAGAAGAAAGTTATATGCTTTTAAATGAATCATTTCTTTTTGCTAAAGAATCAATAAAACAACAACAAATAAAAATTAAAGAATTGGAAACAAAGACCCTAACAGATGATGAAATAACCGCAATATCTAAAGAGTTATTTAAAGATTACAGAAATTACCACCATTACCAAATAGAGTTTGCTAAAGCAATACTAAGAAAGGCACAAGAATGAACGCAAATGAACTAGCTGATAAGTTGATGTCAAACCTTACTATGGAATACGACTGCGATAAGTATATGGAACAAGCCGCCACCATGCTACGCCAGCAACAAGCTGAAATAGAGTATTGGAAAGAAAAATTTAATACAGCTATGGAGTTAAACAAATGAACAATGAACCAGTAGCGTGGATGCACAAACCAAGTGGAACTGTATTTAATGAAATCATTGCTTGTGTAGAACCTGATGATTTAATTCCACTCTACACCCATCCAGCAAAGACACTAACAGATGAGGAAATACTAGAATTTAGAGATAAAGTTCCTTACACGCTTGGTTCTGATTTGATTGAATTTGCTAGAGCAATACTAAGAAAGGCACAAGAGAAATGATTCCTGAACAAGACATTTACGATTTCTATACGGCTAAAGCAACTACTCCAATACCGAATCGGTTTCAGAATTACTTAAAGAAGTTTAGGAAGATCGAACAATTTATTAAGGAGCATGAAAAGAAATGACCACATTTACAACTGAAGATCGTGAACAAGCTACGAACAAAGAACATTGGGAAGAAGCATACAACGGCTGGGTTAAATTGTTAGAACGAGCCAATGCTAAAGGACTATTAAAAGACTCATCATCTTGTTTTGATGAAGGTTGGCGTCAAGCTGCTATGATTGCCATAGCATTAGTGCAAAGTAATTCAGAAGCTTCTGCATTAGATGTAGCTACTTTACTGGAAAGGAAACTATTAAAATGAAACTCGCTTATTTAGCATTTGGGTTTGTGTCATTAACATGCAATGCACAATCAGTTCAATATTCTAATCAATATGGGCAACCTATTGGCTCCTCACTCACTACAGGAACAACCACTATTTACTCAAATCAGTATGGTCAACCTGTCGCGACGGCAATAGCGCAACCTACTTTGCTTCAAACAGCACCAATGCCAACAATGCAGCCAATGATGTCATTGCCTGTTTTACAACCATTACCTACACTTTTGCCGCTTCCTATTTTAGGACAATAAAATGAATGAAGATATTTTTGCTAAAGTACGTGAGTTTCGTATGAAACTTAAACTTCCTATTGCAAACAAGCCAAAACTCTTAGATCCTGCTGATATTAGCTTTTATGCTCGGTTTTTAATGGAAGAGCTTAGTGAGTTAATGAAAGCCCATGAAAAGAAAGATTTAGTAGATGCAGCTGATGCGCTTGCTGATCTAGCTTACGTTACTATGGGTTGCGCACATCATATGGGAATTGACTTACCTCGAATTTTAGATATTGTGCATTATGCAAATATGTGCAAAGAACCTGGCACTACAAGTCGGGGTTATTTACAAGATGCGATTAAGCCTAAAGATTGGGTTGGGCCAGAGAAT
>SESF01021645.1_pt1 | contig 27426 bp, 24 predicted proteins | sample 3171521 | NCBI WGS metagenome assembly SESF01 (sample SAMN10866945, study PRJNA518727) | freshwater metagenome | biome: subpolar coniferous forest; feature: holomictic lake; material: water; isolation source: holomictic Lake 227, 6 m and 8 m depth | place: Canada: near Kenora, Ontario | collected...
GTCCCGGGTGGGACCGAAGATGCGCTCGCAGAAAAGGCCGCCCTTTTCCGGCTTGAACGTCCGGTAGTTGATGGTTTCAGGATTTTTGACCTCGCCGCTGCTCCAACTCCGGATCGAGTCCGGAGAGGCTACGCTGATGGCAACCTGGTCAAAGCCGGTTCCGCGACCGGCGGTGAAAAGTTCACGAAAGTTTGAATCACTCATACGAATTGCGTGGTGCGAATTCTAATCGGTTGCGCTGGTTAATTACACGAGGCCTTCGGGAAGCACCGGCGTTTGGGAGCCGACGCGCACATCGAGGCAAAGACTTTGCATTTCCTTGATAAGAACGTTGAACGATTCCGGCGTGCCGGCTTCGAGCGAGTTGTCACCTTTGACGATCGACTCGTAGATCCGGGTGCGGCCTTGCACGTCGTCGGACTTGACGGTGAGAAGTTCCTGCAAGGTATAGGCTGCGCCGTAAGCTTCGAGCGCCCACACCTCCATTTCGCCGAAGCGCTGGCCACCATACTGCGCCTTGCCACCCAGCGGCTGCTGGGTAACCAACGAGTAAGGTCCAACCGCACGGGCGTGGATCTTGTCGGCAACCAAGTGGCCCAGTTTCAGCATGTAGATGTAGCCGACCACGACCTGCTGGTCGAAGGCATCCCCGGTGCGCCCGTCGAAGAGCTGCGCCTTGCCGGCGATGGTTCCGTCCTGGCCGTCGCCGATCCAGGTGTAACCGTCCACTTTCTTGGCTTGCTTGAGATAGTCGAAGATGCGGCCTTCGTCGATACCGTCGAACACCGGCGTGGCGACCTTGAACCCGAGCGCCTTGGCGGCTACGCCGAGGTGGGTTTCAAGAACCTGGCCGACGTTCATACGCGAAGGCACGCCCAGCGGGTTGAGCACGATCTCAACCGGGGTGCCGTCCGCGAGGAACGGCATGTCCTCTTCGGGAACGATCCGGGCGACAACGCCCTTGTTCCCGTGGCGGCCTGCCATCTTGTCACCAACGGAGAGTTTCCGCTTGCTGGCGATATAGACTTTGACCTGCTTGATGATGCCGGGGTCGATTTCGTCGCCGGCTTCGATGCGGTCCATCGAACGCTCGGTTTCCATCTCGAGCTCCTGGAAGCGGTGCTCGAACTGGCCGATGATCTCGCGGATCTTGTTGCGGATCGGGCTCGGGTCGATTTCGACATGATCATAAACGCTCGCGAGCTTGCGCAGCAGCGTCTTGGTGATCTTGCGGTTGGCCGGAATGATGATCTCGCCGGTTTGGGCGTTGACCACGTCGAGCGGGATCTTTTCACCCAGAAGGATGTTCGAGAGCGCTTCGGTCAACTGCTCGTGGAGTTCGTCCCGGCGGCGGGTCAACTCTTCGGAAGCGGCCTTCATCTGGCGCTTGGTCTCGGCGGGAGTCAGTTTCGACTTCGCGATTTCTTTGCGCGAGGAGACTTTGACGTCCATCACGATGCCGTAGGTGCCGGAGGGCACGGTCAGCGAAGTGTCCTTAACGTCCGCGGCTTTCTCGCCGAAGATGGCGCGCAGGAGGCGCTCTTCAGGAGCCAGCTCGGTCTCGCTCTTGGGAGTGATCTTGCCGACGAGAATGTCGCCGGGTTTGACTTCCGCACCGATGCGAATGACGCCGTCCGGTCCGAGGTTGCGGAGCGCTTCCTCAGAGACATTCGGGATGTCCCGCGTGATTTCTTCAGGCCCGAGCTTGGTGTCGCGGGCGCCGATTTCGAATTCGTCGATGTGAATGGAGGTGTAGATGTCCTCCTTCACGATCTTCTCGGAAATCAGAATAGCGTCTTCGAAGTTGTACCCGTTCCAAGGCGTGAACGCGACGAGCACGTTGCGGCCCAGGGCGAGTTCGCCCAACTGGGTGTTCGGGCCGTCTGCAATGACCTGGCCCTTGGTGATCTTTTCACCCTTTTTGATGATCGGCTTCTGATTGACGCACGTTCCGGCGTTCGAACGCATGAACTTGCGCAGTTCATAGACGTAAATGCCTTCGGACGGGTCCTGCTTGATCTTCTTTTTGCCTTCGGGCATCGAGCCGTCCTTCGTGACCACGATCAGGTCGGCCGTCACCGAGGCGGCAATGCCGTCGGCTTCAGCCAAAATCACGGCCTTCGAGTCGCGGGCCACTTTGCCTTCCATGCCGGTGCCGACGAGCGGCGACTCGGAAACGAGAAGCGGCACGCCCTGGCGTTGCATGTTCGAACCCATCAAGGCGCGGTTGGCGTCATCGTGTTCGAGGAACGGAATCAAGCCGGCGGCCACGGAGACCAACTGCTTGGGCGAGATGTCCATGTAGTGAACCTTCGAGGGTTCCACTTCAAGGAAGTCGCCCCGGTAACGGATCGCCACTTTCTCGGTGAGGAAGTTGCCCTTGTCGTCGATCGGCACGTTGGCCTGGGCGACAAGGTAATTCTCTTCGCGATCCGCGGTGAGGAAATCGATCTTCTCGGTAACCCGTGAGTTCTCAACCCGGCGATACGGCGTCTCGATGAAGCCGAAATCGTTGATGCGGGCGAAAGTGGACATCGAGCTGATCAGACCGATGTTCGGTCCTTCAGGAGTCTCAATCGGACAAATACGGCCGTAGTGCGACGGATGAACGTCACGGACTTCGAAGCCGGCGCGATCCCGGGAGAGACCGCCTGGCCCGAGGGCCGACAGACGGCGCTTGTGGGTCAGTTCGGCGAGCGGGTTCGTCTGATCCATGAACTGCGAGAGCTGGGAGCGACCGAAGAAGTCACGAATCACGGCGCTGAGCGCCTTCGGATTGATGAGCTTCTGCGGGGTCATCCCCTCGATGTTCACGTCGAACAAAGTCATGCGCTCCTTGACGAGGCGCTCGGTGCGGGCCAGACCGACCCGGCACTGGTTGGCGAGCAATTCACCCACGGTCCGCACGCGGCGGCTGCCGAGATGATCGATGTCGTCGAGCATGCCGTCGCCGGAACGCAGGCCGATGAGGTACTTCATCGCGCCGATGAAGTCTTCCTTCGTCATGACGCGCTCGTTGAGGTTCACCTCGAGGCCGAGCTTCTGGTTGAGCTTGTACCGTCCGACACGTCCGAGATCGTACTTCTTCGGATCGAAGAAGAGCCGCTTGAGCAGGCCGCGGGCGTTCGGCACCGTGGGTGGGTCCCCAGGGCGCAGACGGCGATAGATGTCCTTCAGGGCCTCTTCTTCGTCGTGGGCCGGATCTTTCTTAAGAGCCTTGATGATCGTGTCGTCGAGCTTGGTATCGACCACCTGCACCTTGCCGATGCCGAGGGCGATCACCTGGCGGATGGTCGCTTTGGTCAGCGGTTCAAACGCGCGGGCCACGGTGATTTCCCCATCGCGGATGTCGCGGATGAGCACCTTGCTGGCGATCTCGTCTTCCTCGAGCTTCTCGCTGAGGGTGAGGTCTTCGATCGTGTAGAAAAGCTTGATGATCTCCTCGTCGCTGCCGTAGCCGATGGCGCGCAGGAACGTGGTGGCGAGGAACTTCCGACGGCGCTTGCGGCGGTCGAGGTAAATGTAAAGCAGGTCGTTCGTGTCGAACTGAACTTCCAACCAGGAACCGCGATCGGGAATGATGCGGAAGCTGAAGAGCACCTTGCCGTTGAGGTGGATCGACGATTCAAACGCAATACCGGGCGAACGGTGCAACTGGCTAACCACGACGCGTTCCGCGCCGTTGATCACGAAAGTCCCCTGCGGGGTCATGAGCGGAATTTCGCCCATGTAAACTTTCTCTTCCTTGGTCCCCTTTTCGTCGGCGAGCCGGAAGGTGATGTGGAGCGGCGCGCTGAAGGTCTGGCCTTCGCGCTGGCACTCCAGGGCGCTCATTTTGGGATCGCCGATTTCGTAGCTGACAAAATCCAGGGTGACTTTTTCGTCGTAACTCTGGATCGGGAAAACCTCGCGGAAAACAGCCTGCAGGCCGATGTCCTTGCGTTTGCTCGCTGAAAAGTCCTTTTGAAGGAACTCGATGTAGGAATTGACCTGGACCTCGATGAGGTTGGGCGGTTCACTGACTTCCTTGAGTTTACCGAAGTAGATTCGCTCTGACATAGGTGATGCGTGGTGTTTTGACCTGAGCCGCCAGCCAGTTTATGCGAGTGCGCGGCGGCGGAGAATGTTATGAGGCTTCCCGGTACGTACGCGGGAAAAAGCAATAGGCCGAAAGTCGCGTGCCGTCAACCGGCCCGCGACTTTCGGTCTCTGATTAATGAATAAGTGAAACGCTGAGTTCAGATGCGCCTTTTCCCGCTTTTGGTATGGAAAAATGGGGAGTCAGACACTAAGAGACGAATCGGCGTGCGGCAAGCAATTTCTTTGCCTGCCGCACGCACGAGAGTCTTTTTGGTCGAATTACTTGATCTCGACCTTGGCGCCAGCCGCTTCGATCTTCTTCTTGATCTCTTCGGCTTCTGCCTTCGTCACGCCTTCTTTGACGGTCTTCGGAGCGCCCTCGACGAGAGCCTTGGCCTCTGCGAGACCGAGTCCGGCCACAGCGGCGCGGACTTCCTTGATGACGCCAATCTTGTTCGCGCCAACCTCTTTGAGGATGACGTCGAAGGCGGTCTTCTCTTCAACCGGAGCTGCGGCAGCAGCGACAGGAGCGGCGGCGGCAACAGGAGCCGCGGCGCTGACGCCCCACTTGGTTTCGAGGTTCTTGACGAGGTCAGCGACTTCCAGAACGGTAAGACCACTGAGTTGTTCGACTAATGCGTTGATATCGGCCATATATTTTGAGGGTATCGTCGTTTCCGGAGGCATCCGGTCATTTCAAGCTGACAGCCGTCAGCGCGACGAGGAACCAGTTTTGAGTTTTTTGGATTCGCGGGGCACACGCCCCGCAAAATTGGTTGTTAGGCGGCTGCCTCGGGTTGAGCGGCTTCGGCTTCCGGGGCGGCTTCGCCAGCGGCGTCGGCTTTTGCCTTGAGCACACGGGCCAGCGCGGAGGCGGGCTCGTTGAGGAGGCGGACCAGCGTTGCCGCCGGGCTCTGCAAGGTGCCCAGCAACTGCCCCAGGAGCACTTCGCGGGAAGGCAGGTCGGCAATCGCATTGATCTGATCCACATCGATGATCAGGCGATCGACGATGCCGAGCTTGATCTCAGGCTTCTTGACTTCTTTGACAAAGGTCTTGAGCACCTTCGCGGCGGCGGCGACGTCTTTTTCACCGACCACAATGGCCGTCTGGCCCTTGAGTTCGTTGCTGATGTCGGGCAGGCCCAGTTCGGCGAGGGCGCGGCGCAGAAACGTGTTCTTGACGACCTTGCACTCCGCACCGGCGTCGGCCAGGCGGTTGCGCAGCGTGGAAAACTGTTCCACGCGGAGGCCGGTGTAATCCGTAACCAACACGAACGGCGAGGCGTTCAGCTTGGCCTGCAAATCTGCTACAATAGTGATTTTCTCGGGTCTCATGGATTGCGGCTCCGGTTAGTTCTTGATGAAGGATGCGACGTCAACTTTCATTCCAGGCAGCATGGTGGCCGCGAGGGTGACGTTCTCAACGAAGGTGCCCTTGGCGCTCGCCGGACGGGCTTTGACCACTGCGTCGATAACGGCGGAACCGTTCTCGAGGAGGGCTTGTTCGCTGAAGGAAAATTTACCGACCGGAACGGCGATGTTGCCGTTCTTGTCGAGCTTGAATTCGACGCGGCCCGCCTTGACTTCCTTGACAGCCTTCGCGGTGTCGTCGGTCACAGTGCCGGTCTTCGGGTTCGGCATCAAGCCGCGTGGCCCGAGCACTTTACCGAGTTTACGAACTTCGGCCATCGCGGCGGGGGTGGCAATGGCGACATCGAACGCCTGGAAACCTTCCTGGCATTTCTTCACCATGTCTTCGAACCCGACGAATTCGGCGCCGGCTTCGCGGGCGGCATCGGCGGCCTGGCCCTGGGCGAAAACGAGAACGCGGACGGATTTACCGCTGCCGTTCGGGAGCGGGCAGGTGCCACGGACCATCTGGTCGGACTGCTTGGGATCGACCCCAAGACGGAACGAAAGAGTGACCGTCTGGTCGAATTTGGTTGCGGGAAGGGTCTTGAGGAGACCGATCGCTTCGGAGAGTTGATACGCCTTGTCCGTCACCTTTTCGGCGGCGGCGCGGTAGCGTTTGCTTCTGTATTTGGCCATAGGTAATGCAGTGCTGACGAGCGGAGTGCTCTCCTGCGGTTTAGGTTAAAAAGGACGGGCAATATGGAGGCCACCGCCAAAATGTCCAACTATTTTTTCGGAAAGTTGGGGTTTGAGAGAGGGCGTTTGGCTGGCGCGCGTTAAAAGCGGATGGCTATTGGGAAGATGAAAAGGCCAAGTAGAGTAGGCGGGGCTGACGGATTGGGAGGCGTTAAAGGCCAATGACCGTCTCGCACCCGCCCCTCATCGAACTGAGCGGCCCCAACGCACGGTGAATTTCAGGCAGACGATACGAGCGGTGCGCCAATCTGGGAGCGTTTGTCTGACGACGAGCCCGGCGATGGCAGGATGGGAAGCCGCTCAGCCGAGAAGGAAGGGGTTCTTCCGCATCTTCCCGCAGAGGTTCTCACGAAATGGCAGGGGATTGTTGATCTGATGGCCCAGACGATTGGGGTGCCTGCGGGCCTGATCATGCGAGCCGATCCCCCCGAGATAATGGGAATATTTCCGGCATTGCCATCAGCGGCTTCGGCACGGGAGAGGACGTTCAGCAGAGCCTTTCTGCCGGTTTCAAGCAACACCTTGTCAAACCTGTGAATATCGCAGCCCTGCGCGAGGCCATTCAGCGGATGGCCTCCGAGACAACCCCAATCCCTTGACGCGCGCCGCGACGCTCATCAACCCATCCCAGAAAAACCGTTCGACAACCCGCGCCCGCTCACATTCGCCGAAACCGCATCCCGTAATGCCATGGGGGCAAATCAATGGAGGCGCCGACCAGTTCCAGCAGTCCAGTCTGAGCGGCCCAAGTGGCAATTTGTTCCGGGCGCGGACGGATATCCATTCCAGGACCGCGCGGTGTGGCAGGGTCGTACCGCCAGTGGATGACGAGCACCAGCCCACCAAGACGGACCGACCGCGCGGCAACGGTCAGCAGGCGCACGGGCTCCTCGCAATGCAGGATGTTGAACAGCAGGCAGGCGTCCTTGGAATCCAATTCACTCCCGAAGCCGTCCTTTGTTACATCGCGCAAATGACAACTCACATTCTGCAAGCCCTCAGCCTCAACCCGCTGCCGCGTTCGCTCAACCATGGACGGATCGATGTCGAAGGTCTCGAGGACACCAGAGATGCGCCGCGCCGCGGGGAGCGTAAACGTGCCATAGCCGCAGCCTAATTCGACCACGTTCTTTAACGGGGCGTCCACGCCCAACCGGTCGAGAATCAGGTCCACGTCGAACAGCGTTTCCCAATACGCTTCTTCGGGCATTCCACTCTCGCGCAATTTCATGGACGGGCGGTCAGAAAGTTACCAATTTGTCGGAGTCGCGCACGATTTCGTACAGGTCTTTCAGAGTCGAAATCGGGCGAATCTGCTTTGCCGCGTGGGGAGTTGGCCATGAAGTAGAGCACAGGCATGGCCATCCGGCTGATGAGCAGCGAGGCGCCCGTGTCACTCTGCATAGCAAGTTTCAAGTCGGAAACCGTCACCGGAGCCGCCGCGATCCGCCGGAGTATCCCGCACCGAGAACCTACTTCTTCGCCAACCGGTAGAACATCCAGCTTCCCAAGGTGATGAAGATGATGTTGGGAGCCCAGATCAGGAGTTCGGGATGAGCCTTGGGATTTTCGCGGACGCCGTTGGCGACGATGATGAAGAAAAAGTAGATGAACGCCACCAGCAATGAAAAGAGGAAGCCGACGGAGGTTTCCTTCCGGTGGGCCGTGATGGCGAGCGGCACGCCCACGAGCGCAAAGGCAATCGAGGCGAGCGAGAACGAGAAGCGCTTGTTCACTTCGGTGCGGGCAGCCGTGATTTCCGACAGGTTCATTTTCCTGGCTTTGCTGTCGTCCAACAACTCCTTGAGCGGCATCTGACTTAGGCCCCGGCGGCGCTTGTTTTTCTCATACAGCTCCTCAAGGGGAAGCGGAAAAGTGCCTTCGCGCATCGTGATCCCCTGCCGGATTCGCGTGAGGTCGCCGGGGGTTGATTCGTCGCGCTGTTCAAATCGGACATCCTTCAGCCGCATCAGCACCTGCCGGTTCTCCAGGTCGGTGGTGAGTTCTCCCCGCTGTGCGTGAGTCATCCGGGTGGGTTCGCCCTTGTCGTTCAACTCATAGACCAGGAGATTGAAGAGGTGGGTGCCTTCCTTGCGTTCGACGTAAATCTTTTTGCCCGGAAACTCGTCGATCACCTGATCGCTGCTGAACATGGCGATCGGGTTGCTGGTGGCGATGTTGAAGAGCGCGTTCTTCATGTTTTGTTGAGCGCGCGGGGCAATATCGACGTTGATCCAGAGGCAAATCGCCGAGCAGGCCACCGCCAGGACTGCCAACGGCACGCATAACCGGGGGATGCTGACGCCGTTGGACCGGAGCGCGATCAACTCGTTCTCGGCCGACATCTTGCCAAAAACCAGCAGCACCGCCGTGAGAAAGCCCCAGGGAATGGTAAACGTCAGCGAAAATGGAAGGATGTAGGCGATGAAGCTGAAGATATACTCCAGCGGCACATCGTGGTTCACCAGCAGGTCGAGCAACTGTTTGAAAACATTGCCCAGTACAAGCACGAGGCTCAGAACCGAAACCGCGAAAAGGCCGGTTACGAGGATTTCTTTGCCGACGTAGCGGTCAATGATTTTCATGCGTCGTCCATTCTTGAAGTGCTCCCGCGCGAAGGGAAAGCGAAATTTGCTGGGGACCGGACTTCAAAAGCTGCAAATCGCGCTTCAAAGACCAGTTTTCTTCCGGGTTTCGGCCAAGGACGACCGCGCCGCGGTCAAACTGGCAAGATACGGGTCCCTGGCGGGAAGGGCTGCCCATCGGCTCAACGCTTCGGGATGTTCGAGCCTCGAGAAAATGGCAAGGCCGATCTTAGACAGCGGAACTGACTTTTCGCCGTAGCCCGCCGGCTGATTGCTCGACCAAAAGCGGACGTGTTCGACCCCGTCCCGGATTTCTCGTCCCAGGTAAATCACCGAATGCCCGTGCTCAAAGCGGCCGATTTCCCCTGTCCAAAGGATCTTCATGAAATCGCCCGGGCGCGCCTGGTTCAGATCGTCAAAGTTCCGGCCCAATCCGAGTTCATAAAACAGTCGGGCCGTGCCGGGGCCATTGGCATTCCAGCGGCCCCAGATCCCGGCGCCATCGGATTGCCCCCGAATTAAAAGCGCCTCGAGAGCGCTGGAATCGAGTTCGAGTTTGTCGCGGCGCCGCAGCGACTCGATGGTTTTGAGAAAAACGAGGTATGTGGCCCCGGAGCAGAAGCTTGGAGAAGCTGAGTCAGGAATCACACAGAACTTGCCGCTTTCGAGATGGGCGGCAGCCTGGAGGCGAAGGGAGGCGATCCGGGTCACGCCATACTGGCCGCCGCGTGGCATCGCCTGGATCTGGGCGAGCACTTCGGAATTGTAGTCCGCAGCACCGGCAAGGACTGGAGCAAACGCCAGCAGCACGGCAGCAATAAAACGGGGAAAACTTAAAGAAAGAGGCATGGGGTGGCAGGGCGAAAAGTCGCCCCACACTATGTACTGCTTTTGTCGGCGCGAAAGGCCAGAAACGATGATTTCCAGGGCGAACGCATCAAAATAGATGGAACAGCATTCCGGAGCGCCAACGGCGCGGCACCATACCAGTTGCTGGGGTGGAGCGAAGCGAAGCCCCAGGATAACCAGCAAACGGGGAAGGGCCGAAGGCCCGAGCCATTCTTTGGCGGTCGGAATGGGGCGGGCCTTCAGCCCTTGACGTTTCGTAGCATCAAAACCTGGGGCGATGCCCCAGGCTGGTATGGGGTCGCGCCTTCAGCGCTGAAGAAGAAGTCGTCTAAAATTTGATCCTAGAAAAAGCAATTGGATTTCGCGCCAAGGACGCAAAGGTCGCCAAGACAGAGCTTTACGAAGTGGGCGAAACATTAAAGGGGTCACCTACACGGTGATTTCTGCCTTTTTCATAAGTTCCTCCCATGGCGATCTTTGCGTCCTTGGCGCGGGTTCTTCTGCCGGATTTAGGTTGATGCGTTTGCCCTACGATGATTTCTTTCCGTCCATCGCGTCCATCGATTCCATTTCGTCCACCGCACACTCGACAAACTCCAGGCCTCCCGGCACTCTCCGGGCTGCCAGAATGTCAGCCCTGAAAATTGTCACTATTTACACCGATGGCGGATGCGTGGGAAACCCCGGCCCCGGAGGGTGGGCAGCAGTGCTGCTTTGGAACGGCCGCAAAAAAGAGCTGAACGGCGGTGCGCCCGCCACGACGAACAACCGGATGGAGTTGAGCGCGGCCATCCAAGGGCTGCGCGCCCTCAAGGAGCCGTGCCAGATCGAGCTTTGGACGGACTCGGAATATTTGCGCAAGGGCATCACCGAGTGGCTCGCCGGCTGGAAGGCGCGCGGCTGGAAAACGCGGGACAAAACCCCGGTCAAGAACAGCGATCTCTGGAGGGAACTCGACAGCGCCACCAGCGGCCACCAGATCAACTGGCGCTGGGTGAAGGGTCACGCCGGCCACGAACATAACGAACGTTGCGACACGCTGGCGCAGGAGGCCATCTTCAAAGTCAGAAAAGAGCATGGCCCCGTGCGGTTGAAAACGGCGCTGGCGGCTTTTAAAATGGGGCTCGATACCGGCGAAACGCCGACCAAACCGCTGTGGTAATAGGAGCGTGGCCCCGTGCGCCGGGCGGGATGGCGCGGGACGCCCTTTCTGGAACTTCCGAGTTCGGGTTGGAAGTGGCGCGCCGGTGGGAACCAATCACCGGCGCGCTCAGCCTTTGAACCCCCATTCTCAGCTTCCCAAATTCCTAAACGCCTTTCCACATCATGAAGGCGCGCTCGCGCAGCATTTCCGGGGTCTCGTCAGAGAGCCCCCGGTTCAGCTTCGCAATGGCGTCCAGGATTTCCTGATACGCCGTAAAAAGTCCTTTCATTTCATTGGACCACGCGAAGCGGAGCAGAACCCCCAAGTGCAAGAGCTTGCGCTGGTCGTAAAACGCCCCGATATCATTGGTGTTAAACCCATGTGTGGTCAGGATTTCACCGAGTTCGGAGAGCACCTGGTAAATCGCGCAGGTGATCGGGTCAGAGCCGTTCGGCGTTCCGGGAACATGAATCCCCAAAGAAACCGGGGCTCCTCCCGGGTTGGTATTGCGGTGCGGCCAAACCTCTCCACTCTGGATTTTTGCGATACAAGACTTTGGGAGCTGGCTGACCCAGATCTTGATGGCGTGAATCAAATTGTTGAACCCCTTTTCGCCGAGGCGGATCGTCGCTTCCGGCTGGGATTGGCCAACCCTTTTGGCGATCAACAGCGCCAGCGTGGAAATCTGGACGCAGCTTGCTTCGGTAAAGGCAACCGCAACAGAATCAGCGGCTTCCATCAAAGAGCCGATTTCGTTTTTCCGAATGGTGTTGCTCGCTAGCACTACTTGGAAAATAGGGGAATCGCCGATAATTGAGAATCCGCAACAATACGCACACCGATTGAACTGCGGCATTGCCGAAGGTCGATTTGCGCGCTAAACCGTCGTCTTCCTTATGAACCGTTTCGAAAACCAGATCGCTATTGTCACCGGGGCCGGTCGCGGCATCGGAGAAGCCATTGCCAAACGCCTTACCGAAGAAGGCGCAAAAGTCGCCTGCGTCAGCCGCTCGGAAGCCAACTCCGCCAAAGTCGCCGACGGCATCAACGCGGTTCACCCCTGCGCGGCCAAAGCCTACGCCGTGGATGTGGCCGATAAGAAGGCCGTGGATGCCGTTTGCGAGCAAATCTTCGCGGATTTCGGCAAGGTCAACATCCTCGTCAACAATGCAGGAATCACGCGCGACGGCCTCGCCATGCGAATGAGTGAAGAGGACTGGGATGCCGTGATCGATACCAATCTCAAAGGAGCATTCAATTTCATCCAGGGCGTCATGCGGCCGATGATCAAGCAACGCAGCGGGCGGATCGTGAACATCTCCAGCGTCGCGGGGCTCATGGGCAACGCGGGCCAGGCCAACTATGCCGCCAGCAAGGCGGGTCTCCTCGGGCTGACCAAATCCCTCGCCCGCGAACTCGCCGGCCGGAACATCACCGTGAACGCGGTGGCTCCGGGCTTCATCAAGACCGACATGACCGACGTTCTCCCGGAAGCCATCAAAACCGGAGTGCTTTCCCAAATCCCGGCGGGCCACTTTGGCGAACCCGAGGACATCGCCTCGGCCGTGGCGTTCCTCTCCAGTTCGGAAGCCAAATTCATCACAGGCCAGACGCTTACCGTCGATGGCGGCATGGTGATGTAACTTCAACAGTCCAATGCAATTGTTGCTCTTACGTCATGCGGACGCTGTGCCATCGGCCCCTTCCGATGACCTGCGGACCTTGAGCGACAAAGGCCGCGCGCAAGCCAAACGCATCGGGCGCTTCTGCCACGAGCACGAACTCAAGCCCGACCTCATCCTCACCAGCCCGTTTCGCCGGGCGGAGGATACCGCGCGAATCGTGGCTACGGAATTGAAGAGCGAGGCGACCGTGGCGGGTTTTCTCTCGCCAGGAATGAGCCCCGCCACAGCCGTGGAAGCGCTCATGGCTTACCAACGGCTCGATTCTGTCATGCTGGTCGGCCATGAACCCGACCTCAGCCTGCTCGCCTCCAGACTCCTCGACCTGGTCGATAACTCGGCCATCCGATTCCGCAAGGCCACCCTGGCCGGAATCGACATCCCGACCCTGCGGCCCGGAGGCGGCGAACTCGATTTTCTGATCCCGGCCAAACTGGTGTAAAAGGGCTTTGGGCAGGCGTACCAAGGAGGGAATTTGACAGCTATGAAACCCGAGATAATCAGAACATCCGATTTCACCGGCGACGCGGTGAAACTCATTACTGCCGCTGCCGGCCAAGCGATCTCCGAGCGGGGCTTATTCCGGCTCAGTCTCTGCGGAGCCAACACCCCGCGCCCCGTGTATTCCGCGCTTTCGGAGGTCGCCCTCCCGTGGGAGGCGGTTCAGATCACCTTTGGCGATGAGCGTTGTGTCCCGCCCGATAACGACCAGAGCAATTATCGCATGGCGCGTGAGACCCTCCTTTCCCAGGTTCCGATCCCGCCGGAAAACGTGTTTCGCATGCTCGGAGAGATCGAACCCGCCGCCGCTGCCGACGAATATGAGACCAAGCTGGCCGAGGTTGCCGGGCGCTTCGGCGAGCCCCGCTATGCCCATGACCTCCTGTTGCTGGGCATCGGCGATGACGGGCATACCGCTTCGCTCTTTCCCGGAAGCGCAGCCCTGGCCGAGACGGAGCGCAATGTGGTGGCCAACTTCGCCCCCAAGCTCAACGCGCACCGGATCACCTTTACCTTTCCGCTCATCAACGCGGCCCGGCACGTCTGCTTCCTGGTGAACGATCCGAAGAAGGAACCGATCATCGAAGCCATTCTGCGCGGCAATAGCGGGTATCCTGCGGAACAGGTCAAGCCCGCTTCAGGTCGGCTCACCTGGGTGATTGGCGAGGGCGGGTAGGCGCGCCGCCAATAGTGTTCGGCCTGAAAATTGCCTGTTACGAAATCCGGGTTTCAGCGCCAACGGCGCGGCCCCATACCAGCCTGGGGCGGAGGCTTTGCGAAGCCCCAGGAATTTGAAAACAACGGAATCAGGGCTGAAAGCCCGAGCCATCTCCCCTGAATGGTTCGGGCCTTCAGCCCTTTAAAATCTTTAAATGCAAATTCCTGGGGCGATGCCCCAGGCTGGTATGGGACGGACCTTTGGTCCTAAGCAAAAACATTGCCGCGGGAACTCAGTCGGGGCGGCGCTATGGACGGCACGCACCCGCGGTCTCTCCGCGTCTCCCCCTCCCCGCGTCTCCGCGTCTTCTACTTCAGCCCCGCGAAGATCTCGTTGGCCTCTACCAGCGTTTCTTTGCTCCCGATGTCGAACCAGATGCCCGGAACGCTGTAAGTGTGGACGGGAATGCGGGTATAGAGCCACTGAATGAAACGGCCAGGCTGATCGGGGTTATTCCCTTCGGCGATGTAGGTCGCAAACTGCGTGACGGTTTCCTTGGAGAAATAGTAAAGGGCGATGCCGGTGTTGGTGCTCTTCGGGTTGGCCGGCTTCTCTTCAAAGTGCGTGATGACCCCGTTGGCGTCCACCTCGATGCTGTTGTATTTCTTGATCGCCTCGAGGTCTTTGACGTCGTAAGTGGCCAAAACCGCAGCGCGGCCTTTGGCGAACTGGGCGAAGCCTTCCAAGGACTGGCTGAAAAGGTTATCTCCAGCAACGACGACCAGGTCGGAATTGCCCAGGTTTTCGCGGGCAACGACCAAGTTGATGTCCCCGATGGCGCCGAGTTTGTCGGAATCGTCTTTGGAGCCGTCGTTGATGATCTTGAAATGCAGCTTCGGCTGGCGGCAGGTGTACTCGTCGGCCCAGGCTTGGAAATCGGCGGCAAACTTGTTGTTCGTGACGACGATGACGTTCTCGATGTCGGGAATGGGCGCCAGATTGTCGATCACCCACTCGATCATTGGCTTGCCGGCAACGTCCAGCAACGGTTTGGCTTTGGTCAGGGTTAGGGGGTAAAGCCGCGTTGCGTAACCCGCGCCAAGGATCAAGATGTTCATAAGGCTCCTTTCATGACCTTCCGAAGGGGTGTCGGACAAGACAAAAATTCGGGCGGGTTCCGAGACTTGCTCCCGCAGTTGAAAAAAACAGCCAGCCACCCCTCTGATTTGCGTCAAGGGGCGGCTGACGACATCTCAACTTGTAGAGGCGAATCGGGAGATCGCCTATTTCTCCTTACGAGTGCGTGAAGCGCTGTCGTCCTCTGAAACTACGTCGTCCAAGCCAGCGACGTCCTTGTCGATCAGCGTGATCAGATAGTTGCTCAGGGAGCGGCGGTCACGCTTTGCGCGAATCTTTGCTTTTTCAAGCAATTCTTCGGGGCATCGGAAAGCGGTATATTTGCTGCTCATAGCCGTTGGAAATGGTGTTATCGGTTGCGAACCAACGATTTAGACATTATTGGGCGGCGCCAGTAAAGGATATTATTAGGCCTTGACCAGCGGAAAATTACGCAGGATTTCTCGCATCAAGAATCTTCCCGCCAGACCTTGTAGTTCGCCACGAACTCCCGGCGGAACGGCTCGAACGTGCCGGTCTCAATCGCCGAACGCGCCCGACTCATCAGGTTCAGATAAAAATGCAGGTTATGCAGGCTGACCAGCCGCAGCCCGAGGATTTCCTCGGACTTGATCAGGTGGCGCAGGTAGCCGCGAGAAAACTCGGCGCACGCCGGGCAGGCGCAGCCTTCCTCGATCGGCCCTTTTTCCATGATGAACGGGCTGTTCTTTAGGTTCACCGTCCCGGAGGCCGTAAAAGCGGTTCCATTGCGGGCGATGCGGGTCGGCAGCACACAGTCGAACATATCGACGCCACGCGCGACCATCTCGAGCATCTGGGGCGGTGTGCCCAAACCCATGGCGTAGCGCGGTTTATCGGCGGGCAGATATGGCTCGCTGGCTTCCACGGCGGCCATCATTTCGGCCTCGGTCTCCCCCACACTGACGCCGCCGATCGCATACCCTTCGAAATCCATAGCCACGAGCGCTTCGGCACTGGTCCGGCGCAAGTCGGCATACGTGGCGCCCTGCACAATCCCGAAAACTGCGCCCCGCCGCTGCCCCTCCTCGTCCTGCCGGAGCGCCCAGTCGCGGCACCGCCGGGCCCAACGCAAAGTGCGGTCTAAGCTTTGCGCTGCATAATCAAAGTCGCACGGATACGGCGGACATTCGTCGAAAACCATGGCGATATCCGAATCGAGCGTTTGCTGAATTTCCATGGCCGTTTCCGGGCCGATGAAACAAGGGGAGCCGTCCAGGTGGTTCTGGAAATGAACGCCTTCCTCCGTGATCTTCCGAAGTTTGGCCAACGAAAAGACTTGGAACCCGCCGCTGTCGGTGAGGATCGGACCCTGCCAGCGCATGAAATTATGGAGTCCCTCGAAGTGGCGCATCACATGCATGCCGGGCCGGACAAAAAGATGGTAGGTGTTCCCGAGGATAATCTGCGCGTTCATCTCGCGGAGTTCACGCGGACTGACCGCTTTCACGCTCCCCTGCGTGCCAACGGGCATGAAGATGGGCGTTTCGATGACCCCACGGCGGGTCGTCAGGCGGCCGCGGCGGGCCTTGGAAGCGGGATCGGTGGCAAGAAGTTCAAACACCCCGGCAGATTAAAAGAAGGAAAGAGAGTTAGGAAGCCCGGAAAGCGTTTTTTCGTGCCCCGGTCCATTAAGAAAAGTCCCCCACCAAGTAAAACCGAACTTCAAAGCAGCCCCATGCTTCCCATGCTTCCCATTCCCGACGAGCGGTCGTCGCCGCCCCGACTGAGCGGGGCGGCTACAGAAGAGTGGCCGCATTGGCCGCTCGGCTAAGCCTCGTTCCGGGGGTTGAACCCTGGCCCTCTTCCGCCTGCCTGCCAGCAGATCCAGTCCCATCGCTTGTTCATCGACATCTTCGGCTCGAAGAGGGGGGCAAACGACGAAAGCCCCAGCCTCTCCTCCCTCTCCGGATCCAGGCTCCTTCCGATGTCGTCGTACAGTGCCTGCATGGCGGCTTCCAGTTCCACCTTGGTGGCGCCAGGCATCAACACCCCTCCGAACTGCACGAAGATGCTCGGGCGCGATTCCACCATCCATTCATAACGGAACACCACCGGCAGCAGAGGCGCCCCGCACCGTTGCGCAAGCCAAAGCGCGCCCGACTTCACCACAATCGGGTTCCACTGGGGAATGAGCACCCCTTGCGGAAAGATCCAGACCACGTTTTTGGGATCGCGAAGTAGTTTCATCGCCTCACGGAGCCCAGGCAAGGCCGAGCCATCGAGATCCAGCCCGAAAGCCCCCAGCCAGCGCAGGGGGCGGTAGCGTTTCAGCAGCTTTTCGTATTGAGCCACATACACCCGGCGCCCGGGCAGTCGCGCCGTCAACAACCCCACCACGAACCCGTCCCACCAGTTGCTGTGATTCGTGCAAGCGATCAGGGGCGCATTGAGCAATCGCGCCGACTCCAGATGCTCCAACCCGCGCACAAAAACCCCGTAAAACCGCCGGCGCATCACCCGCCGCAGGCCGGCAAGAAAGATCCAGTCGAGAAGGAGAGACTTTCGCGGGTAAATCATCGCTTTGAATTCGACCGAGAGTGAATCAAGCAGCCGTATCGAAATCGGGCCGCAGAAAATTCGCGAAAACAGCTTGCCTTCCCCGGTCCCTAGTGCAAATTAACCGCTCACTTTTGGGGCTGGATAGCTCAGTTGGTAGAGCAGAGGACTGAAAATCCTCGTGTCGCCGGTTCGATTCCGGCTCCAGCCACCTCCTCTTTTTCACTGCAATGCGCTTGGTTCAGCACTTGGGCTGACAACAGAACCCTGGGCCAAAAAGACAAGCTGGATGCGTCATTTTACGTGTTACACGGCAGTAGCCTTATGACACGGTCTTCAAAACTGATTCAGCTGCTCGGTAGATGGAAAATCGTTTCAAACGACCCCAAAAAGATTGTGTTTGAACTCTCCTCCGACTATGGAAACAAGGCAATGAGCGTTCACGAGGCCAAGCGGATCACCATCGAACCGCAAAAGCGGCTTTTCCTGGGGGAATCGGCTATGCCGGATCCGGCTGGGAGCATGCCGGCGAGATCGCCACGCCTGCCGAATGGGAGGCGTATTTTTCAAATTTCGCAGCCTCGCTAAGCGAGAAATAAGATCGCGAAGAACGGAAATTTCAAAGGATAACGACCATGCAATTCAGATACACCACCGGGATCAAAGAATACGAGCGAATGACCACGCGCGAACTACGCGAAAGTTTCCTCATTGAGACTCTTTTCACCCGTGACGCCATTGAACTTGTCTATTGGGAGACTGAGCGCACTGTAACCGGCTCAGCCGTTCCTAGCACCAATCCGCTCCGGCTCGAAACATTCAAGGAACTCTCCAGTGACTATTTTTGCGAACGCCGCGAATTGGGGGCTCTCAACATTGGTGGCCCCGGCCGCATCCGCGTGGACGGGCAGACCTACGATGCGGAATCGCTGGACTGCCTCTACATCGGCAGGGGAAGTTGCGAGATTGTGTTTGAAAGCATTGACCCGAACACGCCGGCCAAGTTCTTTCTGATGAGTTATCCGGCGCACACGAAACACCCAACGACGCTGGCCAAGAATGCAAGCGTAAACCAGATAAAGCTGGGCAACCAGGAGACAGCCAACTGCCGGACAATATTCCAGTACATTCATGAAGGAGGCGTGAAAAGCTGCCAGCTGGTTATGGGCTTTACGCAATTGGAGCCAGGGAGCGTATGGAACACGATGCCCGCCCACACACATTCCCGCCGTTCGGAAGTCTACCTTTACTTCGACGTGCCGAGAGATGCGGCAGTGTTCCATTTGATGGGGCCTGGCCAGGAGACTCGGCACCTGGTGATTCATTCGGAGCAAGCGGTCCTCTCCCCCGCTTGGTCCATTCATTCCGGCTGCGCCACCCAAGCCTACAGTTTCGTTTGGGCCATGGGCGGAGAAAATCAACGCTTCGCAGACATGGACGCCATTGCCATCCAGGAGATGAAATAACTACGCCCAATGAAATCCCAAATCACCGATCTCTTCCGACTCGATGGCAAAGTTGCCCTGGTCTCCGGCTGTAAACGCGGCATTGGTAAGGCCATGGCCATCGGCCTTGCTTCGGCCGGCGCCGACATCGTGGGCGTGAGCGCCACGCTGGAGGAATCCGGCAGCGAAGTGGAAAAAGAGGTCACCGCCCTCGGGCGCGGTTTTCGTGGCTATGCGTGTGATTTCGGCGATCGCACGTCACTTTACGCCTTCATTCAACGACTGCGCGCCGACGTGCCGCGGATCGATATTCTTGTCAATAATGCCGGCACCATCCTGCGCAAACCGGCGGCCGAACATTCGGACGAATTTTGGGATCGAGTGTTGGAAATCAACCTCAACTCGCAATTCATTCTCAGCCGCGAGATTGGCGGCGGCATGCTCGCGAGAGGGGAAGGCAAAATCATCTTCACCGCTTCGCTTTTGACCTTTCAGGGGGGCATTACCGTGCCAGGCTATGCGGCAAGCAAAGGGGGCATCGGGCAGCTGACCAAGGCGCTTGCCAATGAGTGGGCTGGCAGGGGGGTCAATGTCAACGCCATTGCCCCCGGCTACATCGCCACTGACAACACCGCCGCGCTTCAGGAGGATGCGGACCGCAGTAAGGCAATTCTGGCCCGAATCCCGGCCGGACGCTGGGGGGTTCCCGAGGATTTGGTTGGAGCGCTGCTTTTCCTTTGCAGCCCAGCCGCCGCTTATGTGCATGGCACTATCCTCCCCGTCGATGGCGGGTGGATGGGGCGTTAGCCAGAAGCGACTCAGATTAAGCCCAAGAACCCCAAACCAGTTCAGCCACGAGTGTCGGCTTTTCGGTCGGTGCGTTCGATGCTGCGGTGATGGAGCGATGCGATAGCCCGTCTGCTTCCGCCCGCGCACCGTGGACGTCAGCCGCCATTGGAAATCGCGGCGCTTTACCCTCGCGCCGGGGCTGGAACCAGCACGCTCTGCATCCCGGCTGCGGTCGCGGCGGTGATTCCGATCTGAGTGTCTTCAAAGACGAGACATCGCTCCGGGGGCACTCCGATGCGGCGGGCAGCTTCCAAAAACGGATCGGGGGCGGGCTTGCCATTGACGTAATCGTCGGCGCCGACAATTGCGTCGAACTTGTCCGCAATCCCGAGCGCGGTCAGCGTCTTGATTACGATGGCCCGGTGGCCGCCGGAAGCCACGGCCAGCGGTTTCTTGCCGTGAAATTCGCGAACGAATTCGACGACTGCCTCGATGGGAAGGATGCGCGGGATAAGCTCAACGAAGAGTTCCTCTTTATGTTTGGCAGTCTCCACGACCGGCATGTTGTGTCCGTGGCGCTCATTGAGGATCTCCACGATCCGCTCGGTGGGAATGCCGCCGAGTTCATAGAAGAAGGCTTCGGGGAACTCGCACGCGTGTTCAGCCAGGGCCTGGCACCACGCTTCGTAATGGAGCGGCATGGTGTCGGCCAGGGTGCCGTCGCAATCAAAAATATAGCCGTCAAAGGAACCGTCAGGGATTTGGAGTTTCATCGGAAATTTCAATGGGAACAGCTCTGCAGATTTCCTGCCAGCCGGGGTAATTCCAGGTGTTTGGAAACCCGAGGCACTGTTCGGGTTTGGCCGCCTGAATCCGGCAATCGTTGCCGTCCAGCATCGCGCATTCGCCGTTTGGTTTGTCGAGCAGGGCCAGGCTGTTGCGCAGCGGCGTAAGGCGGGTGTGGCTCTGGATAAATTCGTTCTCGGAAAGCCCGAGGTACGCCGCGATCCGTGGAAGCTCCTGCTGGCCGATCCGGACAAACCCAGGCCAGCGGCAGCAAGCGGTGCAGCGCTGGCATTGGTAATGGATGCGGGTATTCACAGAGCCACCCATTTTGGGGAACTCGGCGCGCCATGCAATCGGAATATGACGAAATCCGGCGCGATTGGAAGGAAGTGAGGAATGGAGAGAAAATTTTTAATGTGTTTATCGAACCCCTCCGGGGAAGCTCCTCCGGGCGCCGTTGGCGCTCAAAGTCGCATAACGGGCAATTTTTCATGCCGAACACGATTGGCCCGCGCGCGCGCGGCCACGATGGCCACGCTTTTTAGAAAGCGTTCCGTCCTTTGTAGGCTGGAAGAATCGGCACGTTTGCTCCACTTTAACCACGCCACTACGCGACCTGCCGGATGGCGACCCTCAAGTCGGCAACATTGACCGGCTTGATCAGGTGTTTCGTAAACCCCGCGGTTTGGCTTTCGCGCAAATCTTCTTCGGTCCCGTAACCGCTCAAGGCGATGCCGGGAATTCCGCAGCTCTTTTTCACCTGCCGCATCAAAGTCAGTCCGGAATTATCGGGCAGGCCCAAATCGCTTATGAGCAGATCGAAAGGCTGCCCGGCGGCCAACTCCAGCGCCTTCCGAACACATCCCGCAGTAGTCACGGAGTGTCCCCAGTCTTTCAAGAGTTTGAAAAGCACCTGCAGAGTGTCGGCGTGATCCTCCACCAAAAGGATTCTTAGCGGATGTTCTTCGTGCTCTCTTTGTGGCGCGGAAGCAGGCGGTTCGGCCTCGGGATTTACGGTGGCCAGTTCGATCGTGAAGGTCGCTCCTTTGTTCCGGCCTTCGCTGTATGCGGTCAAGCGCCCCTGGTGGAGTTCCATCACGGCCTTGGCGATGCTCAACCCCAGGCCCAACCCACCGAATTGACGATTACTGATCTGATCGCCTTGTTTAAAGGGGTGGAAAATTTCGGGCATGATTTTGGGGTCGATCCCGATGCCCGTGTCCTCTATTTCGATCTTCAACCGCTCGCCGCTATTATACGTGCGCAGGGTCACCCTGCCTCCTTCCGGGGTGAATTTTACCGCGTTTTTCAGCAGGTTCCAACAAACCTGTCGCATCCGGACCGGGTCGGCCCATACATGATGTCGACAAGCCTGGAAGTCCAAACGATGTTCGAGTCGCTTGGCTGATATCTGGGGCTGACAAACTTCCAAGGCCATTTGCAGGCAGGTGTGCATGTCGAGAATTTCAGGCTGCAGGACAACCTTTCCCTGGCTGATCCGGGTAACATCCAGCAAATCGTCGATCAGTTCCGCCTCGGTTTCCACATTGCGCTGAATCAGTTCGATATCGGAGCGCAGGGGGGGCGGCAGATCCTTCTCGGTCCGGAGGGCGCTTACCGTTGCAAGCACGGGCGTTAGGGGGGTCCGCAGTTCGTGGCTGAGCACCGCAATAAATTGATCCTTGGCCCGGTTCGCTGCTTCGGCTGCTTCTTCCGATTTTTTGAGAGCTTCCTCTGCGTCTTTCTGCGCGGTGATATCGCTTAGAATGGCCAGAGCCAGAAACGAACCATCATTATCTTTGATCCGGGTGGTTTCGAAGCGGGCCCAAAAATGCGAGGCATCCCGCCTCACCATTCTGAGATCGAAGAGTTGGGGGTCGCCAGATTCAAAGAGCTGTTTCAGATGCTCCTGGTAGGACTCGTCATCGGCGAAAAGGATGAAGTGCGTTATCGACCGGTGAACCAAGTCGTTCCTTTTCAGCCCCAACAATTTAGCTGCCGTAAGATTGGCTTCGACAATCAACCCTTGCCGGCTCAGCGTCAAATAACCCACCGGGGCGAGATCGTACAAGTCAAAGTAGCGCTCCCGGGAGGCTTCCAGTTCCTTCTGCGTCCGGCGCAATTCCTCGTTCTGCATCTCCAACTCGATTTGGTGGACCCGCAACTCATGAAGCACCTCCTGGGCACGCCGGGGCGACAGCCCTTTTGCCGTCTTGTCATTCCCTGCTTCTTCTTCAGCACGAACGCGCAGCCCCGCTACGGGCTCGGGGACTGGCGCACCCTTACGTTTCGTCATGAAATAAATTGTACGTTTTCCGCCGCGATTCAACCCTGTGCTAATGTACAACTTACGATGGTTCCGCCCCGTGCCCCCCTCTTGATCTCCAGGGTCGCCGCGATCGAATCGGCGCGATGCTGCATGATCTGCATCCCCATTCTTCGCGAATGGGCCAACTCCCGCGAGATGCCGATTCCGTTGTCGCGGATGGAGAGGTTGATTCCATCACGTCCGTGACGGAGTGAAATCATGATATGGCTCGCCTCGCCGTGCTTGATGGCATTGCTCACCGCCTCCTGGACGATCCGAAAAAACTGCGTCGCTACAGCCTGGCTTTCGATGATTACCGATTTGCCACACCGGAACGAACAGCGGATATGAAAAAGGTTCGTGATCGTTTTCGAATACTGCAGCAGCGCTTCCACAAGGCCCTCGCCTTCGGACTTCACCGGGTGCAACCCGTGGGAAAGATTGCGGGTTTCTGCGACACCGGTGTTCAACAGGTCGCAAATCCGCTTTGCCTGGGGCGTTTCCGGAGACCCGACTGCCGCCAGGCGGCGCGCAAGCAGGCTCGCCATCATCGCCGTGCCCGAGAAATGCTGGCAGAGACCATCATGCAATTCCTGGGCGATGAGTTGCTTCTCGCGTTCGCTAATCTTTAGAAGCTGCGCACCCAAGCGCTCCCGCTCGACGCGATGCTGCTGCAATTCGTTCAGTGCGGCCTGGAGTTCACGCGTGCGCAACTCCACGTTTCGTTCCGTGGCATCATGGGCCTCCTGGAGTGCTTCTTCGGCCTGCTTGCATTCGGTGATGTCGCTGAGGGTCGCCCTGTAAACGGAGGTCTCGTTGGCCCCTCTGGCCACGGTTGTCTCCAAGCGTGCCCAAAACTGCCTGCCATCGAGCTTCACCAGCCTGATTTCCAAGACCTGCGGCGTGCCGGTTTCAGTCAGCCGCTTCCAGTGCCCGGTATAAACAGAGTGGTCGGCCAAAAGGATGAAGTGTGTCAATGGCCGCCGAACCAAAGCGCCTCGTTTCATGCCAAGCAATTTGGTAATGGTAAGATTGGCTTCAAGGACGAGCCCCTCTTTGCTCAGAGTCAGGTAGCCGACGGGAGCCCGGTCGTACAAATCAAAATACCGTTCCAGGGACATCTCCAGTTCCTTCTGCACCCGGCGCAACTCCTCGTTCTGCATCTCCAGCTCAATCTGATGCACGCTCAATTCGTGGAGGACTTTCCGCGCCATCTCCGGAGAGAGCATTTCCGCTTTGGTCTGGCCTGCCCCTGCCTTTAGCTCCGCCCGTTCGCGTAAAGTTTTCATGGTTATACAGTCTGCTGGGGAAAACGCTTAATGGATTATGACCATGCTCTGGGTGCAGGACTGAAAGGCCCCGTAATCGAGGTCATGATTTCCTGAGCGCCAACGGCGCGGCCCCATACCAGCCTAGGCCAACGGCCTAGGTCGTTGCGCCACCAGGCCTTAGGGCTGAAGGCCCGTCCCATTCCGGGGAGATAGGTCGGGCCTCCAGCCCTGATTGCGGAGACGATAAACCCTGGGGCTGCGCAAAGCCTCCGCCCCAGGCTGGTATGGGGTCGCGCCGTTGGCGCTGAAAGTTCCAGAGCCTTAGAAGCGGCATCCTGGCGTTTCTGGTGTTGGATTCTATGCACGAAAATACACCCTGCCTGTAAGAGAAAATTCATGCGCGGTGATCTTCCTGTCCTGCACCCCCATGATCCCTGGCACGCCGTTCCGTCGTTACCAAGCCGTAGGGGACGAGGGAATCGTTCACCAAGGCTGTGGCGGTGACCCACACCTCCACGACCTGCCCGTCTTTGGCGAGTCGTTGCATTCGGTAAGGTTCGAGCGCCTCGTTGCGGGCGAGCCGTTGCAGCCTTGCTCGCACCCCTTCCCTTTGGCCCTCCGGGACCAGATCGCCGATGTTTCGTTGCAGCGCCTCCTCCTCGCCCCACCCGTAGAGCCTTTCCGCACCAGGGTTCCACGCCAGAATCCGACCGCCCAGATCCTGCACTGTGATGGCATCGCTGGAGTCCCTCACGACCACAGCCAGGCGGCGCAGCGCCTCGGTATCCCGCGCCTGCAACTGCGCCTTTTTCAGCTCGGTGATATTTACAAACGTGATGACCGCCCCTTCGATTACGTTTTCCAAGGTGCGATACGGCCGGATGGACAGCAAAAACCACGGACCCGATTTGGCCTGCACTTCAACTTCCTTTGGGATCAGGGTGTCGAGCACGGATTGGATGTCTTCGACCAGGCGATTGTACCCGAGGAGGTTGGACACGACATGACCGACCGGTCGGCCCACATCGCTGAGGATCAGGTTGATCACTTGGGTTATCGCCGGAGTGAACCGCTGGATGTGCTGCCGGTAGTCCACAAAAATCGTTCCCACGCCCGTTCCTGCCAGCAGGTTATTCATGTCGTTGTTGGCGCGCGAAAGATCCGCCACCTTGGTTTGCAGTTCGGCGTTGACCGTGGCCAGTTCCTCGTTGACCGATTGCAATTCTTCCTTGGACGTCTCCAACTCCTCGTTGGTGGACTGCAACTCCTCGTTCATCGACTGCATCTCTTCGTTTGAAGATTTGAGTTCTTCGTTAGACGCTTCCAACTCCTCGTTGGTGCTCTGAAGATAGTCTTCTTTGACCTGCAATTCCTTTTTCAACGCGGCAATCCGTGCGTCCACGTCCGCATCGCTAAAGCTCGTCGCTTCGCCTGGACCCTCGCTGGCTCCTGGTTCCGACGGGGCCTCTTCCAGAATTACCAGGTAGAGCGACTGCTCGTGGGGATGCTCGGGATCTGTTCCCACCGGACGCACCGTGAGATTCACGGTCGTAAAATGCCCGTTGGTCTTCACTCGAACTCCGGAGTGGACCACCGGTTGCCGGTGCAGAATTGATTTGTGCAAGGCAATGGTCAATTCCCGGCGCAATCCCTCGCGGGCCATTTTTAAGATGTTCATGCCGGGCTCTCCCGGGGATGGCTCCAAATAATAGCCGGTGCGCCCGTGGAGATAGAGGATGTCGCCATGCTCATTGATCAGCGCCCCAACCGGAGTGAAGTGTTGCAGCAGGGTTCGCTCCATCAGTTCCCGAGGCTGAACTTTTGGGACCAAGGCCTTTCCGGAAAGCCGTGAAACGGTCCGGTTTTCCCTTTTCGCCGGAAGAATTCCTTCAATGCTGTGGCCTTGCAGCCGGGCGACGCTCTCTTTGCGCTGATAGAGCTTCGCTTTGCGATCAAGCGTGGAGAAGAGATTCACGTACTCGCCGACACTTTCGGAGGTGCCCAAAAAGAGAAATCCGTCTGGGTTCAATGCGTAATGGAACAGAGGGATCAGCTTTTTCTGCAACATTGTATCCATGTAGATCAAAAGGTTGCGGCAACTGATGAGATCGAGACGCGAAAAAGGGGGATCTCTGATGATGTCCTGTTCCGAGATGATCAGCAGATCCCGAATGCATTTCTGCACTTGATAGCTGCCGCCCTCGGAATCCGGGACGAAATAGCGCGCCAATTGCGCCGGCGAAATGTCCTCGGCGATACAGGACGGGTAAATCCCGCTGCGAGCCTGTTCGATGGCGCGCACGTCGATGTCTGTGGCAAACACCTGAACCTTGTAATTATGCTCCAGGCGCTCCATGTGCTCGTGGAGCAGAATGGCGATCGAATAAGCTTCCTCCCCTGTGGAACAGCCCGGCACCCATACCCGCACTGGCGACCCGGGCGGCTTGTCGGCGAAGAGAGCGGGGATGACCTGTTCCTCGAGCGCCTCGAAGGCTTCCGGGTCGCGGAAGAAATTGGTGACCCCGATGAGGAGATCGCAAAAGAGAGAGTCCACCTCGGACGGGGTTTGCTCCAAATAATGAACATACCCATCCAGCGAATCGACCTGGTGAACCGCCATCCGCCGCTCAATGCGCCGCAGAATGGTGTTCTGTTTGTAATGGGAAAAGTCGTGGCCAGTCTGGGCGCGCAGCAGGGTGAACGCCCTTTTTAAAGAAGCGCCTGTTTTGTGGGCCGGGGGTTGAATGGGGCGTTGCGCCTTCCCCGAAACATGGGAACTATAGGCGATGAGTTGGGCAGGCATTTCTGCCGGCGGCAGCACATAATCCACCAAGCCCGTGGCGATGGCGCTGCGGGGCATCCCGTCGAACTCGGTGGATTCCGGGTTCTGCGCCATGATCATGCCGCCTTCAGTCTTGATGGCCCGCACTCCCAGGGTGCCATCGCTGCCCATTCCGGAGAGGACGATCCCAATAGCCCGCTCACGCTGGCTCTGGGCCAGGGAACGGAAAAAATGATCAATCGGAAAGCGCAAACCGCGCGGGGCGCTCGGTTCCTGCAACCGCAGCGTACCGTGCTCGAAAGACATGTCTCTGTTGGGCGGGATGATATAGGCGCAGTTCGGTTCCACCACCATCCCGTCCTCGACCTCGAAGACTTGCATGACGGTGTAGCGCTTGACCAGATCGGTAAGGATGCTTTTGTGGTCCGGGGCAAGGTGTTGCACGAGCACAAAAGCCATTCCACAGTCGATGTCGGACGGCATTCCCGAAAAGAAAGCCTCAAAGGCAGCCAACCCCCCGGCCGACGCGCCGATGCCGACGATCGGAAACTCGACCTCCGGCGAAGAGGCTGGCGCCTCAAGTTCCTTCGGTGCCTCTTGCGGCGGGACCATGGCTTGAGCGGAGGTTTTTCGCTTGGTTTTGCTGGCTGGCTTTTTGGTCATTTTCAGGTCGTTTTCATCGCTGGACCCATGATGAGTTCCCGCTAAAGTCGAGTTGATTTAGTCGAACGCCTCCTAACACCCTATTCCCAAGCCCGGCGACTTCAAGCCAGATTGAGAG
>SESF01014438.1_pt1 | contig 27281 bp, 22 predicted proteins | sample 3171521 | NCBI WGS metagenome assembly SESF01 (sample SAMN10866945, study PRJNA518727) | freshwater metagenome | biome: subpolar coniferous forest; feature: holomictic lake; material: water; isolation source: holomictic Lake 227, 6 m and 8 m depth | place: Canada: near Kenora, Ontario | collected...
TCTGCTCCCAGGCCCGGGAACACTTGTAGCTGAGCAGCACGAATGTTTCGTCGGCCTCCACGATACCGGTCAGTGTCGGGCTGACCTCCTGAGAGGTCAAAAAGCGGTGTCTCCAGCGAAACGCGGTGCTGACCGCCACGCCGCAGCGCTGGGCCGAGGCGACCACCGTCTCGCCCTCACTCAATGACTGCCCGAAATCGAGCCAGCACTCTTTCTTTCGGAGCCTTGCCAACGGCGTACCGGTCAGCGCGTTGAAACTCTTGCTGCATTCCTTGCACCGGAACCGTTGTAGTCCATCGTCCTTGCCACAGCAGACCACCTTGTCGTGACCGCAGTGCGGGCAGCCCCGATGGGCGTCCAAGTCGGCCTCAATGACCGCCGCTACAGCCGCGCGCGGTGGCCGTCCCGCCAGAACCTCTTCAAGCTCCAGGCGCTGAGCGACGGTCAGATCGTCGACCTGTGCGAGCCACGTCCGAAAGGTGCCGAGTTCCATAACATGCTTCATTATAACGCGATAGATTCTACCATGAATGGCGATGTCGGCCTAACACGAATTGAGCCTTACCAAAGTGAATTAAAAAGATACATCGAAGCGTCGCATCCAGAGGGAGAATGAAACGACTCGCCATAACCCGAAATTGAAACGTACGCGTCCGTCCAGCATATCCGCGCTGCAGCGTTTAAGCGCGGCACCGTCAACAAGGCCCGGCAAACGGTCGGCGGCGTCGGCAATCATTGCATTCAGCGGTTCGCGCAACGGCCCCTTGAACCACAGTTCCTCGGGGGTCGGGAAACCAAGCTTGTCCTGCCGGGTTCGGACCACATCGGGCAGCACGCCGGCCAAGCCTCGCCGCAACAGGCGCTTGGTCTCACCCTGCTCGATTTTGTTGCTTCCCCCGAGCCCGATTGCCAGTCCAACCAGCCGGTAATCGAGAAGCGGTACGCGCGCTTCGATGGAATGAGCCATGCTGTTGCGATCTTCATAATGCAGCAACATCGGGACGCTGGTTCGAATCAGTTGGTGCGCACATAACGCTCCGAGCGGAGTTTGGCCGGGGCCACGACGGGCGCGCAGGTGAGTCTGTTTCGAAGGGCCGGCAACGCGCCGCAATTCGGGACCGATCCAGGCGGGCAGGGCATCCCGCCCGGCCATGCGCAGTACTGCGCTAAATGCCGAAGGCGGCAAGGCTGCGGCCAGAGTCAGGGCCATCAACCGAAGCCAGGGCGTATGGTGGCGACGCCGGATTGCCGTGGCCTCGGTCAGCAGCTCCGGCCAGCGCCGGGGCGCCAGATGGCCGGCGAGATGGGCTCCAAACATGGTGTGATAGCCGGCCAGCAGCTCGTCGGCGCCTTGCCCGTCCAGCATGACCCGGATCCCGGAATGAGCAGCCAGCGCGAAGACACTCCATTGGGCGAAAATGCTGGTGCTGCCATACGGTTCATCCTGATGCCACGCCAGAGCGTCAAGCGCCTGCATCAAATCGTCCGAAGCCGGGGCGGTGAGGTGGCTGACCGCATGAGTCCGAGCGATCACCGCATCGACATAAGTCTTCTCGTCGAGCCCTGGGACATCGAAACAGCAACTGAAAGCATGGCGACGCGCGGTTTCATGATCGCCGAGAACTTCGTGAACCAGACCGACGATGGCCGAGCTATCGAGGCCGCCCGAAAGGCACGAGCCGACTTGCACATCGGCCCGCAGCCGCAGCTTGACCGAGTCACGCAGAATTTCGAGGAAGCGTTCGGCGGCTTCTTCGGGCAGCAAGCGTAAACTGTCGGGCTCCGGTAACTGATACCAACTACGCGGCGTAAGCTCCCGCTCCGTCCGTCCCGGCCCGAGGTCGATTTCGAGGAACGCGCCGCCCCGTACCTGCCGAACGCCCGCGAACAAAGTTTCCTCGGTGTGGTCGAACAGGCCGGAAGCTAGAAAATCAACCGCTCGCGCTGAATTGAGCGCGGCGGCAAAGCCGGGAACGACGGTAAATTGCTTAATTTCCGATGCAAAGGCGAACCCACTGCTATTTTGCCACCAATAAAGCGGCTTTACCCCGAACCGATCACGTGCCAAAAATAGACGGTTTGCAACAGTATCGTACAAAGCGAAAGCAAACATGCCGTTAAAACGGCCAAGGCAAGAGATGCCCCACTCGGCATAGGCGGCCAACAAAACCTCAGTATCGCTCAAGGTGGCAAAGCGATGGCCGCAAGCGATCAGTTCTTGACGCAGCTCCCGGTAATTATAAATTTCGCCATTGTAGACGACGGTATAGCGGCCGTTTGCGTAGGTCATCGGCTGTGCGCCGGTTTCATCGACGGCAATGATAGCGAGCCGCCGGTGCCCGAGGATCAAAGAACCGACCGGAGTGGCGATCTCATGCCAGCCGGACCCGTCCGGCCCGCGATGAGAAATTACGTCCAGCACCGTACGATTGACGTTGAGACCAACCGAAGCCCAGATGCCGCACATGAGCTACGCCCCCTTTATTACGCCATCGGTGGATGTTCGATAATAACCGGTGGTAATACGGGCGACCGCTTCCGGAGAATGCCAGCGCCGGGCGAACGCGCGCGCGCGGCGGCCTTGCTCCACCAGTCGGTCCTTGTCGGTGGCCCACTCGGCCAGGACCGCATCAATCGTCGATGGTTCGGCCGAAATTACCGCTCCGCTCAACGCGCGGGCAAATTCAGGAGGCAAAAAATGTAAGTCATTATCATCGATACGTGCAATCACCGGTTTTCCCAGCATCATCGCCTCGACCGCAAAGGCGCCGTACCAGCCGATCAAAATCTGATCGATAACCAAATCGGCGTGCTGGTATAGCTGCAACGCCTCCTCATGACTTTTGCCTTCGATTAAGATCAGCTCAACCTTCCCTGGGTATCTGGCGCTTAAACGGTCGATTGCAGCCAAAATGGCCTGGCTGCCCTTGGCAACCCGGTTGGTCGGGGCATGGGCGATGCGTAAGACGTCGTCTCGCGACGGCGGGTAATCGTTTTCATCCTTGACCAGTACCGCGTAGGGCAAAAACGAAGACACGCCTTCGGGAAGAAAATTAAGAAGATCGGGGTTTACGGCCCAGAAATGCTCGACATGACGGGCAAACTTTTCGATGATCCCGCGGCGCTGCCGGTCGCGCGCCCCCGAATTGCAGGCTCCGCCATAACAAGCGGGGTCATGGCAGGCGGCAACCGGCGTCCGTTGCATCGTCGGAAATTTCTGGCGGGCGTCACATCCCTGAAAGGTAACGAACAGCTTCGACCGAGCGGGATAGAATGGTAATTCCAGCAGCGGCAAGCCGAAGCGCGGAGCGTGCATCAAGCTGATGCCGCCGTTGAAATGGAAGACATCGTAACGAGTACGAAGCTCCATGAAAGCCGAAGCGGTTCGGGCCAATCGGTGCCATCGGCCGCTCCGGTCATCAAGACCGAGATCGATATCGGTCGAATAGCCGAAGGGATTGATCCCGGCATTCAGAACCTCGGACGACCAGCCGAGGCGGCGTTCACCTTGTGACAAGCTCCAGGAATTCCCCCCGATAATGGTCGGCAGATGAAGCACTTTCATGATGACGGAGCAACCAGTTCGATCGCAACTTTTCGGATATCAACGACGGGCGGCGGCAGATAACGACCGAGTTTGCCGACATCGGCAATCAGGTCTCCCGTGCGTGGCGATGACTGCTCCTCAATGCACAGGGCACGGCCAAGTGCTGAAGCGAGTGCTGACGCGATCTCCATGATCGATACCGAATTGGCTGCTCCGACATTGACCACCGGCAGATCCCGGATTTCCACCAGCGAACGCAGAATCGCAATTGCGTCCTCGACATGGCACAGACTGATGCGCAATCCCTCGCGGTCACCCGCAATGCCGGCGCGGGGCTGGAAGGTAACCGGACGGCCGGCAAGAATGGACTTCAACAGATTGGAAACCAGCTTGTCGGTTTGATCGGGGCCGTACACGCCGAACAGGCGAACGCAGGTGACATCCAGAATCGGGGAGAACAGCGCCAGCATTTCCTCCGCCTGGATTTTGCTAAGCGCATAGCCGTTGGCACGGTTTAGCGGAGCGCTTTCGGACAAAGGCTCGAAAGAACTTCGGTAAACCGTGCCGGTTGAAAGATAGATAAATCGTGCCCCTGGGTTTGTTTCAGCCAGTAAAGCGGCCAAGCGGACAGGAGCCGTAACGTTGACCGCTGAACAATGCCACAGCATCGCCGGGCCTTGGCGATAGTGCGGCGACTGCGCAAAGTAATAAAGAGCGTCAAGCCCCGGTGGCACTGTCAGATCAGGGTTAACGACGCCGGTTTCCGAATCGATCCAGCCATCCGACGAGGATCGGGCAAACACCTCGTCTCCGGCTTCCTTCAGCCGTGCACACATCCGGGATCCGATGTATCCGCGTGCTCCGAAGACGGCAACCTTCATGGCAAAACACCGAGATCGCTATAGGCCTGCTTAAGCCGTCCGGCGAAGGCCGGCGGCGTGTGATATCGTTCGATATAGCGGCGACCGCGGCGACCTATCTCGGGGAGAGTGTTCCGTTCTAACACGATTCTGCGCAAGTCGAATTCTAATGTGGCAATCCCGGTCAGGATAATCGGGCATTCGTCCGGCGCCAACAGATAAAGCTCGGGCTTTCGAATATAGCACATCACCGGCTTGCCCATGGCCAGCCCTTCCAGTGCGAAATAGCCGTGAAAGCCGATCAGGCATTGATCGAAAATCACATCGGCTGTGCGATAGATTTCAAGCGCGCGTTCATTCGGCACCCGTTCGACCAGAACCAGTTCAAGCGGGACCCCCTCGGCCCGTAGTTTTTCAACTGCCGCTATCAACAGATCGCTGCCTTTGAAAGCCCGATGGTTCGGAGCGTGGACGATCCGCAACGGCTCAGTCGTGACAACCGGATATGCCGGCCGGTACTTCTCCGCTCGGGAGCCGTCGATATCGACCGGCCAGAAATACAGATCGTTCCGGCTGCCCGGGGTGTATTCGAGCATGTCGCCCATGGCGAAGACGGCGGTAACCAACTTGCGGCATTGCTGGTAATGGGCGATTTGTAACGACTGATCGCAGATGCAGGCCACCCCGATCTTAGCGCAAGACATGCAGCAGTTCGGCTCGCCAAGCGACCGGGTAACGGCTTCGGTCCGGACGTCGGCTCCGTAAGTCCAGAGAAACACAGGTATACCCAACCATCGGTAGACGGTAAGCTCCTGAAGATTAATGGCGAAGGGCGTTTCCACAGGCAAAAAGCCGCGATCAAGATAGAAGTGCAGGCGGTCCGCCAGCAAACAAGCCGCAATAAAGGTTAGAAACGGGACCAACCGTCCCGCAATACGCAGGTCAAGCCAGCGGCGCAGGACAATATCAAAATCGGACGTAATGAAGTAGGTATCATAGACAATTGAAGCGGTGCGTGCGCCAAGCCGCCGCTCGGCACGAGCGTTGATCGCCATATTGATGATCGGGGTTCCGCCCCACAGGCTAATGCGGCGGCCACCGATCAATGCGCGGATTGAACGGCGCAGCAAACGAACCGGCAGCAACACCACAACGGCCAAGACCGCAGCCGTGGTCAGGCTGCGCAGGATTATCAGACGGCACAGCCCCGAGTTCACACGACCTCCGTTGCAGCATAGGCTTCACCCAACCGGTCGAGCACCCGTTCGTGGCTGTGGTACCGCTCCATCCATTCCAGAGCGGCCCCAGTCATACGGCGCGCTCCCTCCGGATCGGTAATCACCGACTCCAGCGCCGTTGCCACCTGTTCGACGGAGCGCGCGCTGAACAAGGGAATCCGCGCGCCAAAAAAGCGTTCCATCAAATCCTGATCGACCGAGGTGACCAAGGCGGCCCAGCCGACGGACATCACCTCGATCGATACGGCGCCGAAGCATTCAAGTACGAATTGATCGAGCACAGCATCCGCGTCATGGTAGGCAGCCAATAATTCGAATTTCCCCAGCGGTTCAACCCAACGGATGTTGTCGCGAACGCCCAGTTCCTCAATCAACGCCTCGGACCGGGCGATTTCCTGGCCCCATCTTACCAGCACCAGAACCGGCGATAGCCCCTTGGCACAAATCTCGGCATGGGCGCGCAACATAACATCATTGCCCTTAACCGCCCAATCGTGCCGGGCCGGGGAAAAGAAAAGCGGTCGCGACGGCTCGATCCCGAAGCGAACGGTTCGCCCCAGGCGGGCCAGCGCAATGGCCAGCCGCCGTTGAATGGTCCGTTCATCGAAGCCATGCAACGCATGAACTCGGGGTTGCTCCGGGCCACGCAGCTTCGGCAAACTATACAGGGCGTCGGCGTTGGTCAGCATCACGACATCAGCCTCGGCGTAAGCGAGTGCGGTTAACCGGCCGATCGGCGTGGCTTCGAAGGGGATTTCGCGAATTGTACCGTGCTCATAGGCCACATAAGGCTGCTTGCCTGCCAACATCGGCAGGATCGGTGCCGTGGCATAGCAATGAATAAGATCATAGTGGCGAAACAGGCTCTTGAGAACGCCGGCAACCAGCAGCGGGGTGTCCATATCGCCGAAGACCAACTGGTCCGCCCGATCGGGAAAGCGGTGTGAAAAACGATTGGAAAATGTCCGGGCTTGCCGGTCCATCAGATGCGCCGTAAACATCCCGACGCGCATAATCTGCGCCACGCCGTAAAGCAGCAGCGCCGGAAGCGCACAAACCGGAAGCGCGAGCACACTTAACCAGCGTCTTTGTACGGTGGGCAGCGAAATCGGAACTATTTTGCGGATCAAGCGATAGAGCGTGCCCAGTAGCGTCAACCGCCCGAGATATACGAGCGATTCGTGTGTCTTGCGAATCGTTAATTGAACCCGGCGCAGCAATGATAAACGATGAACCGAGCCGGCGGGAGCGCTCCGGTTGATCGTGGACAATTCACCCCATAATTGACTTGCTTCAAGCTCGCGGCCGGTTCGGCGCGCTTTCAGATAGTCCGCACACAATTGTAGCGGACCTTGAGCAAACCAGAGTGGCCGCGAATAGGAGCCCAGGTTTATCTGCGTCCAGTCCGGATAGTTATGATCGGCGGGGCCGATAAAAAAATCGACATCCTCCCATTCCGGCGCTCCCATGATATGATAGTAGTCATTACACAGCACGTCGCAGTCATAGCCGATCTCATTGAGCATCTTCGCGTTGATGTAAGCATTATTCGCTATATTACCAATGTGTAAAATCCGCGGAGCTCTCCCGTACCGCTCCCAAAACACCTTGAGCCACGCCGCCGCTTTATTTAAGCCGACGGCCATCGTCACTCCGGTGCCGGTAATGTCGGAACTCGTATCCATGCCTATACTGCTTTGCGAACGGCGGTCATAAAGATGTTGCGGTTGTCGAAGGTCTGTTTTACGTCGATGAATCCGGCATCGATCAGCCATCCCTTCAGCTCGTCGAAGCGGTGCAAGTCATTGATAACCGGACTAATGGCGTCAAAATAGCCGTGGATCAATTCTGCAGGATAAATAGCACGTAAATATTCTATTTTTTCGGGGAAGGTCATGCCGGTTGTTGCCCGACGGTGCTTCACATAGGTATTAATTTCGGTGAATTCACCCGGCCGAACCGGTTCACCGTAAATCATCAGAAAAAATAATCCACCCGGCTTGACCATTTTTTGCACATTGCAAAAGGAACGGTAGGTATCGCCGGTATGGTGAAGCACGCCGAACGACCAGACAAAATCAAATGGCTCGGTAAACGGCAATGGATTCAACAAGTTAGCAGCAAGGGAGCGAAAACCCGGAAAATCGGCGCACAGCCTTCGAACATTCCGGAGACCATGATCCGACTGATCAACCGCCGTTACATTTGCCCCGAGACTAGACAGAACATAAGCCCAGCGCCCATTACCACAGCCGGCATCAAGCACGCTTTTTCCTTTAAACCACGAGGCCGGCATGCCGGTATAACCCTCAATCCACTTCGTGGCGTTCAGAACAAAATTCTCGTCGGTTATCAAGTGGGCGCCTTCCGGAAGAATGTCCCACTGGGTATCGAAACTGCTCCGGGTCTGTTCCATCCAGGCGTGAAAAGCCGGCGATTCGCCGAGAAGCATGCGAACAAGCTGACGGAGTTCGCCAACCTCGTTCAGTAAATACTGAATTCGTTCATCATCTACCGGTTGTGCCGGTTCAGGAGGCGGACACAGCAACCAGCTCCGCAGTCTATTTCTAATTTTAGCCGACAATCCAGACAGATCAACCATTTAAATACTCCTTTTGTATAGATTTCCCACAACAGGCTATCCAGGTGCCAGGGTTAGCCGGTAAGTCCGGACTTGATAACGGCAACAACCCGCGTTTGATCATCCGGCGACATTCCGGGAAAAATCGGCAAAGTAATCGTGGTATCTTCGCAAGTCGCCGCCGCCGGAAATTTTTGCGGCAACAAGCTGTACTTATCCCGGTAATAGCCGAGACGATGCACGGCATGGGTGCCGGGCCGGGTCTGAATGCCGACATCGGTGAGTTGCGCCATTACGGCGTTCCGGCGGGTCCGCCCACCAGCGAGCAACCGCACGACATAACTTTGGAAGCTGTGGCCCGAACAATCCACGCCGTCGGTTGGCCGGACCAGTTCATCGAGATCGGCGAGCAGCTCCGAATAGCGCAGGGCACAGGCACGCCTGTGGGCCAGCAGGGCATCAAGCTTGCCGAACTGGGCAACGCCGACCGAGGCCTGAATGTCGGACAAGCGGAGATTAAAGCCGAGCCGGTTGAATGTGCCCATAGTCCAGGGGCCGTGCGGCTCGAGTTCAGCCGGTGGCAGTCCGGTGGCCCCATGGTTGCGCAAGCTTTGTATCCGGTCGGCAAGGCTGTCCGAACCGGTGGTAACCGCCCCGCCTTCGCCGGTGGTGATCACCTTACGCGGATGGAAGGAAAAACACCCCATATCGCCCAAACCACCCACCGGCTGTCCCTGATACGAGGTGCCAATGGCGCAAGCCGCATCCTCAATCACCAGCAAGCCGTGCCGCCGCGCAATCGCCAGTATCTCATCCATCGAGGCAGCCAAACCGAACAAATGGACGGCCACCACCGCTCGGGTCTTCGGCGTGATTGCGGCTTCGAATGCGGCCGGGTCGAGGTTGAACGTCGCCGGATCAACGTCGGCAAACACCACCTTTGCCCCGACATATTCAACGCAACTCGCCGAGGTGATCCAGGTGAAGGCCGGAACGACGACTTCATCCCCGGGACCGAGGTTGGCGGCCAATGTCGCCAGATGAAGGGCCGCCGTACATGAGGTGGTTGCCAGAGCATGAGTGACCTGATGGCGCCGGGCGATCAGATCCTCGAATTTTCGGGTCATCGGTCCCTGAGTGACCCATCCCGAGGCCAAACACAAACGAAGCGCGTCAATCTCGGCATCATCGAAGTGGGGTGCGGCAATCTGCATGGTGGTTTAAACCCCGGTGATATCACCTGTAATTGGGAAAGCTCGGCGCCCGCGCCATCTGCTCGGCGTGGTACTCGCGTTCCGCTTTGCCGAGGGGAAGCCTCAATGGCGAGTTGGCAAAATCAAAGCGCTCATGCCGCGCGGTTGCGGCCAGCATCTGTGCATAGACCGGGCCCCACCGTGTTGAGCCGTGATTCTCAAGAAACCACTGCCGAATTGCCACTCTTGCGATGCGGCTCGCGTCGGCATCTTCAGCCAGCCGGGTCAGGTGACCGGCAACGCTACCGGCGCTTTCGGCATGCAGCACCGGAGGTGCTCCACCTTCACACATTGCACCGTACTGGCTTGTGTTGATCCGCATAATAACCGGCACCCCGCAACCCATCGCTTCTAGCCCGGTCGCACCATAGTAGCCCAATACAAACTGGTCCAGTAAAACATCGGCTGAGCGCAGATAATCGATCAGCCGCCGTTTGCCGGCTAGCGGCAGCGCCAGTATCTTGTCTGCGATCCCGAGCCGTTCCGCCATTTCCATATAGGCGTCCTTGTCCTTACCCCAGCCGATCACGACCAAACGCGCCTCCGAGTGGCGGGCGGCAAAGGCGGCGAAGCCCTCGAAAGCAATGCCGGAACCTTTATAGTAGTCATCAAGCCGCGCGGTGGACAACACGAAGAATGTGCCGCCGCTGCGGCGGTTCCAATCGTCCCGATAGCGCGACGGCCCGGGGCTATAGACCGTATCGTCGAGCATGAAAGGCAACAGGGTCATGTGTCGAAAGCCGTAGCGCCGGGCGAATGCAAAGCTCCAGGGGTTGCTTACGCCGAATACCGACGCCCGGCCGAATGCCATACGCTGAAGGCGGCCGAAGGCATCATCTCGGGAACACTCGTACCAGATGTCGCCTCCGACTTGCGTCGCGATGTAAGGTCGCCCCGAAAAATAAGCTAAGTATGGATATTGGGTAGCCAGAATGGCGTCATAGGCCTGGAGCCGGTCGAAGGTCGGTCTATAAGCGAAATAAGGCGTCCAGCGAATGAGGTCGCGCCAGCGGGCATAGGGACCGATCCCAAGCAGATTGCGGTGCCATTCGGTATCCTCGGGTACGCAGACAATACCTTCCGGCCGAAAAGCTTCCGGAAACGCGGTAAAAAATTCCTCCGGGCTACCGGGCACCCCCGCTGTCAATTCTCCGTCGAACTCTTCCCAGACCGGTTGGCTCATGATGTACCGGTCTTGTGAATTGAGCACCAAATCTATCGATAATCCCTGGCGCCGTAGAGCAACTGCCCGGGTATACATGGCATTGCCGATATTGCCGACAAAAGCATAGCGCCAGTTCGGATAAGACAGGTGCCTCGCCTCCAGTCGTGCACGCAACCTTCGGCCGTGCTCCCGCATCGCCTCCAAGTTTTCCACGGTGAGCCAGGGATGCTGCCAAGGCGTGACATCGAAACTCGCCCAGTCGTCACGGGGCGGACAACCGCCCCACGCAAGCCGGCGCAAAATATCCGGTCGTCTATTCTCAATAATTTCCCGGGCGACCCGGCGCCGCAGGGGGCCGAGAACGTCATTCATTAAGAAGATTCTCCACTCCGGATTGTTCATCCCGGCGCTCTGCTTCAAGGTAGTGCTGAGCTTCAATCGATGCGCGGTTAAGAATGTGAAGACCAAGACCCGTCGCCCACCGGTCTAGCGTTGCCGGCTCGTAGCGATAGGCGTAAGGAGGATGATACCAATCAAAATTGACTAAATCACAGTGTCTGATATCGAATGCTTCATTGTACCAGCATTTAATAAAGTACTTATAAATGAACTCCTGTATCCGGTAACGCCCCGCTTTGATGCTGAGGAAAGGTAAATCTTCAGCAATCACGATAAAGCCATCCGAAGATTGTAGATCGCGCCCAAGCTTGGTAAACTGGTTCGCTATTGTAAAAGCATCATCTGTTGTCATCGGCACGATATGATTGCGCAATGTCTCATCGACCGACTCGCGAATCAGTGACTTTTTTGCATAAGCTGTAATGGCAATGGTGCCGCCCGGCGCAAGCTGTGATGCAAGAACGCGGAACGTCGCTTCCGGATCAGGCGTGTGATGGATTGCCGCGCGGCAGATAATGAAGTCGAACGTTCGTTGGCCCGGCAGTATGCCGGTGATATCCCATTGCATGAACTCTGCATTTTCAGGCCGTTCGATAGTACCGAGCGCATCGTGGATATCGCAGCCGAGATACTTGAGTCCACGCGGGTTCGGCTCCGCAGTCAGTTGCTGAAGCACATCTCCGAAGCCGCAAGCCGCATCGTATACCGTGACAATGCGCTTTGCGGCCTCCAGCCTTATGCGCTCGAACAACTCTCCCCAGGGAAGCTGTCGCGACGGCATGGCTTTCGCCGCATCAGGATTTGCCTTTACAAAAGATTTAAAATCCAGTTCTCCTCCCCACTGCTTGCTGTAATGCCGGGCGGTTTTCTGCGTGCCTTCATTCATTATCGGTTCCGTCCTCTGCCTATTGAGAAAGGGGTCCAGCTTAACCGGGCATCCGGGAGGTGTGGGTTTCCATCGCGGCAACCAAACATGCCCATTCCTCATCGGAAAGCCGCTGGCGATCCGTGGCTCGAAACGTTGCGGGAAGGGGCGCTGAGGCCGGTAACGGGGAACCCAGCTCGGCGCACCGCGTCCGGATTTCTTCGATGATATCTCCCGGAGTATTGCACAGCCGGCTGTAGCCGGCATCAACGACGCGCGCCGGATCGATCCGTGCCACGGACTCCTCCATCTCGCGCTCAACGTCCAGAGCCTGCCAAGCGACTTGCTCCCAGCAGGGGCAAGCCAGAATTTCCCGGTAGCGCGATGGCCGCAATGACCACCAGAGATCATCCCGCCCGTAACGTTCACGCCGGCTTTCCATCAAAGACTGGGCGATAAACAGGGAATTCCGCCGGCAAACCACGAACAGCGCTTTCGGTAAGCATCGGGCGATAAAATCAGCCTGAAACGTACACCATGTATTGTTTTTAAAGGATAATGGTTTTTCGAAACCATTTTCAATCGAGGCGAGTGCCCGCAGCAGTCCCGCCACATCGACCTGAGCGCGCTCCTCTTCGGTTAGATTGTGGGTTTCCTGGCCGAAATCAAACCAGCGATCCCAGAAGTACCCGAATTCATGAGGTTCCGACCATCCTGCGGTTACCCCGTGCTTGTTCAGGAACGAGCTTTCACCGGAGCTGGCACTGAAACTGATTGCCCGGTCGATCATGGCGCCGACCGCCGGAGCCAGCCAGAAACGGGCGACGAAATTATTCAGAATGCCGAAAAGTCCGGATTGCCCGATCAGCTGGCTCATCAAGGTCGAACCGCTGCGCGGTGGACCGATAATAAACAAGACCGGCAACCGCGGAGACACCGCCGTTTCAAAACTGGCTTGCAGCGGTTGCAAAATTTTATTCATTTCCGCCAGCCGTTGCTCTGTGGAGGGCGGCTTACGGAAATTCGACAGGCGCAGATCGTTTTCGTTCATCAGGCCTCCCAGGCCGCAGGGGGCGCCGGCAATGCCGAGCGCGGATAGATGTAATAATAAGGAAACGCGGCGAAGACCTCGTCGCCGCCTTGCTCAAGCCGGTGGATGCCGTTGTTCGATGCTATGACCAGATAAGTATAAGGATGGTCGACGCCGCCCCAGCCCGCTTTAAAGTGGTGTAGCGACGTTTGCTCAACCCAGGTACCGCCCCAGTTCCACCAAGCGAAGTTCCGGTTTACGGCATCGATCATCGCTTGCCAAATCAGAAACGACAGCGGTTGACGCGAGCGGTGCTCGACCCGGATTACCGGAGCAATATACTCGACCGTCCTATGAAAATGCAGCAGCAAAAGCGCCGCCACCGGTTCACCGTCAAGCACGGCCAGCGACAGCCGGCGATCGGGCAAAGTCGCCTGCAAGGCTTCGAAATGATCGAACGGCTTGGCCCGGCCGCCGACGGCGCTCATGTTTTCTACATGGGTTCGATGCAGGAAGCGCCATGCATCGTCGTCGTCGGTTACGACCTCGGTGAAGCCTTGTTTCAGCGACTTTCGGACAAGATTGCGAGTCTTTTGGGAAATCATGCATTCCAGCCGCTGTTCCAGGTCTGTCCCGGCCGCAGGCAAGCTCGAAATCTGACCAAGGCGGTGGTCAAGTACGGTCGGCGACAGTATCCTGTCGTAAAGTTCCAGGCGATCCTGCTCATAAGGGGATAAAATTAGGGTGGCCGACAACACGTCCGGTGCGGCCGCCTCATTCCTGAAAATATCCAGCAATGCCGCGCGAGCATCATCATCGGCGGCGAGGCAGCCGCCATGACTGCCATACCAGGGCAAACTGTTGATCACAGCGCCGAAATCCGGATGCCGTTTGGTAAACCAGGGCAGAACTCCCTGAAGTTCTCCGTTTCGCTCGGCAAGCCACATAGCCGGCTCGCCGCCGACACAAGCTTTCAGAAAATGGCTGAAAATAGGCGAATGGTAAATCAGGGCTCGGCAATCGCGCTTAATCCAAGCCTCCACCGCAAAAAAATCATCGCGGGTTGCCCGGCGTATCCGTAACCCCGGACTGCGACCTAGCATAACGCCCCTCCCCGGGTCCAAGCCGACAGCCATCGCCGCATGGCAGTCCAGGGGGGCACCGGTCCGGTCCCGCTGCCCCCCTGTTTTCCGTCGTCCCGTGCTGCAAACCATGCGATACAGTCACCCAAGGTCCAGACATGAAAACCGCTGCGCACGACATCAATGATCGCCCGGTGCATCCCGATCGCTTCCGAAACATTCTGAGGATGAAGGTTGACCACCATGACCCCCGGTATTCCGGATTCTCGAATGGCTTGCGCGGTTGCGAAGACGCATTCTTCTCCGATGTTCTGTTGTAAAGGGTTGAGAAAAACCACGCCGTCACCGATCACAGTAACAATCGACCAGTGTTTGGTCAGAGCACCCTCATAGACCACGCGCGCCGGAAGTAATGACCCGGTCACAACCCGTCCATCCACCCCCGGAATATTGGAACTGATCATTAACCCGTTTCGTTGCCAATGGGGCAGGTGCCCCCAATAGCCGTCATTCAGATAACCGTGGTTGCGAACGCCAGTGGCGCGCCGCCCGGTCAAGTCAGCAAACCATTTGGCCTGTTCGTCGAGAATGGGACCGTAGCGGTGCGGTTCAGTAAGTGCGTCGGGATGCAATCCCAATTCAATCTTTCCCTGTCGGCGGTTCATTTGACGTAGACTTGCCGGGTTATGCCGCGTAAGCGGATGAAGAAAGTAGGTGATCGGCAAGCCATTAAGTTCTGCTAACTGGGTTACGTATTTTTCCAGAAAAGCCTGATCGTCGTCGCCGGTTACAACCACAGCACCGGGTGCGCCGCCCGGAAGGAGCGGTTCAAGCATCGTTCCGGTGTATCGAGCAAGTGTTTTTGCCGCTAACATTGCCCACTGATCGGCATGACGCTCGCCGGGAGCTTCGTTGCCACACTGGGGTAAATACAGGTAATTCGGCCGTTCGAACTCAAAACCCCAACTGGCTGATTCTTCCCGGTAACCGGCCTGGGCCGGGTCGCCCTGTCGGTAGCGTACCAAGTCGCCGGCTAAATCGGTGCCGATCACGAGTACGCCACCTTGGTTGCGCGGAATCCACAACCATGCAGGGCTACCATCCGGATGGCGAACAATCGCTTCGCCATCCGCGCAGGTTAAACGAAGCGAGGCATGCAATGTTCTCAATCGCGCAGGGCAATCGGTTTTCGTGACGCTATCAAGGCAGAGAGGAACGGTATGCTCCATTTCAGCAAGCACACCAAGTGCCAGACAAATATCGGGCGTAGGGTTCAAAACAACGGTAACGCCGGCACCCGTGTTCGGTTCGGTTAAATCAAGCGTCTTTAAAAAGCGGATGTGCCAATCGTCCCGATACCCGAACAGCCGAATATGATGGCGGATAACGTCCTCGGCCGGGATGGCGGCATCGACAACTGTCCAGTTCATGCTTTTGTGGCATGAACGATATTGTTCACACGCCGCTCGGCCGGCAGGAGGTTGCTCAGCCCCTCCTCAATAAAAAACGGGATGTGCACATTCACAAAATACCAGTATAAATCAGGCAAAATCGAAGGCCAGTACCCATACTGAAAGCTGTCATGAACACGAAATCCGTTAGCATCCAGCAAACTAATCAGCTCTGAAAGCGTGTAAAGATTCTTTGAAGCAGGATCAAGTTTATTTCCGGTACGTCGCGTGTAGCAATTGTTGCGGTTAACCGTACGCAATATAATTTTTCCATCCTTGCGCATAACTCGGCCCATCTCCCTAATCGCCTTAACCGGATCATTGAAATACAAAAGAGCGCCGAGGCAAGAAACGTGATCAAAAGTACCGTCTTCAAACGGCAACTCTTCAGCATAGACACCCGAATAAAGCTTAATATTGGGTTGTTCACGCAATTTCGGCCATTGCTTAAATTCTATAGGATCCACTCCGGTCACTTCGAAGCCAAGAGAACTGAGGAGAGCGACATAACGGCCCGGACCGCATCCGAGTTCCAGGACGCGGCGCCCGGTCTCTGGCTTCAGCCAAGTCGATAGACAGGCATGGCGTGGATGTTGCGCCTGCTCAGAAATAAAAGCCGAATCAGTCAACAATTTCTCGATATAAAATTCTTGAGCCTCATTAATGCGTAAATTTCGACGTTGAACAGAAAACAAATCAAACATTTTATGCCTCCTTAGTCACGGCAACTGTGGTTCTGACCTTGCAATTCAAAGCGCCAAAATCTATCATGGCAAACTCGCGCATAACAGAAAAGTTTATGACACTAACTTTTCGACTGAATACTTCTGAATACGGATAGTTATTTTCAACGTCCCAACCGTTTGCAGCGTAAACGCTCAAGTTGTATTGACCGCCCGCCAAAAAGTTGCAATCAAAGTGAAATATAATTTCGACACGCCCTGAATCAACTTGAATATTTCCGCTACTTTGTCCGCTTGACTGCCAAAAGACATAAACTCCATCATTCCGAATAATGCGTATTCCGATATCGAGAGCCAGGACTGGGCGCAAAACTAATGCTTGAACCTTAATCTGAAAAGGCTTATTCTCACCAACTTGTAAGCACGGCTCGTCATTGACAATCATCTCCGCTGATTCTATCACCACATCCGGCTGAAGAGTACGAGCAATCTTCTGAGCGACACGTAGCCGCACTTCCTCATCTGCAACAGGCAGATATCCCCTGGCTTCGATAGTTCGCCAGCCTTCCTGATCACAAGAAACTTCCCGACTGGCGCAAGCAAGCCAATCGCCGGTCTTTTCATCGAGAATTTCGATAATCAGATATTCGAGATTAGCGGCGGATTGCGTGGTGAGTTCAACTGTTACGGGCGTACCATCAACAATATCCCTCGGTTTGCGCACCGATAGGTGCCCACCTTTGCGTTTATCGGCTGTTGCAGACAACACACGGCATGGACGCCCGCGATGCTCGTAGTAGCGTCCCCACTCAGTGCCGAGAATATCCAACCGAATATCAGTTGAATTCCCCAGTTCCAGCGATGCCGACATTTGAATTTCTGCAACTCTCACATCAATCATGCTCACATAATGGATATCGCGAAATACCTTGCCGGTGTCCGGCCTAATACGTAAGCACCAATACTCAGAACTGTCGCGCATATCATCTATGGTTGAAAGAAAAAATGTTTGATGAGCGTGTTCTGAATTGCCGGACCGAGTTACTTGATCTTCCTGTCTCCTGTAATCCTCTTCATAGGCCTTAAGAACATCTCTGGTAAGTCCATCCATCCTGATGCCGCCCTTATCAATCCAAATGGCGCGATTGCACAGCATCTCGACCGAACTGAGCCCATGGCTGACGTACAGCAACGCTCGTCCCCGTCGGCACAACTCGATCATACGAGCCATTGCTTTGCCGACGAAATACCCGTCACCAACTCCCAGTACCTCGTCAACAATCAGAATATCCGGTGTAAGCGCTGTTGTGAGCGCAAAAGCCAATCTGGCATTCATACCGGATGAATAGGTCTTAACCGGAGCATGAATGAAGCTGCCCAACTCGGTAAAGTCAATAATTTCCTCCGTCATTCCGATAATATCTCGTTGCGGAACACCCATCATCTGAAGGTTAAATCGAATATTTTCCAAGCCTGTCTCTTGGTCGTTAAGAAAAGAATTCAAGGACAGCATGGAAGAAATCGAGCCATGTATCGTAATTGTTCCGCTGGTCGGAGTGAGACAGCCGGCAATCAACTTAAGGAGCGTTGATTTTCCGGCCCCGTTGGGACCGATTATGCCGACCCGATCGCCTTCATTGACTGTAAGCGTTACATTACGCAATGCCCAGAAAACATCATGATAAACCTTTCGCCATAAAAACTCCCGCAATATTTGTGCCGGATTGTTATACATGGCAAAAGATTTGGACACAGTGTCGACCTGGATAACAGGCGTGTTCATAGTGCATTTCCAAACATGGGCTTAAGTTTGCGGAAGATGCGGTAGCCAAACGCCAGTGCAAGCAAACTGCCCGCGCCGAAGACCAGCCACGCTAAAGGATGCTCAAAACGTCCGAAGTAGAGCACATCTTGATAGCACCAGACCATATAGCTAAAAGGGTTAAAATAAAGAAACAATCGAAATTCAGGTGGCACCATCGATGGCAAATAAACAGCCGGCATCATATATATATTAATAATACAAAGTAATTGAATAAACTCACGAATATCTCTTAAAAAAACACTAGTTGCAGAAAGAGTCAGTGATATACCGATCATGGCTATTAACTGTATTGTTGCAAGCGGTACAATCATTAAATACGTCCAAAATATAGCTCCCTGCACAATAAAATTATAAATCAAAATAAATAAGCAGCCAAGTCCAAGAATAATCATGCTGGAAAGTGCTGAGCGAATCGGAAGTACTTCAACTGGAAAAACAATCTGCTTAACCAGACTGACATTTGAAGAAATTGAAGAAGTGCCGCGTCCCATCGATTGCTGAAACGTCATCCAGGGCACCAGACCGCTCAGGACATAGGACGTATAATTAAGCGGCAAGTCAGCACTTCCGCCCACTTTTGCGCGAAAGATCATATCAAAGACAAATGCATAAACGGCCAACAAAAACAAAGGATGCCCCCAAGCCCAAAATCGGCCCAGCATTTGCCCGGCGTGGGGTTCGTACAATTCACGGCGAGCAAGAACGACAATTAGCCGTCTGTGTCGCCTGATATCAGAAAAAACATTAATCAATGCGCATATGTGGCCGCGAAAGTCGATAATACTAACCATTGACTGCCCCCAACCAAGCTATTCGAAAAATACTCTGCACATATTCTCAACATGGAGCAAAGACCAAATTAACAAGCGGCGATTTTGCTCTCCTCGCAGGTGCTCTCCCACCAAATCTTGTATAACTTTACGATCCAAAAAGTTATAAATGCGAGCCTGATCATTAAAAAGTAACCGGCGAACATACTCAATACTTTCACCCTTAAACCAAGAAGCATCAGGAGCCGAAAAGCCTTGTTTTTCGCGATCAGCTACATCCGGCGGAATGTAGCGAGACATCATTCTACGTAACAATAGCTTTCCATCCCGAGTTTTTTGGAAATATTTAGCCGTTTTAGCGCCCGGCTCATTTTCATTAAGGCTCACTACTTCATTCAGCATCCCAAGTTTGAGCCGGCAAGGAACCTTCATTGCAAAATTTACCAAGTCATTGTCAAGGAACGGCACTCTGTTTTCAAGAGAATGCGCCATTGATAATTTATCTTCGACCACCAACAGACCATGTAAAAATGTCTTCGCCTCAAAATATAGACTATGATTTACATAGTCTTCGGGCCGCGATAGATTGGCAGCGTGATGGCTAAAAACATTACTAAAGATATCCCGAGTCCAAACATCCTTGACGTGGTCCCAAACTGGATTAAATACTTTCTTAATTTGAGAATTCGGGATAAGTCGTTGCCAATAAGCATAGTATTTATCAATATAATGTTCGAAATCATCATTAACGACCGCGCGATAATAACGCCATGGATAGCCGCCGAACAATTCGTCGCCCCCGGTTCCGGCAAGAACAACTTTATTAAATTTACTGGCAAGCTGAGAAATATAAAAATTCGGATAGCTTTGGCCTACCCGTGGCTCCTCTAGGTGCCGAACTAAAGGGATCATCGCTCGTTCCATATCACCCGCTTTCAAAACCATTTCATAATGCTCGGTCTTGAAAAGGTAAGACATGCGCTCGGCAGCGATCCGTTCATCGAAGTTCAACTCAACCCCAGATGCGGAGTTGAGGTCGAAACCGCAAGTGAATGTCCGCATATATGGCAATTGGCGTGCCGCCAAAGCGGTGATCGAACCGGAATCCATTCCGCCGGACAGATAAGACCCGACCGGCACGTCGCTAACCAGTTGCCGGTTAACGGCCTGCTGAAATAAATAGTCAAGCTCTTCCAAATAATCATCATCGGTGCGTGTTACGGTCGGTTCCTGAAATTCATAATCCCAGTAGGTTTTAATGTCAGGCGTTGGTGTGCCGTGCTTGAAATTGATCTGAAGGGTATTGCCCGCGGGAAGTAAATGAACATCATTAAATAGAGTTCGGTCAGTAAAAAAATTCTGGAATGTAAAATACTCCAATAATCCCGGTAGATCCATTTTTGCCTGAATGTCCCCATGAGCAAGGAGCGCCTTTATCTCGGAGCCAAAAACAAAGGCTTTACCGGCGCGGGCGTAGTATAATGGTTTGATGCCAAACCGGTCTCGCGCCAGCAACAGGGATTGCTCACGGCGATCCCACAGCGCAAAGGCGAACATCCCGTTTAAGCGTGGCAGAACCTCCGGCCCGTATTCAGCCAGGAGGTGAAGCAAAACTTCCGTATCAGAGCGCGAATTAAATTGGTGACCTTTTGCTTCAAGCTCCGAACGCAACAGCTCAAAATTATACACTTCTCCATTGTAAGTAAGGATAAACCTCCCGTTTGGCGACTGCATGGGCTGGTGCCCTGCGGGTGATAGATCGAGAATGGCTAAGCGTCGATGCCCCAGGCCCACCGGGCCTTCGCACCAATGCCCCTCGCCGTCCGGCCCGCGATGGGCGATGCTTGCGGTCATACGTTGCAACTCGACGGCTGAAGCCGGAGCGCCGTCAAGATTGAGGATGCCTGCAATTCCGCACATAAAAGCGCCACTCTCAACTAACGGGAATTGATTGACCGGGCAACCGACCGCAAGTTGACCTTCAGCCTCGACTTTTGGCCCGGCGTGCAAAAACCTCGGCTTTGTGGCTAGCCCGCCACTCAATCAGCCGCCGCAAACCATCATTTAAATCAATGGTTGCGTCAAAAGCAATTTCATTTCTTGCGCGCAGCGGGCACCCGATACGGTTGCGAACTAATGTTGCCTGACTTCTGGGAGCGTAAGAAATGGTCTTCTCGCACCCGGTCAGTGTTATAACCTTCTCCGCCAGTTCCTTTAGTGAAGTGCGTTTACCGGTGCCGACGTTGTAAAAACGATCAACAGTATCGGCTTTCATTGCGCAGATATTGGCCTTTGCGCAATCCTCTACCGCCACAAAGTCAAATGCTTCGGAACCATCACCCAGGATAGTCGGCCCATCTCCGCGATCGATTGCATCAAGCATCTTCATAATCACGGCGATATATGCACCATAGTAATCTTGACGCGGACCGTAAACATTCATATAGCGTAAACCAACCAGCGGCAGACCGTAGCGATGATGGTAGGCACGCGCCATTGCTTCGCCGGCAATTTTAGTCGCCCCGTAAAAGTTCTTGTTGTTGAAAGGATGGTCTTCGTCCATCGGTTCAAGCACGGCATCGCCGTAAACCGAGGCCGATGAAGAATAGACAAGCCGCTTTACACCATTTTCAACACATGCTTCCAGTACGTTAAACGTGCCCCGGATATTGACGTCGAATGCCGAACGCGGGAACTCATGACATTGAAGCAACCAAAGCGCAGCAAAGTGAAACACACCATCAACACCAGTCAAGGCCGACTTCAATATATCTGTCTGGCAAATATCTCCTCCGATATCAAATATTTTGACTCTAGTATCTTTAAGCGCTTCGCAAAGGTTTTCTGTCGTTCCTCTAACAAAATTATCGTAAACGATAATTTCCTTTACATCCTCGCGGGTCAAAGCATCGACTGTATGCGACCCGATTAGGCCCGCACCACCGATAACGACGAACCTTTTTCCATGAATATCCATCAAATTGCCCCTAGCTCGCGTGTGATGTTTTAGAACTGTCTCAGTACTTCATGTAAAACGGAAATAATTCGATCCTGCAACGGTTCGTGGAGATAAGGATGCATTGGCAAGCTTAGAACCTCCCCTGCAATGAGTTCACTAACCGGCAACCCCCCTTCGGCAACCGGGAAACGGCGATAGGCAGTTTGCTTGTGGAGAGGTTTCGGATAGTAAATCGCTGTCGGCACCTGTGCAACCTTAAGAGCAGCAGCGACGGCATCACGATGGCCAACCGGGAGACGCAGCGTGTACTGTGCCCATACTGAAGATAAATCAGACGGAACCGAGGGCACTGTAACGACACCGGCCAGCGCCTCACCGTAGCGACATGCGACTCGGTTGCGAGCCACGATTTCGTCGGGAAAGATTTTTAGCTTTTCGATAAGTATAGCGGCCTGAATCGTGTCGAGTCGTGCATTCATACCGATGCGGACGTTATCGTATTTGTCGGAGCCTTGACCATGCACCCGCAGGCTGCGCATCGCAGCGGCCAGTTCATCGTCATCGGTAAAGACCGCACCTCCGTCACCATAGCAGCCAAGCGGTTTAGCAGGGAAGAAGCTTGTTGTGGTTGCAAGGCCGATCGTACCGGAGCGCCTCCCTCGGTATACCGAACCAAAGCCTTGCGCCGAATCGACCAACAACCATAGACCTTCCTGTGCGCAAATCGGCTCAATCTTATCGTAGTCGGCGGGTTGCCCGAACAGATCGACCGCAATGACCGCCACCGGCCGCAACCCGTCACGACGCGCGGTGTGTATTGCCGCACGCAAACTGTCGGCATCCATATTAAAGTTATCGGGCTTAATATCAACAAATACAGGCTTTGCTCCGACCCAAGCCACTACCTCCGCGGTAGCAGCGAAGGTAAAAGAAGGGCAAAACACCGCATCGCCCGGACCCACGCCCTTCGCACGGAGCGGCAATACCAAAGCGTCGGTTCCATTGGAGCAGGTGATAACGTGTTTCGCACCGCTGAAAGCCGCAAGATCGGCCTCGAACTGCCCAACTTCAGGGCCCATAATGTAGCCACCATGATCGAGCACCCGCATAAGCGCTTGGTCGATGCGCTCGCCAAGGCGGTGGCGCTGCGCGGCTAAATCAATAAAGGCGATTGGAGCCATGGCTTGCGCCATCACGAGATCTCCTCAATCCGGTCCTCAGCGACCTGATGATAGCTCCTTCCGCTCCCAGGACAAACCAAATCCGCACCGAGTCGTTCGCCAAAATGGCTCATCCAGCCAACCCGCCGAGCCGGCACACCCATCATCAGCGCAAAGGCTGGAACATTGTATGTCACCACCGCGCCAGCTCCGATAAAGGCATATTCCCCAATGGTAATACCGCACACAATCGTACAGTTGGCACCCAGCGTCGCTCCGCGACAAATTAGCGTATTCCTGTATTCGTCCTTACGGGACACTTCAGAACGAGGATTGAAGACATTCGTAAAAACGCAGGACGGTCCGCAAAAAACACCATCTTCTAAGACTACATTATCATAGACTGAAACATTATTTTGGATCTTTACGATGTTACCGATACGCACCCGATTGCCGACAAACACATTTTGACCGAGCGAGCAGTCATCTCCGATTACGGCGCCGCCACAGACGTGAGTCCAATGCCAGATGCGCGTGCGTGCCCCGATCACTGCTCCAGGGTCAACGATAGCGGTGGCGTGTACGGTAAAGTCGGATACAGCCATCACGCCACCACCGGTTCAATCTTCCGTTCGACGGCCGTGCAGAAGGGGTGATAGTCTCCTTTAAGTCCAACGGGGGGGCTCCGGCGAATATCGTACACCGTCTCGATAGCGGTCCGGGCATCCTCGAGCCCATACCCGCCACCCGCAAGGATATCAGCATAAGTAATAGTATGAAGCTCGGTGAAGCCTTCACTAAACTCCAATTCCTCACCATCGATCAGAATGGAGCGTAAGGTACGCTTACCGGCAGCTTTAGCTTTGGTCGGCAAATGATCCGCATTGATCGACAGAAACCAGCGAACACGCGCTCGTTCAAATTCAAGATAACCGGCAGCAACGTCGCGCTCGTGAATATTCACAACACTTCGCGACCGGGGACCGAACACCCAAGCCAGCATGTCGAAAAAGTGAACGCCAATATTGGTTGCGATACCACCGGAACGCTCAACATTACCCTTCCAGCTCACATGGTACCAGTGTCCGCGTGAAGTAAGGTAAGTGAGGTCGACATCATAGACCTTGCCGGGCGGACCGGCCGCAACTTTGTCTCGCAAAGCTTTAATCGCGTCATGGTGCCGAAGCTGAAGAATATTGTAAATCCGCCGTTCCGACTCTCGCTCTATTTCAGCAAGAGCATCAACGTTCCAAGGATTGAGCACCAGCGGCTTTTCGCAGATCGCGTGACAGCCACTTCGTAAAGCAAATCTGATGTGCGCGTCGTGCAGGTAATTAGGCGACGCTATCGAGATATACTCGACACCTTCTCCCCGACGACGCCGTTTATCGAGATGGCGATCGAAGCGCTCAAACTCAGTAAAGAAGTCCGCATCGGGAAAATAACTGTCCATAATCCCGACATTGTCACTGGGATCCAGGCTCGCCACCAGGACATTCCCGGTGTCCTTGATAGCCTTCATGTGGCGCGGTGCGATGTAGCCAGCGGCACCGATTAATGCAAACTGTTTCACAGCAATCCAATCCCCACTTCAACGTCGTCGTTTGCGCAACGGACCCCGGCGATCCTCCTCGGCTTAATCGCTCATTTTCGGACGAAGCATTAACAAAATTTTTGCGGCGATACAAGACCAATCGAACTCCTGTTCGGCATGGCGGCGCGCGGCAAGGCCAAGCCTTGTCAGGTGATCGGGGTCACGGATCAACTCTATAGCCCGAGAGGCAAAATCAGCAACTGATTCCGGAGCAAAAAGGGCCAGCCACGGCTCGCGATCCAAAGTGGAAATGCCCGCAATGTCAGCCGCCAGAATGGCGCGGCCTGCTGCGGCATAATCACGAATCTTTAACGGTGATAACCCGATACGGCAGTTCCGTCCCGTGGTGAACGGGGCAACAGCCAGATCAAAACAATTGACCACCATGTTTGCTTCCGACAGAGGCACGCTGCCGAAGAAGATCACAGCTTCGGCTATCCCCAATGCGGCAGCTTTTTCCTTCAATTTTGTCAGTTCCGGCCCACTTCCGGCAATAATCAAGCGGACTGCGGGATGGATCGCGCGAATAGCCGGTAACGCCTCAATCACCAAATCAACGCCCTGCCACGGCGCCAAATTACCGATAAACCCGAGATAAAATGCATCGTCCGGTAAACTCCGCTTTGCCAGCGCCACTGTTCGTGCCATCGGAAAAAAACGGTGGATGTTTGTCCCGTTGCCGATCACCGAGATACGGTTGCGGTTAACACCCTTTTCAGCCAGTACCTCCGCCAACCCAGCCGTGACAGCGCGCACTCCGTGCGACGCGCCGGCATCAATAGTTTGAAATAAAGATGCACAGCGAGCAACAGTGGCTCCGCTGGCAGTCAGACTAATGATTTCATCGTGAATCCAGCCGTTATGCTCTGTTATCACAAAAGCTCGCGTCATTAAGCGACAAAGCAAAGTCAGAAACCACGTCATGGTAGCTGAGCGAACATATATCAAATCAACCCGTGTACACCAAGCGTGCCAGACAATCATAGGCGCGAACAGTATCGGTGACAGCACACGAGGCATACGCAGCATAGCACTATACGAGCAGAACCAGAGAGAGTAACCACTTTCACCGCTTATTGCAGGCTTCATTCCTTGTGGTGGTGCCGGCAACACGACTTCTACATGATGACCGGCAACAGCAAACGCCTCAGCTAAGGAGCTGATGTGCAGCACTGATGCATTCGGTTCAACCGGGTCTACGGCAGCAACCATAAGAATATTCATCTTCACTACCTCACCTCTTTATAGTCAAATCAAACACACCATGCAAATCATTCGATGGGCACGGCGTGCTGAGTTAGAAATCTTGAGTCAAAGCCCCCAGTAAATAATATTCTCAGGCAATCCTTGATCAACTAGCATAGCCTTAACGTCGACGACAACGCCTCCGTGCCTTACTCGTGCATAAAGGTCAGCTGGCAACATGTCGCAATAGGTGCGATGAGCAACCGCCAAGATCATTGCGTCCAAAGCCACCATCTGACCCAGCGGCATCAGCTCAATTGCGTACTCATGCTGTGCCTCGGTAACGTTCGCCAAAGGATCATGGACCATCGGCTGGATACCGTACTGCTTTAATTCGCAAATTATATCCGGGATACGGCTGTTACGCAGATCGGGTACATTTTCCTTGAAGGTGAGACCAAACAAGCCAACACGAGCGCCTTTCACAGGGATATCCGCCTCAATCAACAGCTTAATCGTCTTTTGGGCTATATAGGCACCCATACTGTCGTTTATTCGGCGCCCCGCAAGAATGACCTGTGGGTGATAGCCAACACTTTCCGCCTTAGCTGTGAGATAATAAGGGTCTACACCTATGCAGTGACCACCGACTAACCCAGGAGTGAAGCGCAGGAAATTCCATTTTGTTCCGGCCGCCGCCAATACGTCCCGCGTTGAAATACCGAGCCGATCGAAAATCAATGCCAACTCATTCATTAGCGCTATATTAAGATCGCGTTGAGTATTTTCGATGACTTTAGCTGCCTCAGCAACCTGGATTGAAGATGCACGATGAACCCCAGCTGGCACAATAGAGGAATAGGCATCGGCAACCCTGTCTATGGTTGGAGCATCTTCTCCGGAGACCACCTTGACAATGCGCTCAAGGGTGTGCTCTCGGTCACCTGGATTAATCCGCTCTGGTGAGTAGCCAAGACGGAACTGGTGACGCTCTAGGCCCGAAGCGCGCGCCAAACGCGGCCCACAAATGTCTTCAGTGACACCTGGGTATACGGTGGATTCGAATACAACCACGCCGCCTGGTCTAAGTACGCGCCCCACAGTGTCGCAGGCGGATAGCACCGCAGACAAGTCCGGCTGACGGTTGACATCGATTGGCGTCGGCACAGTAACAATGAAGAAATTGGACCCAGCGAGTTCTTCAGGGTTATCAGTGATCGACAGCGATGTCCGACGCAGCACCTCAGACTCTATTTCACGCGTATCGTCGCAGCCCTGTCGTAGTCGGCCCACGCGCATCTTATTTATGTCGAAACCTACAGTGTCGGGGTGAAGGGCGGCGAACGCCAGCGCAATCGGTAAGCCGACATAGCCTAGACCGATGATTGCAAATTTTTCCTTCATACTCAAGAACCCCTTATGGTAATCATGCAGACCAGTTAAATGGCGACACTAACTTGGCTGGTTGGGCCATAAGTACAACTGGATATATAATAACCAAGCGTCACGCCGAAGGCCGCATGCGCGATGTATTTCAAAGTGAGCGCTTACTTAGCATATCGTCTCTCAACAGACAATAATAACATGGCTGCGATGAGCCTTCGCATAGATACTGTTGCACTTCACGCCCTCAT
>SESF01014490.1_pt1 | contig 27248 bp, 20 predicted proteins | sample 3171521 | NCBI WGS metagenome assembly SESF01 (sample SAMN10866945, study PRJNA518727) | freshwater metagenome | biome: subpolar coniferous forest; feature: holomictic lake; material: water; isolation source: holomictic Lake 227, 6 m and 8 m depth | place: Canada: near Kenora, Ontario | collected...
GCATTGGTACCGCCAAAATCGCTAAATACAAAAATAATGAAGCCCGCGATCAGAACCAATGATGTATAGATAATACTAATACCGGTATGCTTGATGGTTTGAACAATGGTGCCCTTCACCTGATAATCAAAATGTGGTAATTCTTGTTTATAATTGATCAGGAATCGTATGGTCACATCAATAGCAATACCCAAGGCTACACTAAAAACCAATACTGTAGATGGTTTTAGCGCTATGCCTGTCCATCCCATTACCCCAGCTGTAATAATTAAAGGCACTAGATTCGGGATCAGTGAACACACTAAGATTCGGAACGATTTAAATAGGTATAACATGCAAAGAGTAATCAACAAGAATGCCCAGAAAATACTTTCTTTTAATCCTCTGATAATAAACGAAGTGCCCTCTAAGAAGGTTACACTGCTTCCCGTGAAAGTTACTTTATATTTTGTGCTATCGAAAATTTGAGCCGACTTAGCTTGCAGATCTTTTATCAAAACAGGCAACTTCAAACTACCAATATCTTTCATATTTACGCTGATCCTAGTTGCTTGTTGATTCGAATCTACAAACTGACTCACTAGATTCATGAAATCAGATTTACCCTTTTCCTTCGAACGCATGGCTGTTGATAAGGAAGCAGGAATTTCTAATGGTAACACATAGCTTGCACTATCGCCACCATAAAATCCTTGGTTCGCAAACTTCAAGGCTTCTACGATACTTAGTGGCCTAGCAACTTCCGATTTGGTAACAACATAATTACTGAACTCTTCAATGTCCAGCATCGTCTCCATTTTTAATGCCCCACGTGGTTTCTTTGCATCCACTACAATTTCTAATGGCATCAATCCATTGAACTGTGCTTCGAACCATTTTAAATCGGTATACAGTTTATCTTTCTTCGGAAGGTCATCCACCACAAATCCTTCACTCTTAATTTTAGTAATTCCCACTATGGCAAAAATGGTAACGACAATCGTAATAGCATAGACCCATTTTGTGTGATGGAAGGTCCACTTCTCGATCTTTACTAAAATAAATTCGAGGTACTTATTGTCGAGATATTTGACATGCTTAGGCTTTGGAGCTGGCAAATAACTAAGTATCGATGGAATAAATAATAATGAGATCAAGAACAGTGCCATGATATTAATACCAGCTACCACCCCAAACTCTTTTAGAATCGCACTCTTGGTAAATGCAAACACTGCAAAACCAATGGCAGCAGCGATATTACAGAATAAGGTTACAATTCCCATTCTGCCTACCATTGTTATAAGCGCCTTGTCTTTGTCGGGAATTTCTTTATAGGTTGTATGGTATTTGTTTAGAAAATAAATACAATTAGGTATCCCAATCACTACAACTAAAATTGGGATCAACGCGGTTAACAAAGTAATTTGATAGCCACAAAGAACGATGGTTCCCAAACTCCAGATCACACCCATACCCACTACCAATAAACTCATTACAACAGAACTAATAGAACGGAAGAAAAGGAATAAAGTAAGTGCCGAAAGTAAAAAAGAGGCCAATAAGAACTTATTCATTTCATCCTTTATTCGATTGGCCATGATGGTACGAATAAATGGCATACCACTCTTATACACTTCAATATGCTCCGCCTTTTCAAATTTGGCAACTTCTTTAAGGATATCATTGATCAATCTAGTTCTACTCTTACTATTAATCGTATCCTTATTAATGCTAATACCCATTAAATAAGCATGAGAATTTGGATTGTATAATAATGTTCTATAAAATGGCAGTTCTTCAAACTTAGCGCGGGCGCTATCAAGATCAGCCTGATTTGTATAGGGACTATGGAATAGTTTGAACGGACCCAGTTTGCCAGTTATACTATCATTACCCAATGAAACAACTTCTGGGATACTTAATATAGCAGTAACGCCAGGAACAGCTTTTAGGTTATGATGTAGTTCTGCAAAGGCATTGAAAAAATCCTGATGAAAGAAATGCTCGGTTTGCACTCCAATGACCATGGTATTGCCATCGGCACCGAATCTTTTAGAAAAATCTCTAAACTCAATAAACTTAGGATTATCGGTCGGTACTGCCTTTGTAAAGTCGTAACTGAGCTTTATTTTGGAAGCATAAAACCCCATGATGCCAGTGGCAACCAATAAAAACAAAAGCGCTGCTAACCGAAACTTTAAAATATATTTTCCTAAACGATACCACATAAGCTTAAATATTGAACGCAAAGAAACGGATATTTCTCGGTTTCAGTATCTTGCTATATGGCCAAAATCGACAATCAACATATCCGACAGGTTAGTTTTTATATTTTGCTTGTATTTCTAGGGATTTTTCTATTTCTACAAGTGAGTAGTTTTTTGCCTGCTCTATTAGGGTCAATTACCTTTTATATTTTGCTGCGCGCTCCGATGCATCGAATGGTTTATCAAAGAAAATGGAAAAAGCCATACGCCGCAACCATTCTATTATTGCTTTCTTTTATCATTGTTTTAGTTCCAGTAATTATCTTCTTTAATATGCTCTCGGCTAAATTAAATTATGCCATTAGCAATTCTACTCAAGTGCTTGAAACAATACATAGATTAATTGTAAAACAAGAGGAGCATTATCATTTTGTTATTTTAAACGATGAAAACATTAAAAAGATAAGCCTCACTATTGCTAACTTTCTTCCGAATATTTTAGGTGCTACCATCAGCTCCATCACAACCGTATTAATGATGTACTTGATCCTCTATTTTATGCTCATTGGAAGCAGAGAAATGGAGTTTTGGTTGGAAGAAAACATTCCATTAAAAAACAGCAATGTAGATTTACTTGGAACAGAATTAAAGAAACTAGTAATTAGCAATGCTGTTGGCATTCCACTTACGGCCCTAGTACAGGGGATCATTGCCATCTTAGGTTATTGGATCGCAGGTGTACCCGATATTGGTTTTTGGTTTGTATTCACCTGTATCACATCGATGGTGCCTGTAATTGGGGCTGGACTTGCTTATATCCCAATCTGCATTTTACTTTACGCAAATGGCAATAGCACTGCAGCAATTTTATTAATGCTTTATTGTGTAATTATTGTAGGCATGGCCGATAATGTATTTCGCTTTGCATTACAAAAAAAACTAGGCGATATTCATCCATTGATCACCATTTTCGGAGTAATTGTAGGCTTGGAATTATTTGGATTTATTGGATTGATATTCGGACCCATTTTAATTGCACTCTTTATCTTACTGATCCGCATCTATCTCAATGAATTCAGTACAGAAAAACATAGTGCCCATTTACATGATAAACCAATAAGCCAGTAACTGACACCCAATCCCAACTGCTAAACCAGTGTACACTTCTTTATTGGTGTGATCACTAACTATAAAGCGACTACTGCAAACAAGTCCGCCCAATAATATGCAAATACTAATAATGCCACCAAAACTCAGGTGATAATACAAAGAGAATAACACCATGGCTGTGCAAGCGCCACCCACACCCATTCCGTGAAGACTTATTTTGAAATAATTATTGAGGATCAATCCAAAAACTGTGGCTATAAAAATTCCCATGAAAAAAAATCGAAGTACAATCGGCTGATCATTAAAATTCCTGCTCAGATAATACATCCACCAATAAAAAAACATACAGATCACATAAGGTACTATCCGCTCTTTCTGTGTTCTTAAAAAAATACTATCGCTAAATTTTAACCGCCATAAAAGAAAAACTGCGAAGGCTGGGAAAAAGGCCGTGAGCCAGAATACCCCAAATAAGCGCATCTTCAATTGCCATTCCGTAATGTCTGCGAATTCATAGGGAAAGGCCTTCATTAAAAAAAGAAAGACATAAGTGGGAATGAAAAGTGGATGAAAGAGATAAGAAATTGCGGATGCAAACCACCTAATAATGGGATGATGCGATCTAAGACTAACCGCTGATATCTGATTGGCTTGCATGTTGTTTTCTTGCTGCATTATAATTCTTTACGTAACCTAGCTACCGGAACATTCAACTGTTCGCGGTATTTAGCCACTGTTCTTCTGGCAATATTATATCCTTTTTCTTGTAACATATCGGTCAAAATCTCGTCGCTCAAAGGCTTTCGTTTATCTTCTGCTTCAATAATATCACCCAAAATTTTCTTCACTTCCCTAGTACTCACTTCCTCTCCACTATCTGTACTTAATGATTCACTAAAGAAAAATTTCAAACGATAGGTACCAAATTCAGTTTGAACAAATTTACTATTGGCTACCCTACTAACAGTACTGATATCTAATCCGGTTAACTCTGCAATATCTTTCAAGATCATAGGGCGCATTGTGGTTTCATCGCCTGTTAAAAAGAATTCTTGCTGGTGACTAATGATGGCACTCATAGTATTGATCAACGTCTCCTGTCTTTGTTTGATCATATCGATGAACCACTTAGCCGAATCAATTTTTTGTTTGATGAATAATACCGCTTCCTTTTGTCGCTTGTCTTTCTTACTCCCCTTTTCATAATCTTTAAGCATATCGCGATAGCCTTCACTAATTCTTAGATCGGGTGCATTTCGTGCATTTAAACTAAGCTCTAATCTTCCGTTATTATTGATGATAAAAAAGTCGGGGATAATATAACTCTCTGCCTTATTGATCTCGCCAATATTGCCACCTGGCTTAGGATTCAGCTTAATGATCTGGTTGATCACGTCTTTAATCTGCTCATCGGTCAGATTTAAATTGTGCTGAATTTTCTCGTAATGTTTTTTGGTAAACTCTTCAAAATATTTACTCAATATTTGAATGGCTAAGGCAACACTCTTGCCCTCACTCAATTTTCTTTTCAACTGCAATAACAAACATTCCTGCAAATTTCTTGCGCAGATCCCTGGAGGATCAAATTGTTGAATCTGATCTAACAATTCTTCAATTTCTTTTTCTTCCACCACCATACTCTGACGGAAAGCCAAGTCGTCTGCAATAGAAGATAATTCTCTTCTTAAATAACCATCATCATCTAAACTCCCTACTATTTGTTCTGCAATCTTAAATTTTCTTTCATCCAATTCCAACATACCCAATTGGTCAATCACCAAATCGTGGAAAGTAGTTTCCACTCGAATGGGCATCACTTTCTGATCGTCCATCTCAGGGTAATTATCATCCCTTGTTTTATAATCCGCGATCTCGCCATCATCATCAACAATATATTCCGTCATGTCGGCCTGCTCATAATCTTCCTCACTTCCATCCATGGGCTCATCTAAATGATCGTCGATCTGCTCTTGCTGGTCTTCACTAAACTCATCATCACTGCCTTCCTCACTCATTTCTAAAGCAGGATTTTCTTCCAATTCTTCTTTCACCCTTTCTTCCAAATTAGCAGTAGGGATCTGCAACAGCTTCATTAACTGAATCTGTTGAGGAGATAGTTTTTGTAATAATTTCTGTTGAAGAGATTGACTTAGTGACATACCGCTTAAGACTTACCAATAACTTTTCGGATAGCAGCGGCTAATTTTTCGCCTTTTTCTTTGATCTGCTCCTCTGTCCATACCAAACTAATTGCTGTTGAAATACAACGGCTCATGATCGCATCACTTGCAGGGAACTGTTTGTGCTGAAGAGCCAATAGACTTTCTTTCTGTGCAGCCCATGCTGGATTTAAAGTAGCAGCATTTCTCAAATGATCCCACTTACTGATATAGTGCCAATTATTGACAAACCAATAAAAATTACCCGCCAATATTCCCTGCTCTTTCAATTCTGCAACTAGCTCACCCGTTAATTCTGCAGTTGGCAAAAACCAACTTAAGAAAGAAAAGCTATCACCCGATTCATCAGGCACTTTACGGAAACTCACTTCTGGTATAGCTTCCAAATAGGCGCGTAAGGCTTTATTATTTTTCTTTTGTAAAGCCAGGAAACCATCCAGTTTACGGATCTGTGCTAATCCAACTGCCGCATGCAGTTCACTGATCCTGAAATTGTATCCAATAAAAGGATGTAGATCAGCACCACGGTCCACTCCTAAATGGTCGTGACCATGATCGGTATAACCATCACTCTTCACATATATATCCTTATTGTTGGTCATTACCACACCGCCTTCGGCACAGGTAATTGTTTTTACAAAGTCGAATGAAAAAGTTCCAGCATCGCCAATGGTACCTAAAGATTTTCCTTTATAAGTTCCACCGATAGCCTGACAGGCATCTTCTAATAAGATCAATTTATGTTCCAAACAAATTGCTTTTAAAGCATCTAGATCGGCCATACTTCCACACATATGTACCGGCATGATACATTTTGTTTTTGCAGTGATAGCAGCCTTCACGGCAGCTGGCGACAAAGTCAATGTTTCATCTATATCCACTAAAACCGGTATGGCGCCAACACTTAATACGGCTTCAAAAGAAGCTACAAAAGTGAAGGAAGGCATGATCACTTCATCGCCTGCACCAATTCCTAAAGCACACAAGGCAGTTGTCAATGCCGATGTTCCGCTGCTAGTTAATTGTGCATATTCGCATCCAAAAACTTCAGTGATGGCTTTTTCGAGTTCCAAAGCTTTCCAGATCCCCTTACGAGGGCCATCAAATCCATAACGCATCAGGATTCCTGTTTCCAATACATCATTTACTTCTTTGCGCTCTTCTGCTCCAAATAATTCAAAACCTGGCATATAGTATAATTGAGATTTTACTAAAGGGTTAAAGGTAGAAAAATAATTCCTGCTTCCTGCTTAAGAAGCTGTTTCAAAAGTTAAAATGGATGAGAAAGCGCAATAAAATCCGCTTTCAATTAACTTTGCCCTATGAACCCGACCATTTTTTATTGTTACGATGCATATTGTGGATGGTGTTATGGCTTTAGTCCCATCATCAAAAAACTGGCAGAAAATTATGGCAATCAGATCCCATTTGAAGTGCTTTCAGGTGGAATGATCACGCCTGAACAGCCCATACCAATAAGTACAATGGCTGCATTGATTGACAAAGCCTATCCCACTGTTGAAGAAACTACCGGCATTAAATTCGGTGCAGATTTTCTCTGGCATATTAAAAATCCCGAACTAAGCGATTGGTTCCCGAATTCAGAAATGCCGGCCATTGCCTTATGCATTTTTAAAGAATTATTCCCAGATAAACAGGTAGCGTTTGCTTCTGACTTGCAATATGCCTTAAATTTTGAAGGCAGGGATCTGAGCGACAAAGAAGCTTATCGCCATCTTTTGGAGAAATACGGGATCGACCAAGAGGCTTTTTACGAAAAACTAGGTAGCGATATTTTTAAAGAACAAGCCCATTATGAGTTTCAGCTCTGCAAACAACTACAGGTTACAGGTTTCCCATGTGTTTTGATACAGGTAAGCGAAACCAAATTCCATTTATTATCACGTGGTTTTACTTCTTATGAAGATCTTTCTGCTAGATTAGAAGCAGTTTTAAAGGAGCTAAAAGGCTGATTTTGAACCATTAGACTGTTAAAAAGGCTGTTTCGCAGATAGTAAAATGGTTGTTACCCCATTTTCTCTTTACTTTGCAGCTCTTAAATATTGAATTCATGGAGTATAGTAAATTGATTTCTGTTACCGGTATGACCGGCTTATTTGAACTTGTTGGAAGCAAAACCGACGGCGCAATTGTAAAATCGCTCGACGATAATACCACAAAATTTGTTAGCAGTCGTGTTCATAATTTTTCACATTTGGAAAGTATTGAAGTATATACCGTTCGTGAAAATGTGAATTTGGTAGAAGTATTTCAGGCAATGAACGCTAGTTCTGAAGCCCTTCCTTCTGACAAAGACGCTGCTGCAGTAAAATCTTATTTCTCAAAAGTGTATGCCGATATCGATTTTGAAAGAGTTTACGCTAGCGATATGAAGAAAATGGTAAAATGGTTCGTTATTTTAAAGGCTAACGATATTGACCTTAAATTAACTGAAGCAGCCGAAGAGACTGAAGAAACAGAAGCTTAAATTCAAACCCTTTTAATAAAAGCCGCCCCTCCCTTCTAATCGGGATCGGGCGGCTTTTATATTTTGATTATCTTGTTAGCCGAATTTTTTAACATGAAGAAATTACTCCTCCTCAGCTCCGTTATCTTTTGTGTGTTGATACAAGTAAACACAGAAGCACAGTCCTTTTACACCGAAACCCCTGCTGCCAAACGTTGGGTTAAGAAGAAGTTTAGAAAGCTTTCAGATGATCAAAAAATTGCGCAACTAATGATCATTAGGGCGCATAGCAATCTAGGGGCCGACCATATTGCGTCGGTTGTGGAGCTGATCAAGAAATACAATGTGGGAGGATTATGCTTTTTTCAAGGCGGACCAGTTCGAGAGGCAGTTCTTACTAACTACTATCAGAAGATTGCAAAAACTCCGTTGATGGTTTCTATCGATGGGGAGTGGGGTTTAGGAATGCGTTTGGATAGTGTAATCAATTACCCCCGTCAGCTCATGATGGGAGCAGTTCCTGATGCTGGATTGATCTATGAGTTTGGTAAAGCAGTTGGAGAACAGTGCAAGCGAATGGGGATACAAGTAAATTTCGCTCCCGATGTGGATGTGAATAATAATCCACAGAACCCGGTGATCAATGACCGCAGTTTTGGTGAGGATAAATACAAAGTAGCTTTATACGGTATTCAATATATGAAGGGCATGGAAACATCGCGTGTGCTGGCTTCTGCTAAACATTTTCCGGGACATGGAGATGTGGCTGTGGATTCACATAAAGATCTTCCCATTATTTACAAAACAAGACAACAACTAGATGAACTAGAATTGTATCCATTCAGAGAAATGATCAAGGCGGGAGTTGGAAGTGTCATGGTGGCCCATTTGTCGATTCCGGCAATTGATACAACCGCAAACTTGCCTACTAGCTTATCACCTAAAACTATTAATGGTTTATTGAGAACTGAATTAGGATACAAAGGCATTTCCTTTACCGATGCACTAGAAATGCAAGGCGTTGCAAAGTTTTTTCCAAAGGGTGAAGCATCTGCAAGATCATTGATTGCTGGCAACGATTTGTTATGCCTGCCTGGCGATGTTCCCGGAAGCATTGCTGCTGTGAAACTGGCCATTGCTGAAGGCAAATTGAGCTGGGATGATATTAATGAAAGAGTTAAAAAAGTATTACTCGTTAAATATAATTTGGGACTAAATCATTTACAGAAAATCGACACTACTAATCTAGTGAACGACCTGAATGAAAAAACTAATCACATCAAAGAACTGCTGGCAAAAAATGCTATCACTTTACTGAAAAGATCTAACAGTTCATTATTGCCATTAAACGCAAAAAAAGTAGCCTTCTTAGGAATTGGTATTGATAAGAGTAATGAGTTTGCAACAAGACTATTACTTGATTTTAAAGCAGATGTTTTTCTGTTCAGCAATAAAGATGCCGTTACTAAAACAGACAGCATCATGCAAGTGCTTGCTTCTTATGATGCAGTGGTAGTAGGGCTTCACAATTATAGCAGAAGACCTGCTAATAATTATGGATTATCAGATAATACGATCGACTTACTCAAGAAAGTTCAAAAATTCAATGCTATCAATTTTGTATTTGGTAACCCTTATGCAATGAAATATTTGAGTACTGCCAAGAATCTTGTTGCCTGTTATGAAGATGATCTGATCACACAAGATGCAGCAGCTGATCTATTGAAAGGTAAGTTTGATGCAAAAGGTAAATTACCTGTTACCGTATGCGATGAATTACAATTGGGAGATGGCATTGTTTACAACCAATTCCTTCCAGAAGCCAATCCTGCGTCTGTTGGATTGAGTGAGGAAACCCTGAAAAAAATTGATGCAATAGCTACCAATGGTATCGCAAAAGGCGCCATGCCTGGTTGTGTGGTATTGGTTGCAAAGGATGGCAAAATTGCTTATAACAAAGCATTCGGTTATACCAATTTCGATCGTAAAGAACCAATCAATATTGGCATGGTGTATGACCTTGCCTCAGTTACTAAAGTTTCTGCTACTACTGTTTCAATTATGAAATTGTATGAAGAAGGAAAGATCGAACTGAATAAAACTTTGGGCGATTATTTGCCATGGGTAAAAGGAAGCGATAAAGCACCAATCACATTAAAAGAAGTGTTGTTGCATCAGGCAGGATTAAAAGAGTTTATTCCTTTTTACAGAGCTGTTATTGACACCGTTACAGGAATCCCTAATCCTGCTTATTTCAGCAAAGTAAAAGATGCAAACCATCAGTTTAGAGTTGGTGAAGACCTGTTTGTGCGCAACGATTATGAAGACAGTTTATATCAGCGAATAGTATCGAGTAAATTAATGCCTTCGGGACATTATATATACAGCGATAACGATTTTATATTCCTAGGTAAGATCGTGGAAGCTGTGAGCGGTATGCCACTGAACGATTATGCAAGGATCAATTTTTATGAACCCTTGCAAATGACAACTACTGGTTTTAAGCCTAGAGAAAGATTGCCTTTAGGAACGATCGTACCTACTGAAGAAGAAAAACATTTTCGCCAGCAATTAATTCGCGGCGATGTGCATGATGAAGGCGCTGCTATGTTTGGCGGTGTAGCTGGTCATGCTGGCTTATTCAGCAGTGCCTATGATCTATCGAAATTGTATCAGATGTTATTGAACGGAGGAGAACTAAATGGCATTCGCTTATTGAAAAAAGAAACCATCGATTTGTTCACTGCATACAATAGCGATGTTAGTCGCCGCGGACTAGGCTTTGACAAACCAGAGAAAGATAACGCTGGCAGAAAAGTGCCTTACCCAAGTGCGAGTGTGTCTTTAGAAACATTTGGTCATACTGGTTTTACCGGTACTTGTGTTTGGGTAGACCCTAAAGAAAAATTGGTTTATATATTTTTATCAAACCGTGTTACACCAACCAGAGATAACAACAAATTAGGTCAAATGAATATTCGGCCAACCATTCAGGAAGCCGTTTATCAGTCCATTTTGAAGTAGATACCTTTGCCGGCAAGCATTTAACTTGAAACTGTAACTTAGCAGTATAACAAGTTCAAATCAAACCTATGCAAGCAAATCTTCGTTCTTTCTTGGCTGTACTAATCATGGCAGCACTATTCACTGCCTGTAGTAATCATGCACCTAAAGAAGCAAAATATATTCCGAAAGACATAACAGCCGTCTTGGCGGTGGACCCAAAAAGTTTACACGACAAATTAGAGAAGTCTGGTATTAATATGGATACACTGATCAACCGTCTCTTTAAAAGAGGTGGGGTTGACAGTAACGATAAGGCCAAATTTAACGAGATCAGTGACGCAGCTGGCATTAACTGGAACGATAAGATTTACTTCTTCAGTCTACAGGCTGGTGAAGAACAACAAGCCAATTCTACTGTCTTGAATTTAATGGGAGGTATTTCTAATGCAACTAAGTTTGAAGCATTTTTAAAGAAACAACCCGCGCTACAAAAAAAGTCGGTACAAAAAGAAAAAAACTATTCTTTTATTCTGATCAATAACGAATCAATGATCTCTTGGAATGAGGGTAATGTGATCGGCAGCCTTATTCACAGCACAGTGAAACCTTATTATGATTCTATTGCTATGAAATTCATTGTTCCAGAAAAAGCAAATATGGAAAAAGAATTGAAGGCAGAAGTAAACAAGTATTTTACACAGAAAGAATCTGAATCATTAGCAAGTGTAGAGGCTTTTGGAAATATGTTCAAGACCAAGTCAGACGGCTATGCATTTAGCAGCACGAATCGTTATTTAAGTATACTAGGCGCCATGCCTCTGCAACTTCCTAAACTGGAAGAATTAGTGAAAGACAATTATATCGCATCTACCTTAAGTTTTGAAGAAGGGAGAATCGTAGCAACTGCAACAACTTATACCAACCCTTTTGTAAGCAGTATCTTAAAAAAATATGCGGGACCAACTGTAAATCTTTCACTGATCGAAAATTACCCATCAGAAAATATCAATCTGATCATGATGGCTTCCTTTAATCCAGAAATATTTGGAGGGGTATTAAAGCAATTGGAAGTGGAGGGACTTGTCAACAATTTCATGGAAAAAACCGGCTTTACAAGTCAGGATCTATATAAAACATTGAAGGGCGATATTGCAGTAGTTGTTTCTGACCTAGGTCTGCCTTCAAAGGATCTAAAAGTAAAAAACGATTCTACCGTAATTTTTGAAAGAAAGCCATTGGGCAAAATGATCCTTAATGCGCCAGTGGGCGACCCTGTTGCTTTTGCCAAGATCATGAACAAGGCTGTTGAAATGGGCTATTTCTCAAAAAATGGCAACACATATCATGCGGGAAAATTATTGAGTTTCTTTGGTATGTATGTAAATGCCGATGATAAGAATTTAATTATTGCGAGCGACTCATTAACCTATGCACAATATATTTCAAATAAAAGCAAAGCAGTAATCAGCAATGATGCATTGAATATGTTTAGAGGTAAATCTACCATTGCCTATTTTGATATTGCTAATACTATCAAAGGATTTTTAGGTGGTAATGATGGGGATTATAAAAAATCATTGCTTTCCGCAAAAGAAACTTTCAAGGACATGATCATGAGTTCCGAAAATTTTGATGGATCAACCTTAAAGGGAAAGTTTGAAATAAGACTCAATAATGAAAAACAAAATAGTCTAGCAACACTTACTAGCTTGTTTACAGATATTGCTGTTGATATGCGAATGGCCTCGAAAAAAGAGGCTGAATTGGATGATAGAATGTTTCCAAGTGGCGTACCTGCGATCATTAGAACCAATTAATTCAATCATTCCATTACTATGAAGCTTGAACTGGATCATTTAATTCCGTTCTCCCTAAAAGATACCATCGGAAGGAGAAGTTCGGCTATTTGGGATCAGTCGCTCAGTTTTGAACAATCGGAATTCATAAAAATTGAAGCTCCAAGTGGTACCGGAAAAACCACTCTTACCCATTTATTATATCGTGTAAGAACCGATTACACGGGTAGTATTCTTTATGATTTGGATGTTCTAAAAAATATGGATGATGATAGCCTTGCAGCATTAAGAAGAATGCATGTAAGCATTGTATTTCAAGATCTGCGTTTATTTCCCGACTTATCTGCTAGAGAAAATATTGAAATCAAAAGATTGCTAACTCCAGATTTCTCAACACCTGAATTAATAGATGAAATGGCTGCTCAATTGGGTCTCAGTTCCATACTTGATCGGAAGATCCGTTTTTGCAGTTTTGGCGAACAACAACGTATCGCAATTCTTCGAGCACTGATGCAGCCATTTGAATGGCTGATACTCGATGAACCATTTAGCCATTTAGATCAAAAAAATATAGTGAATTGTACGGCACTCATTAATACTTCCTGTAAACAAAGAAATGCGGGGATGATTATTATGGGGCTCGATCAAGATAAATACTTTAACTATAACAGAGAACTCGTATTATAAATCTTCCAAAAGATGCTAGAGCAATTGCTAAAAAAACTGATCAAAAATTCTGCGGGCCAGGCAAAATTTGCAATGGCTTTGATTGGTTTATCTGTTGCCATTTTACTATTACTTTCTGCTGTGCAATTGCAATCGAATTATTATGAACTTCTCCACGGTAAAAACAACCAAGATAGTATCGCGAATTTTTTGGTTGTAAACAAAGCACTGACAGATCAAAATGTAGGCGCGAGTAGTTTGTCAGAAACAGAGTTGAACGATTTAAAGAAACAACCATTTATAGAATCAATCGGAACCCTTACTGCATCTAGGTTTAAAGCTTCAATACAAAGCAATAGTGAACGCTTTCCATTTTATACAGATATTGCTTTTGAAAGTGTACCGGAAGAATTTATTGATGTGAATACGAAGGATTGGCACTGGGATGAGCATGCTTCCTATCTGCCAATCATCGTTCCGAATCAGTTCTTGGACTTTTACAATTTTCAATATTCCTTTTCACAAAATCTACCACAGCTTACACCGCAGGTAGTTAAAATGGTTTCTTTCAAAGTAACCTTGCAAGGAACTGGCCAGACTATAAGCATGAATGGAAGAGTTGTTGGCTTTAGCAATAGAATTTCTTCGATGCTGGTACCACAAAGTTTTATGGATTGGGCCAATGGCAGATTCGTACAACAAACTATCAAACAACAACCATCTAGGGTAGTTATAAAAACTAAAGATCCGGGTAATCCGGAACTGACTAATTATTTGAAAAAAGAAAGTCTCCTAACAGATGCAGATAAGACAAGGTTTAGTAAGTATCGGCAAATTGTTGATTTTGTGGTAACTATCTCTGGCATTACTGGATTATTAATGTTATCCTTTGCATTGTTGATCTTCAGTCTATTTATACAGCTAACTATTGCATCTTGCAAGGAAGAAATTGCGCTATTAATTTTATTAGGAAATTCTCCTAAAAACTTGGGAAAATTTTTAATGCGTCGTTTTTTTTCTGCAAATATTTTCATCATTTTAGCAGGGTTAATCCTAATTGCTTCGGCACAATATTATTTATATAGTTGGTTACTAGATAAGCAAATTATACTAAACCCTATGATCTCTATCTATACCATCGCCGCAGCTCTTCTGCTATTGATCGTAATAGCCATCATGAATTATACCAGCATTCAAAAATACATTCGATTACAACAAGCAACGAAGTAATTAAGCTTTCAAAATGCTTTCCACAAAATCTATCGATAAGGGTTTGGTGATGTAGTCAATCACAAAATCATAACTGCGCGCACGATCTCTATCTGCATTATCAATGGAGGAAGAGAGCATGATGACCTTTGATTTGTTTTCAAAATTTGCATAAGTGTCTAAGAAATCCCATCCGTTTTTTTCCGGAAAATTAATATCCAGAAAAATTAAATACTCGCCTGCTGTGTCGTGCATCTGTAAGTATTTCAGCGGATCCTCAGTATTGGTAAATATTTCAATTGGCATGTCTTTGATAGCTACCTGAATAATTTTTTTATTCAGCATATTGGTCAACGCATCATCATCAACCAATAATATTTTTTTGTATTTAGCTACAACCCCACTGCTTTCAAAAAAGGAATCATTTTGATTAAAAGAAAGTTTGTGATTGATTTTGAAGATAGTACTATTGATGATCTGGATAGATTGTTTGGCTTCAAGCAAAAGGATCTGGCGTTCTTTCTCATCAATGAATTGGTTGTCGATCAATTGAATGATGGACTGAATTTTCGCATATTCATGACGCAATTCGTGAGAAGTGATGAATGACAATTCTTTTAGCGTATTAATGCTTCGCTGCTTATGTATTTCGTACTTTATTTTTTCTGACATGTCTTGTGCAATACACAATACTTGTTCAACTTCCTCGCCTTGTTTTTTGAAATCAGAAATAACTGTTTGATAGTGAGTGTAAGTACCACTTGTATTTTTAAAACGAATTTCGTTTGTTAATTTTTCCTTAGGCTTCCGCTTTTTTATTTCCTGAAAAGAATCAAAAAGTAATTCCTGATCCTCGGGATGTACAATTGCCTTTAAATCTTCTGTTTCAATATATTCCTTCGAAAGTTGATTAAATCCCAATATTTGATCCAACGCAGGGTTTCTGATAATGATTTTCTGCTCTTTAAGGTCAAAGACAAACACCAATCCATCAAGACTTTTGAAAACCGTTTCTAACAAACGGGCTTTTTCATCTGCATGATAATGATTACCAAAAAAAATAGAATTCATTTCAAGTCCATTTAGGGGGGGGATACCGTTAGTTTATACAAAATCAAAAATAGGGCTTGTTATGTTAGATTTTACAGTGAAAACACCCAATTTTGACCGGTGTTTTACACTTTAAGATGAATCCGTTTTATTTTCGATCCGCTAAAAACAGGTTTTTTTGTAGTATAAATCAATGTTTTGCTACCGTGAAAACACCGAATTTATAAAACAAGAAAAAATATAATCGACTGATTTTCAATTATTTGTTAGTTTAGCTGAAATAAGAGTACTTTTTTGTCCGTTTTATGTCTTTCTTAGATATTAACTTAGTTCTCAATTCAAATGTAAGATTATGAAAAAATTATCCTTATTAAGCAATCTGGCGATGGTCCTAGGACTTTCGATTTTGATAGTGTCTTGTACAAAGCAGCAGGATGCTGTTGTTGCAACCACACCAACGGATGCAGCAGTTATTAAAAATATAGCTGGTGACTTTATTAATGGTAAAATCACCCGTTCTGATGCCGAAGAGATGTCTAATACATATAAATCTAAGGTTGGATCAGGTGCAACTGAATATGTAAGTTTTAAAATTACTGATTTACAAGCCTATTTAGCAACATTGCAAGCAAAAGGTAAATCAGACTATGTAAATGTTTACTTAGCTGTTTATGACGCAAAAACTGCTATAGACCCAGCAGATATCGGAAGAACAACAGTTCTTTTTGGTCGTGGTGTACTTAAATCAAGTAGTAGAGGCGGTGGACGTACTGGTAATGGTTTAGTAGTATTTGACGATAACGCAGACTACATGAACCACGGAAACATTTGGCCGTAATAGTTTAAATAAACCGTCCCCTAATGCCGATTTTCTTCTACATTGAGGTCATAGGCCTCTTGTTAGCTACTTTTTTATATAAAGATCTTAAGGCAACAAAAATGGTATATTTTATACCATTTTTGTTGCTTACTGTTATCGTTGAATCTATCGGCTTTCTTGCTCGTCTTTATAATATTGGCAATAAGAACTACTGGATCTATAATATCTTTAATAATATTGAATTCTTTTTCTACGCATACCTATTTTATTTAAATTTCAATGCACCAGCTTTAAAAAAAATAGTTCTCTACTTTATTCCACTACTAGTAATTTTTTCAATTACTAATTATATATTTTTTCAAGGAATTGATCGTTTTCACACTTATACCCTATTGTTTGGCTCTTTCTTTATGGTGTTTTTTTGCTGCTGCTATTTTTACGAATGGGTATTGCCAGAGCAGATCACACAAAACCTTTTGAAACAACCTTTCTTCTGGATTTGCGTGGGGCTCCTTTTGTTTTATTTAGGATCTGTAATAATTAACGCATTATTTGAATACCTTAGGAGTACTGATATGCTTGAACAAGGAATAAGAATTTACCGTTTTATCAATCAGAGTTTAAATATAGTATTGTATACTTCTTTTAGTATTTCATTTATATTATGCCGCAGCAACAGGACGAATTCCTCATCACTATTGTAGTAGCTTCAGTATTTTTTGTACTGATAGGGATATTTTTAATGATTCTAGTGTTCTTCTTTTTGCGCAGACAGCGTAAGAACAAAATGGAGAAAGAGGACATGCGCAACAGATTTGAGCAAACCCTTCTAAATACCCAACTGGAAATTCAAGAACATACCTTTAACTACATCAGTCAGGAAATACATGATAATATCGGCCAGATACTCAGCCTTGTTCGGATAAACCTAAATGTGTTATCCGAAAAAACTCCCGAGATTCATTTTGCCAATACCGACGAATTACTCGGAAAAGCCATTCGAGATCTTCGCAATTTGAGTCACAATTTAAACAGCAACCGTTTAAAGGAAATTGGCATTGAAGAGGGACTTCATTCGCTCCTTCAACAGCTTGATAAAACAGAAAAATTTACTACAGAATTCAATACTCCCTTCGACAATGTACTTTCGTTTATGAATAACGACCATTGTCTGATCCTATACAGAATGGTTCAGGAAGTATTACACAATATCATTAAACACGCAGTTGCATCGCATATTATCATTGATATAAAACCGAAAAGCGTTAAAACTTTTTCGGTTATCATTACAGATAATGGCAAGGGTTTTGATACAAAGACTTTAGAAGATAATATTTCAGGAATTGGATTACAGAATATTTTTGCTAGGGCTAAGCTAATAAATGCCCAAGTAAAAGTTAATAGTTCTCACGGAAAAGGAACTTCAATTATTTTTGATATCACCAATCAACAAAATACGAAATGACCACCATTGCATTAGTTGACGATCATGAGCTTTTACGTTCTGGCTTAGCCGCCATTGTTAATACTTTTGAGGGGTATAAAGTAGTGTTAGAAGCAGACAATGGCCAGGTACTTATACAAAACCTGAAGAACAAGCCAGCTCCGGATATTATTCTTCTTGATATTACTATGCCAGTAATGGATGGCTATGAAACCTCCGCATGGATCAAGGCTAATCTTCCTGATACTAAAGTGCTGGTGCTTAGTATGCTCGAAAACGATGGCGCTATTATTAGGATGCTAAAAAATGGAGCGAGGGGATATATTTTAAAAGATAGCAATCCTAAAATTTTTCGTAAAGCTTTGAATAGTATTAGAGACTCTGGCTATTTTATTAATGAGTTAGTTAGCAATAAACTCATGCACTATATCAACCAGGAAGAATCTCACGAAGCACAAGTGATGCCGATTCAAACATTATCGGATAATGAATTAACCTTCCTTAAGTGGATTTGTACAGATAAGACCTATAAAGAAATCGCTGATGAGATGAATTTAAGTCCCCGTACAATCGATACTTATCGCGATAACCTCTTTAAAAAACTTCAAATCAAGACCAGAACAGGATTGGCAATATTTGCTATTAAGAATAGCATTATTGATATTTAGAGAGGGACTTATTTAAGTACAGTTTCCAAAAAATCGAACGACAAAGGCTTACTCATATATTGAATTACATTTTTGTAAGCCATGGCTTTTGTTCTATCTACCTGATCGATGGAAGATGAAAGCATAATCACTTTAGATTGTACAGACAAGTTGTTATACTCTTCCATAAAATCCCAACCATTTCGCCCCGGGAAATTAATATCTAGAAATAATAGGAAGTCGCCCTTAGTATCATTTATTTTTAGCCAATTCAAAGCTTCATCTACATCTAAAAATACCGCTACTTGTGCTTCTGGTAAAACCGAATTAATGATTTTAGAATTGAGCACATTCGTTAGCTCATCATCATCGATCAAAATAATTTTTGTAAAACTATTAGTACCCGCAAACAGATCTTTCACTTTTGTTTGATCTTGAAGTGTATGAACCCTGCACATGAACTTTACAGGCTGTCCTGCAACTTTTTCAAATAAAGAAATTTCTAATTGATAATGCCCATATACATTCACCTTGTTCAGGATATGCAATTCTCTCACTATAACGTCGCGTTCAGTAATAATGTATAATTTCTGCGATAATTGCATCAAAGCAGGAAAATCATTATGACTTAATTTAAATTTTATGGCATCGAAGATATCATCGGATGCAAGTATACTATCCCAATTAGATATGGGATTAATACGATTATTATGAAAAATAACTTTATTCGAATTGACTTCAAAAACAAAAATCAGATCATCTATACTACCCACAACTTTGTCTAGAAATTTATTTTTTTCCTCAATCGTGTACTCATATAAAAAAAAATGTGTCATCATAAATTTTGTTTAGCAACCTCCACTTATTCAATACCTTTTAATTTGAAAAAAAATCCCCTCCTAGAAAGGAAGGGATTATAAATTTGATGGGGAGCACCCCTAATTGCCACACCATCAATCTACTAGAATCAGACTTGATCAGTTAATTGGTTAGCTTCCCAGTAACGATACTTTAGAATAGCCATATATCCAGTAAATTCTTTATTTAAACAGAAATAATTATTCATATAGGGGTTAGGTTAGCATTATAAAAAAGCGTGAAGAACATCGCTTTATAATTACATAGTAAAATTCAACCTATTAACCTGACCTAATTGTAACAATAGCCTTGAATATCTTGTAGTTCTATTGCTACAAAATGCAGACAGAATACCCGCATTGCTTAACTTTAACTATGCATTGCGGTAGCTTAAATCTTAAAAACAGGGATAAATCATTCTTTTCAATGAATGATTTGAGACAATTGCTCTGTTTTTTGCTTTTTTTAAATGCCTCTACCCTTGCTATTGCGCAGAACAGTTTACAACCTATTGGCAACTGGCGTGAGCATCTTTCCTATCAACATTGTATTCAGGTAGTGGCTGCCGATAAAATATATACTGCAACTGATGATGCTGTATTTTCTGTTGCCGGAAATGAACTTACGCGTTTCACAAAGGTTACTGGATTGAACGATATGGGAATTGCTGCCATTGCATGGGATGAAACAACGGGCCAGCTGGTTATTGCCTATACGAATAGTAATGTTGATTTATTAAAAGGGAGTATCGTAAAAAATCTAGGCGACATTAAAAGATCTAATATCTCGGCGAATAAATCGATCAATCAAATTTTCTGTAACAATGGTATCGCCTATTTAAGTGCCGGATTGGGTGTGATTGTGGCTGATTTAAACAAAACTGAAATAAAAGATACCTGGTATCTTGGAAGCAATGGAAGTCAAATAAAAGTAAATGGCTTTAATAAAGATGCACAATATTTTTATGCTGCAACAGATGAGGGTTTAAAAAGAGCAAGTCAACAATCGTCGAATCTCTCAAACCCAATTGCTTGGCAGGATCTGAGTGGAACTGCTGGATTAACCAAAGGAGCCTGCTTAAATGTGGTTCCGCTAAATGGCAAGATGGTTGTGCTTAAAAAAGATAGTTTACTAATTCAGAACAATGCTGTTTGGTCTGTTTTATATACCGATAATCTTTGGCCCATCATTAGTGTTACTAGTAATGGATCTGAGCTATCCATTGCACAAAGAAAAAATGATGGAAGTTCAAGGGTACTGATCATGGATGATAAAGGAACTATTATTCAAAATTTTTCTAAGGCCGGACTCATTTCGTTTCCCAGAAATGCTATTAAGATTGGATCAGATGTATGGGTGGCTGATTATTTTGGTGGACTCATTCAATGCAATGCCAACTTCGAACAATTTATTCCGAATGGGCCATTGGGAAAATCTAGTGGAGAAATGATCTTTCAAAACAACCATTTAATAGTTGCAGCTGGTGCAGTAAACGATGCCTGGAATTACCAATATGATCGGGATGGAATTTTTGATTATGATCAGGAAAGCTGGACCTATCAAGGTTATTACAATCGCTCACAACTCGATTCGGTTTTAGATTTTATTACCGTTACAGCCGATCCGGATGATGGAAGTTTATGGGGCGGGAGTTATGGGGGGGGACTAGTTCACTTTCAAGCAAATAATATTAGTATCTACAAACAAAAGAACTCTACGCTACAAGCTGCTATTGGCGATGCTAGTAGTTATCGGGTAAGTGGATTGGCTTTTGATCAAAATAAAAATCTTTGGATCAGCAATTATGGTGCTTCAAAAAATTTGCAGGTCAGAAAAAATGATGGCTCATGGAAAGCATTCCAAATTCCTTTCAGCCTCACTGAAAATGCAACGAGTGGGTTGTTGGTCGACGACTTCAATCAGGTTTTTATTATTAGCCCGAAAGGAAATGGATTCATCTGCTACAATCCTGGCAATAATATTGATGCATTAACTGACGATAAATGGAAAAATTATCTGGCTGGATCGGGACTAGGGAATTTACCAAGTAACAACGTGTTATGCATGGCAAAAGATAAAAATGGATTCATCTGGGTGGGTACCGATAAGGGAATTGGAATTATACAATGTAGTTCAGAAATATTTTCAGGATCGGGTTGCGAAGCATTATTACCCATTGTACAACAAGATCGATTTGCAGGATTATTATTTCACGATGAAAGCGTTCAATGCATTGCTGTTGATGCGGCAAACAGAAAATGGGTAGGCACTAAGAATGGCCTATGGCTGATCTCTGCTGATGGCGATAAGATCATCTATCAGTTCAATACCGAAAATAGTCCCTTGCTTAACAATGATGTAAAAAAGATTGCAATCAACCCTTTAACTGGCGAAGTATTTATTGCCACATTCAATGGCATTTGCAGTTTTAGAAGCACGGCTACTGAAGCGGAGGCAACGAATCAATCTGTTCTTGTTTTTCCAAATCCAGTACCACCCGGGTATCAGGGAACTATTGCCATAAGAGGTTTGGCAAATAATGCATTGGTTAAAATAGCCGAACTAAATGGCACACTCGTTTATCAAACAAGGGCACTTGGTTCACAAGCTATTTGGGATGGGAATAATTATAAGGGACAAAAAGTTGCCAGTGGTGTTTATCTTGTTATTGCTAGAGACGATTCCGGCAATGAAAAGCTTGTCACCAAAATCGTGATCATAGCTGGTCGCTAAATAATTCCTAATCCTTATCCACCGCTTTATTTGCCTTATAAAATGCCGCTCGCTTAGGACCAGGGAATGGTTCCTGATCGCCTTTCAAACCATGCCATAACACCATGTTGAATTCAAGATCTGGCACAGCATCTTCTTTTACGAAATCAAACTTTTCAGAGCGCTTTTGCCACTCATTGATAGCAGTATTCTTTTCTTCTAAGTTCACAAGGTTTTTCTGTACAGTAAATCCTGTTGCATTAGCCTTCGATGAGAACAGCCTCCACATTGGTGTTGCAGCCGCATCGTATTGACTCATTGGTGGAATCCCCAGAATCAATTCCATGGTCCTTAAAACAGAGGAAGTGGAATACATGGTATGATCTACTATTCCTCTCTTTACAAATCCTCCAGCAACATAGGCTGGGCTCCTGTGCGCATCAACATGGTCGGCTCCATTCTGTGCATCATCTTCTAAAATAAATATAGCGGTCTCGTTCCAAATCTTACTCTTACTCAAATACTCAACAAACATGCCTACTGCCAAATCATTATCTGCAACATGCGCATAAGGTGTTGGTCTGCCTTTTTTTAATCCCTCAGTATGATCATTCCCAAAACGAACCGAATTGAATTTAGGAACAGCATCTTTTGCTAATAAAGAATCGAATTCTCTTTTCCACTGACCAAATCGGGTAGTATCTTTTACACTTCCGCTAAATCCTGTGAAATACGGACAGAGATGGTCTTTCAATACTGGTATATTCGGTTTAAAGTTGTCGGCGAATTCACCATAAGTTCGATAACTAACACCTGCTTTTTTACAATGATCCCAAATAAACCCACCCTTATTATTGGCAACTGCGCGATTACCTTCAGCATCATAACTGCCTCCTCTTCCACCATAACTAGATACCCAGTTTTTTTCTAAGAAATCTGTTGCATAGGCACCGGTTGACCAATTATGTCCATCCGCACTTACTTCACCATCTACATAAAAATTATCTAGTAAAACAAACTCATTCACTAATGCATGTTGATTGGGTGTTACGTTTTCGCCAAACAAAACCAAACGTGGATCGCCATTTCCTTTCTTCACATCACCTAAAATCTGGTCGTATGTTCTGTTCTCTTTGATCACATAAAACACATATTTAATGGGACTCTTATCGCCCACCCTTCTTGGTATAGGATTACCTTCTTCCCCAACTGCCATGCTTTCTTGCTCTTTTTTATACGGAGTGTTTTGGTAAACCTGCTTTGAAAAAATAGCTAATTGCGCTTCAGAGGGTTCTTCAAATATGCTTAAAGTTCCTTTAAATAAACCAGCAATATATTGTACATCTTTAGGTTTATCCAGATCGCCCTGCTGATAATTCACCTGCTGTTTATTTCCGAACGGATTAGGTCCGTATGGATTTGCCATAGAAGAAAATCCTTTCCCGTTTGCCACAAAAACTTTATTGCCAATTGTTTTTACATTCGTTGGGTACCAACCAACTGGAATAAACCCTTTACTCTTACTAGAACCGGGATTACTTACATTAAAGACGGATAAGCAGTTATTATCTGCGTTAGCGATATACAAAGTTTTTTCATCGGCACTTAAAGCCAAGGCATTGGTTGTTGAACCATTGGGTGCATCTGGGAATAAGGCCGCATTCAAAACCTCAATTACTTTTCTTTTATTCGCATCGATAATGGAAACAGAATTGTCGTTCGAGTTAGCAACAAAAATAAAATTTCCCTTTTTATTTACTACAATATCATTGGGATTATCTCCAATCGCGATCTGATCTACAATATTTTTTTTCTCCGTATCAAACACCAATAATTTATCACAGCCCCAGCAGCTGATATATAATTCTTTTTTATTGGGAGATAACACACATGCAAAAGCTTCGCCACCTAAATTATAAGGGATAGCAATTTTAGTTGCAAGGTCAATCATATATAACGAATGGTCATCTTTCGTAACTACATACAACAAATTTTTATCATCATCTAATGCAATGCCAGCAGGTGCAATTTTGTTGGGCCATTTTTTTCCAAGAATAATGGTATCGACTATCTGCAATTTATTTTGTTTGATGGCATATTTCAGAACCCAGTTATCATTTCCACCAGCTGCATAGAGAAATTTTTCATCAGCACTAAAAGCAAGTCCATACCAACTCTTAGCGATCACAACAGAGTCCAACAATTTTTCTGTGCGAGGATCAATCAATTGTATACTCTGAATACCTTGACCATTATTAGTTATTGCTAATAATTTCTTGGATTTACTTACCACCATATTCAATGGCAGATCGCCTAATGGTAAGCTTCTACCAATTGGCGATAAACTCCAACCATTGGGGAGGGTTTTTTTTAAAGCTTCTAATTCTGCAGCATTCTGCGCACCAACAAATTGTATTGTCAATAAAATAGCAACAAATAGTAATAGCTTCTTCATAAATAAAATTGAAAAACGAAAGTAAATAATCAAGGACCCTAATGCAGTTATTAAATTATTAATTACACTAAGGCTGTTGTTTTTTAAATTCAAAGGTTCTAAGCACTTTAAATTTATACCCTTCAGGCTCCATTGGCATTACACGGTATTGAATTTGGCGCATCATACCAGATGGTGCATAGTTTGCACTGTCAGATTTCTGATATACCGGAAAACGACGCATGAGATTTCCTTCCACTAAACTATATTCATCGTGCCCCTTATAACCAACAGACAATTTCATATCATCCATAATGTCTGGGAAGATGATGGGGCGGATGCCTTGGTTTTTATCGGAATAGATTCCAAACACTTTGCCATAGCCATTCGGATCACTACTATAAACATATATAACTAAATCAGGAAAGCCATCATTATTCAAATCGTCTGATTCAGTAGCTAAAATTCTTCCCTTAATTTCTAAGGAAATTTCTCGGGAGCCTGCTTCAAATCCTAAGGGAGTAATAGTCAAATTATTCTTCTCGGGGTTTTTATTCGTACAAAAAACACGATAACCCGCTTTCCCTACACGCATAGTAGTATCAATTCTTCTATACTGTGCGTTCAAAACAGTTAGAGTGATTAGTCCCATCCCAAATACCAATAAAAATCTTTTTAACAACATATTTCTGATTTTAAAACGGGCATCAAGGTAGCTTTTTTTTTAAATGAACGGAAGCTCCATTTACATATTTCTGCGATACTGGCCCCCGACTTCATATAGGGCATGGGTAATCTGACCAAGCGAGCAATATTTGACCGTTTCCATTAATTCGGCAAAGAGATTCTCATTATCGATTGCGGCCCTTTTTAATCGATGCAATGCTGCTTCACTGTTAGAGGAATTACGCTTTTTGAAATGCGCTAGGTTCTGAATCTGCTGCTCTTTCTCTTCGGTAGTTGAACGGATCACTTCGGTGGGTAAGATGGTCGGACTTCCCTTTTTATTCAAAAATGTATTCACGCCCACGATGGGCAATTCGCCTGTATGTTTGAGTGTTTCATATTGCAAACTCTCTTCCTGGATCTTATTTCGCTGATACATTCGTTCCATGGCTCCCAATACACCACCCCTTTCGGTTAATCGGTCGAACTCGAGCAATACTGCTTCTTCAACGAGGTCGGTCAATTCTTCCATTAAAAAACTACCCTGATTAGGGTTCTCGTTCTTGGCTGTTCCTAGTTCGCGATTAATGATCAATTGAATAGCCATTGCCCTTCTTACACTTTCTTCTGTTGGTGTTGTAATGGCTTCGTCATATGCGTTTGTATGCAGACTATTACAGTTATCGTAAATAGCATAGAGTGCTTGCAAAGTGGTTCGAATATCATTGAAATCAATTTCCTGAGCGTGCAGGCTTCTACCGCTAGTTTGAATATGATATTTTAATTTTTGAGAACGATCATTTCCATGGTATTTATGCTTCATGGCTTTGGCCCAGATCCTTCTTGCAACACGACCAATTACACTGTATTCCGCATCCATCCCATTGCTAAAGAAAAAAGAAAGATTCGGTGCGAAATCATCGATATGCATTCCTCTACTTAAATAATATTCAACATAAGTAAAGCCATTCGAAAGTGTAAATGCAAGCTGGGTGATTGGATTGGCTCCGGCTTCGGCTATATGATAGCCACTGATACTTACGCTATAAAAATTTCGAATTTTTTCATCAATAAAATAACGTTGTACATCTCCCATTAATTTCAAAGCAAACTCAGTGGAAAATATACATGTGTTTTGTGCCTGATCTTCTTTTAAAATATCTGCCTGCACAGTACCCCGAACCTGTGTAAGTGCTTCTTCTTTTATTTTTTGATATACTTCGGGTGACAAAAATTCATCTGCAGTGGCTCCTAATAATTTTAATCCCAATCCATTATTCCCTTCTGGTAAACGCTCGGGCGATGATGGATTATAGTAGATAGGCCGCACTGCATTCTTAAATTTCTTTTGCAAGTATTGCTCAACTTCCGGCCAGAGGTTTTTTTCGGTAATATATTTTTCACTCAATTGATCGATTGCTGCATTCATAAAAAATGCAAGGATGATCGTTGCAGGACCATTAATAGTCATACTCACCGAGGTCTTCGAATCGCATAAATCAAATCCGCTATATAATTTTTTTGCATCATCTAAAGTAGCAATGCTCACGCCGCTATTACCTACTTTACCATAAATATCTGGCCGCGCTGCAGGGTCCTCTCCATATAGTGTTACACTATCAAATGCTGTTGATAACCGAATAGCTGGTTGCCCCAGGGAAACATAGTGAAACCTTTTATTGGTGCGCTCTGGTCCGCCTTCACCCGCAAACATTCTAGTAGGATCTTCGCCTTGTCTTTTTAGTTCAAAAACACCTGCGGTATAAGGAAATTCACCAGGCACATTTTCTTGCAATTGCCATTTTAAGAGATCACCCCAGTCCTTGTATTTAGGCAATGCAATTTTAGGAATACGGGTACCTGATAATGAAAAATTGACCAAAGATTGTTTGATCGTTTTATACCTTACTTGGTATTCAAAATAATCTGACCCGTATTTTTTTACCAATGCAGGCCAATGCTCTATGAGTTTTTTACATTCACTATGCAATTTTTCG
>SESF01003097.1_pt1 | contig 27227 bp, 21 predicted proteins | sample 3171521 | NCBI WGS metagenome assembly SESF01 (sample SAMN10866945, study PRJNA518727) | freshwater metagenome | biome: subpolar coniferous forest; feature: holomictic lake; material: water; isolation source: holomictic Lake 227, 6 m and 8 m depth | place: Canada: near Kenora, Ontario | collected...
TCTCCGCGACCGGATCCGCGGCCATTTCCTGCCAGCCGCGCCGCCTCCTGCCCCGCGGCGCGCCTCGGCTTCCTCAGCGACCGCAGGTACTTGGTGATGCGCTTCGCGGCCTTCTCGGTGACCTCCTCCGGCTTCTCGGCCCCGCCCAGGTCCTCCATCGCCTTGTCGGCGAACTGGGCCAGCAACGTCACGGCCTGTGTGAGGTGCTCGGCGCGGAAGGGGACGGCCGGGAAGTCGATCCCCAGGAAGACGCTCTGGTCGGAGTAGATGATCCGCCGGACGTACCAGGGGTTCTCGTTGGGGCGAATCCAGCCGGTGCGGCTGCCGATGGGGATCTGCAGCCAGCCGTCCTTGTCGTAGGCGGAGGCCAGGACTGCTGCAGGCCTACTGTTCACTACCTCGGTGGTCCGTTCGTTCATCGCTCACCTCCGATGAACGGCGTACCGAGGGTACGGACATGGGCGCTACGTCCGATAGATGAACGACTGGACGTCGATCATGTCCCGGCACCCGAGTTCCGCCAGCTCGGCCTTGAGCCTCTCGGCCATCGACAGGGCGGATGCATAGGTGACCCAGTTGGGTGCCGACTCGTACTTCAGGTCGTGCTGAAGGCGAGCGGCCTCGTTGCGGGTCGATTCCGGCTTCAGGAACAGGTACTGGCCCGGGGAGGCGAGGAACGGGAACACCGTCACGATGGGCCAGGTGAAGACCCGTCCCTTGGTGGCCGGGAGCGCCTCGACGGCCCTGGCGAGCGTCTCGAAGCTGCCGGCGGAAGGAGCGGGGGAGTCGATGAGCGCCGAGAGCGCACCGAAGAAGGTGAGCGCCGCCTGCGGGTCCTTCAGGCCGTCGCGGAATGCGGCCTTCTCGAACGGAGAGATGAGGGCCGTCGAGCCGTCGATCTGAAGGGCCGCCTCCACGAGCGCGTCCACACGCTGCTCGCGGATGCACTCCATCCGGATCTCCGGGGAGAGCAGCTTCGCGAACAGGGCGGAGGCCTCGAGCTTGTAGTTCCGCTCCTCGGCCAGGTAGGTCGGGTCGTTGAACCCACCCGGGAACAGCGCCAGGAAGCGGTCGAGCGCCTCCTGCTGCGTGCCGACCTCGCGTCGAGGCGCCTTCTTCCCCGGCTTCGAGCTGCGCCTCGCTGCCCTCGGTGGCGCCTCCAGATAGGCCTTGAGCTTCTCGGTCGGCGCGACGTTCGCGATCTCGAGCATGGCGGGATCGATCTTCAGGCGCACCACCCTGTTCGACGGGTGGCTCTCGAAGAACACATCCACCTTGGTCTCCGCCGGGACGGCGAACACGATGCCCAGTCCCCATTCGGGAAGCTTCCGATGCTGGACACAATTTCCCACTGCGAGTTTCATTTTCGACCCTTTCGCCAGGAGCGGCAGGGCCACCATCTCACAATCCCGGGCTGCGAGGCAGCAGGCGGCGATGGTCCCGCTGCGCCCCAGGCCGCCGCGACCGTGGACGATGACCGTCTCTCCCGTATCTCGAACTCCTCGAGAAGGGTCACGAGGACCGTTGCGCCCAGGGTATCGCGCAGGTCGAGCAGGTCGTCCTGGGGGAGGAAGTTTACGCGGATCACGGTCAGCCCTCCGTTCCTCGCTCGTGAAGTGGGCCGAGCGGGAGTGCCAGCGGCCGCGCTCCACGCAGGAGACCGGGATGACCATCTTCTGGTTGGGCCCGACCAGGATGGTGATGTTGAGGACGCGCTTCGGGGACGGGTTGTCGGGCAGCAGCTCGGTGTCGGAGAAGAGCGGGAAGAGGGTGACGTTCTTCAGGGTTGCTTCGATTGCGTTTGGCATGACTCCACTCCACGGAGGGGACCGGCACGCATCGTGAAGGGAGTCATCGTCTGGCGCTCGTCGAGCGTGTGGACGCGCACGACGATGACCGGGGTGCCCTCCTGCATCTCCACGGCGATGCCCGCGAGCCAGGGGGGCTCGTGGAGGAGGCCCAGCAGGACGTTCGCGGCGTGGCGAGCAGCCCTGTACGTGGCGAGGGGCACGACGGGGTTCACTCGCGATCTCGCATGGGGTCCGTCAGGCGTCGGGGTCCGAGGCATCTTCACCCTCCAGTTCGATTCGCAACGATTCGGCCTCCTGCTGCTTTCGAAGTCGCCGAAGCACGCCCTTCCACCACCTGTCCGAGCCCCGCCAGGTGATGCGCCGGGACGCCAGGTGGCTGACAAAGAGGTGTAACTCCTCGGCGTTGATGGCACGGAACGGTTGCCACGAGTGCCCGTTGCGAAGGGCACCCACGAACCTTGCCCAGCGCGTCTGCGTGAGACGCATCATGCGCCGCCGCTCCGCACGATCCGTGGGGTGCGTCGCCATTGCTCACGGCTTCAAGCGCGCGCCGCTCCGGGAATGGCGAACGGGTCGTCGATGGCGCGCTCGGGCGAGGCGAGCGCCTCCGATGGGTTCTTCTCGTCCAGCAGCGCAAATCCCCGCTTCGCTCCAGCGAAGAGGTGCTTCGTCCGCTTGTCGATCATGTGCGATTGCCTTTCTGGAAGGTGTGTCCGGGACGTGCGGTCCCGTCCGGTGACGGGGTCACCGGTGGAGGGAGTGGGTCGAGTTGGGGCGGGGGTGCGGGAATTGCGGTGGATTCGACTCTACGGGGGGGACGGACATGGAACCATGTCCGTCCCGTGCGTAGACTCACCCGACCATGCCGTTCCGCGTCTTCCACAGCTCCGACTGGCACCTGGGCCGGACGTTCCTCGAGGCATCCCTCCTGGAGGACCAGGCCTGGGTCCTCGACCGGCTCATCGAGGCCCTGCGCGACACCCGCCCCGACGTTCTCGTCGTCGCGGGCGACATCTACGACCGGGCCGTCCCTGCCAAGGATGCCGTCGAGCTCCTGGATGACGTCCTCTGGCGGATCGCCGACCTGGGAATCCCGGTCGTCGCCATCGCCGGCAACCACGACTCCCCCGAGCGGCTCTCCTTCGGCGCCCGCCTGCTCGAGAGGAGCCAGGTCCACCTCCGCGGGACCCTCGGCGCAGAGTCGAAGCCCGTCGTCATCCCGGGCAAGGGATACGTCTACGCGGCGCCCTTCGTCGATCCCGACGTGGTCCGGACCACGCTGGCCGATGACACGCTCCGTGGACACGCCGCGGCGACCGAGCGGGTCGTCTCTGCCGCCCGCCGGGACGCAGCCGGCCGGGATCTCCCCACGGTTCTCGTCGCACACGCCTTCGTTCAGGGCGCACGGACGACGCCCGACAGCGAGCGGCCCATCTCCGTCGGGACGGCCGGGTCTGTTCCTGCCGCCGCCTTCTCCGGCTTCGACTACGCAGCACTCGGCCACCTGCACGGGCCACAAGAAGTAGCACCGGGCATCCGTTACTCGGGGTCGCTCCTCAAGTACTCCTTCTCGGAGGCTACACACGAGAAGGCGGCCTTCCTCGTGGAGGTGGACCGCGGCAGCTCGCGCGCGGAGCCGATCCTCCTGGGGCAGAAGCGTGACGTGGTCCGGATCCGGGGGACCATGAAGGAACTCCTCCACCGCGACGACCTCGCCCGGTACGCCGGCGACTACGTGGAGGCGACGCTCACCGACGACGGGTACGTCGTCGATGCGATGCACACGCTGCGGAGTCGGTTTCCCCACATCCTCAACGTCCGTCGCGATCCATCTACTCCGGGTGAAGCCGGAACCTTCGCGAGCCGGGTCGCCGGCACGGCCGGAGACGACCAGGCGCTCTTCAAGGCCTTCCTCGAGGACGTGACCTCCACCGCACCCACCGAGGCCCAGGCGGCCTGCTTCGCCGACGCCGTCGAGTCGGTGGCGCGGGAGGAGCGCGATTCATGAGGCCCCTCCAGCTCGAGCTGACCGCGTTCGGTCCGTATCCGAAGCACCAGGCCATCGACTTCACCGCGCTCGGTGGAAGCGATCTCTTCCTCATCCACGGCCCCACCGGTTCGGGCAAGACCTCCATCTTCGACGGGCTCACCTACGCACTCTTCGGCGACCTGGCCGGGAGCCGCCGCCCCGATCGCATCCGCGCCGACCGCGCCGACAAGGACCTGCAGACCAGGGTGGTCTTCCGGTTCCGGATGGGGGACGCGGTCTACTCGGTCGAGCGCACCCCCGAGTGGGAACGCCCCAAGAAGCGCGGAGGCGGCACCACCACCGACCCCGCCAGGGCCACGCTGGTGCGCGAGGGGGAGGCCGCGGCGGTGGCGACCGGAGCCTCCGACGTGACCAGGGCGGTCGTCGCCATCCTCGGCATGGACGTGAACCAGTTCACCCAGGTGGCGCTCCTGCCTCAAGGTGAATTCAAGCGGCTCCTGTGCGCCGATTCGAAGGAGCGGGAGGAGCTCCTGAAGCGGCTCTTCGCCACCGACCGCTACGTGGACATCGAGAATCTCCTCATCGGGCGGCACAGGAAGCTCGAGACCTCGTACGAGAAGCTGAAGACGCAGCGAGCCGAGGTTCTCGGACCGTTGACGGCCGAGGAGCTCGTCGCGCGCGTCACGGGCGTGCGCGCGGACGTGGTTGCAGCGGCGAGCCGTGCGGAGGAGTTGCGCCAGAAGGACCTGGTCGCGCTCGATCTGCTCGCCAAGGCCAGGGAGCTCTCGGGCCGATTCGACGAGCGGGACGACGCAACGAAGGCCGAGGCGGGCACGCGCGCCGCGGCCGAACTGGCCAAGGCCGATCGAAAGACGCTCGACCGCGCCCGCTCCGCCGAGCGGGTCCGGGACCGGCTCGACCGGGCCCAGCAGGCCGAGGCGGAGAGTGCTCTCCGCGTCCGGAACGAAGAGGAGGCGGCGGAGGCGGAGCAGGGGTCGAAGGAACGCCACGCGAAGGCGGAGGCGAGCGCCAGAGCGGCCGAGGCCGAGACGCCCGAGATGCGCCGGATCGAGAGGCGCGTCAGCGAGCTCGACCGGGCCCTGCCCGACCTCCAGCGCCTCTCCCAGCTCGACGCACTCCTCGCGGACGAGAAGAGGAAGGCGGCCGACGCCCGCGGGAAGCAGGAGAAGGCCGGCAAGAGCGTGGAGGGCGCAGAGGCCCAGATCGCGGCGCTCACGGTCGAGCGCACGGGGGCCGGGCCGCTCGCCGCGGAGGTTCCGGCGCGCCAGGATGTCGCGCGATCGCTCGACGAGGCGCTGCGGGCGGCCCGCGAGAGGGAGAAGCTGCGCGGCGAGATGTCGGCGCAGGCGAAGGCCCAGGAGGAAGCGATCCGGACGGCGAAGAACTCCCGGGAGGCCGCGGACCTCGCCCTGAAGGCGGCGAAGAAGGTCCACGCCCTGCGCGAGGAGCGGCTCGCCGCCTGGCTCGCCCGCACCGCACTGAATGAAGGGGAGGCCTGCCCCGTCTGCGGTTCCATCGACCACCCGGCTCCGGCGCATGCGGACGGGCACATCCCCGACGAGCAGGAGGTCGCCGCCGCGCAGGCGAGGGGCGAGACGCTCGGTCGTTCGGCCGGCGAGGCCGAGTCGAACCTGTCCCTTGCGAAGGGCAGGCTCGACGACCTGACCCGGAGGCTCGCCGAGGCGACGACCCAGGAAGCGAGGCCGGTCGGCGAGCTTCATGCGGCGCACACCGCCGCAACGAAGGCCCTCGCAGAGGCAAAGGCAGCCGCTGAGCGCCTTGCGACGCTGGACGAGCAGCTCGGCAAGGCACGCGCGGCTCTCGAGGCCGCCCGGAAGGCCCACGGCGAGACGGCGCTCGCGGTCACCGCTGCCCAGGAGGCCACGGTCAAGACCGAGGCGTCGCGCGCCGAGATCCAGCAGAGGCTCACGGCCATCGGCGCGGGGGCAGAGGCCGCGGACGAGATCCGGAAGCTGCGAGCCGACCTCCAGTCGCGGGAGAAGCGCGCCAGGGATGCGAGGGACGAGCAGCAGGCTGCGGTGGCCGCCGCCGCGCAGGCCACCACGCGACTCACACTCGCGGTGAAGGCCAGGGAAGAGGCCGCCCGGTCGCTCGTGGAGGCCCGTGCCTCCGCAGACGCTGCGTGTACCGAGGAGGGGTTCTCGGGCATCGCGGCCTGCCGGGAAGCGCTGCTTCCGGTGGCGCAGCAGGGCGCGCTCGACACCTCGATCCAGCAGCGCATCTCGGCCCATCTCGCCGAGAAGAAGCGGCTCGAGCGGGTGGAAGCCGAGCTATCGAACCTCGCACGCCCCGACGTCGCGGCCCTCGAAGCAGCGCGGGCCGAGGCGGAGAAGGCAGCCCGCGCGGCCGATGGAGAGTGGGTGTCCCTCGGAGCCGAGGAGAATCGGCTCTCGGGCCTCGTGAGCCGGATCGCCCAGCTCCAGGGGCAGTCGGACCAGGTCACCGAGGAGCTCGCGGTCGTCGGAAAGGTCGCGGAGCTGGTGCGAGGGCACAATCCCAAGGGGATGAGCCTGCACCGGTTCGTCCTGGCGGCGCGGCTCGAGGAGGTGGCGGAGGCGGCGAGCGAGCGGCTCGTTCTCATGACGAACGGTCGCTTCCGGCTTCGGCACGACACGTCGCTCGCGCGCAAGAACGCCGCGGCCGGCCTCTCGCTGGTGGTCGAGGACACGCACACGGGAACGCTCGACCGGCCGGTGGGGGCGCTCTCCGGTGGCGAGAGCTTCCTCGCGAGCCTGTCGCTCGCCCTGGGGCTCTCCGACGTGGTTCTCCGTCACTCCGGAGGGCGCAGGCTCGACGCACTCTTCGTGGACGAGGGGTTCGGTACGCTCGACGAGGCGACGCTCGACGTGGCCATCCAGGCGCTCGAGACGCTGCCCCAGGCGGGACGGCTCGTGGGGGTCATCTCCCACGTGGCGGAACTGCGGCGCCGCATCCCCGCGCGCATCGAGGTGACGTCCACGGAGGCGGGGGCGGTGGCGACGGTCAGGCCGGCGTGAGGACGGGGGTCGCCGTGTCCTGGGCGGCCACGTCGTCCTCGACCTCCGCCATCTCCCCGCGGATCGGCAGATGGACGAACGCGGCCCGGAGCGGCTTCTTCAGCGCGGTGGCGAGCACCCTGGCGTACCACCCCAGCTGCGGCGCGTACTCCTCCAGGAGCTTGCGGTCCCGCTCCTTCTCGGTACCCGGGAAGGACTTGTGGTCCACCAGGACGAACCCGTCGGGAAGCTCGAGGAAGAGGTCCACCTCGCCGACGAGGAGGCGCGGCGCGGCACCCTCCAGGCGCGCGCGGACCGGCCACTCCCGGTACCAGGTTGCTCCGGGGTAGCGGGCGTCGAGCCAGGACCGGAGCGCATCGGAGGCGGAGAGGAGCGTCTCCGGGGCCACGGCCCCCACGACCCCGAACGCCTTCAGGATGCGGGTCGCCATGAGCTTGCGAGCCTCGGCCGGTCCCGGCCGGTCGGCGGCCAAAAACCCGTGGATCGCGTCGCCGACCTGCCCGGCCTGCTCGGGCTTCGCGTCGAGCGGCTTGCGGCCGCCCAGTCGCGCGACGTTCACTATACGTGAAGTAAGCGCCAGGGGCTCCACGGAGGGGTTGAGCCGCTCGGCGGGCCGCTCCAGGCGCGGGGCAGCCGCGTACCAGAGCGTGGAGGCGCGCGTGGGAGCGGTGGCCGCGGGGGGAAGCCCGGAGACCGCCCGGGCCCGGCAGGGCCACCTGGCCTTGCCCACGCCGATGGTGTGCATCCCGGCCGCGCTCTCGAAGGGCGCCTCCAGGAGCGTCGCGCCGTCGAGCCCGACGAGCAGGTCGAGCGTCGCGGTCGCGATGCCGCCCCGCTCGCTGTTGCGGGCGATGAGCACGAGCAGGTCGCGGGGTCGCGTGAAGCCGACGTAGAGGAGACGGAGCCGCTCCCGGCGGTCGGCGTCGGAGGCCCGCTGCGCCTCGGGGGTCAGGGCGGCCTTGTCGGCGAGCGCGAGCCCCTTCACCTTCTTGCCGTAGGGCCAGGGCCACCACCGCACCCAGCGCCCGTCGAGCGGCCGGGTGAAGTCGAACGCCGGCGCCCCCTCCACGGCCACCTCGAACACCCCGCGCTCCCGCGCGAAGTCGAGGTGGGAGAGGACGACCACCGGCCACTCGAGCCCCTTCGCCTTGTGCCAGGTGCAGACGGTGACCGCGTCCTCGGAGGTGGGCGCAGCCTGCTTTCCCGCCTCGTCGTCCGCGCCCAGCGCCGCCAGGTGGGTCACGAGCCCCAGGACGGTGGCCGCGCTCTTCTGGGCGTCGCAGAGCTGCTCGTAGGCGAGCGCCTCGCCGCGGAGGGCCTCCAGGTTGGCGAGCCGCTGGCCAGGCTCGGACCAGGCGCGGACGAGGTCGGGGATGCCGGCCGTCCGCAGGGCCAGGTCGAGCGCCTGCGCCGGGCTGAGACGCTCGGCCGCGGGCACCGCCTTGCGCAGGGCGGCCACCCGCGAATCGTCCTCGAACGGGGGCGGCGCCGCGGGCCTCGGCTCGCCCTTCCCCTCGGCCTCCTCCGCGGCTGCACGCCAGCGGGTGACCTCGAGGAGCCGCCGCGAGAGCCAGCCGTCCGGATCTCCCGTGGCGGCCCCGCCGAGCCAGCAGACCTCGAGCGCGGCGACGCCGTCCCGCGGGTCGGCGAGGAGCGCCAGCGCGGCACGCGCCAGCACGCCTTCCGGGGTCAGGGTCACGCCGGCGAGCGACACCTTGGCCGGGATGCCGCGGGCGCGCAGCGCCTCGGCGATCTGCTGGCATCGCTTGTTGGACCTGGCGAGGATGGCGACGTCCCGCGGCGTCGCCGGGCGGAGCGGTTCCACCTCGCCGGTGCCCCGCTCGCGCACGAGGGGCGCCTTCTCGAGCAGCTCGGCCACGCCCGCTGCGAGCGCGTTCGCCTCGGTGGCCGGCACGTTCTTGCCGTTCCGCTCGGCCGACTCCTTCTCCCAGCGCCAGCACTCGAAGGACGGCTGGCCGGCGAGCTTGGCGGGGTCCTTCTTCTTTGCCTCGAGCCGGACCTGCTCCGGAGGGAATCCGTGAGGCGCGAGCGCCGCGCTGAAGAGGTCGGAGACCAGCCCGACCAGGTCCTTCCGGGAGCGCCACGACTCCCCGAGGATGTCTGGCGCACGTCCCCCGAGCGCCACGTTCGTGGCGGCGGTCATGAGCTCGGGGTCGGACCCCTGGAAGCCGAAGATGGCCTGCTTGCGATCGCCCACCCAGATGGAGCGCTTCGCGAGCCGCGCCAGCTCTCCCACCACCGCGAGCTGAAGCGGGGAGGTGTCCTGGAACTCGTCCACCAGGACCAGGTCGAGCCGCGTCCTCAGCGCCTCCTGGACCGCGGGGCGTGCGAGCACGTCCCGCGCCTGGGCCAGCATGTCGCCGAAGTCCACGACCCCGGCCGCGCCCTTCTCCGCGACGAAGACCGCCAGCGTCTCGCCCGCGAGTGCGAAGAGCTCCCGCTGCATGCCGAGCACGTCGTCGTGGAAGGTGGCGCAGGAGGTGTGCTCCTGGACGATCTCCACGAGCTCGCCGGACCACGTCAGGAGCTTCGCCATGTCCACCGAGTCGGCGAACTGGAACTGGGCTTTCCACGACGGCAGGAGCCCCCGGGCGAAGACCGAGGCGAGCCTCTTCCCGGCGGCGGCCCGGTTCTTCGCTGCGGCCACGGTTCCGTTGGCGAGCTCGTCCAGCTTGGGCTGGAGACGGGCGTGGGCCGCCTTCAGGCGGGCCAGGTAGGTGGGGCCGTCCACGGTGGGCTTGCCGAGCAGATTCCCGAGCCCGGCCCGGCTCGCTGCGGCCGAGACCTTCACGGCCGCCTCGTCCATGCCGTTCGCGCGGGCGGCATCGACGATCTGGAGGAGCTTCGCCTTCCAGTCCTCGAGATCGAGCCGTGCGGCGAGCTCGTTCAGCCGGGCCTCGCGCCCGGTCAGCACCGAGGAGAGGGCGACGTCGAAGAGCCGCTCCCGCTCGATCTCCGGAATGGGCTCCAGGTAGGGGGAGATCCCGGCCTCGAGGGAGAACTCGCGCAGGAGACGCTGACACACGGAGTGAATGGTGCCGATGTACCCGTCCCGGACACGGGCGGCGAGATCGGGGCGCCCCTTCTCGAGCAGGCGGGCCCGGATGCGGCTCTCCAGCTCGCCGGCCGCCTTCACCGTGTAGGTGATGGCGACGACCCCTTCCGGGCGAGCCTCGCCCTCGAGGAGCGCCTTGGCGAGGTCGCCGGTGAGGCGGAAGGTCTTGCCCGTACCGGCGCTGGCGCTGACGACGTCGATCTTCACGGCGCCACCTCCTCGTCCTCGAACTCGGGTGGCACGCAGACGGCCTGGTAGTCGCAGAAGCGGCAGGGAGGCTCGCGACGCGCCGGCGAATCGGCGTCGGGCGGAGCGCCCACCGCAGCCGTGACGGGCTCCTCCCAGGGCAGGTCCTCGTGGAGCACGGGCAACAGCCCCTTCTCGAGCACCTTCTTCCAGAAGCGGAACCCTTCCGCCGATCCCTCGAGCGTGGCCTGCGGCCCCGGTCCCTCGACCACGGTGGCGCCCGGGAAGGCGAGCGGCTCGGTGGTGAGCATCTGCCCGTCCTCGAGGACGAAGAAGCCGGAGGGCGGGAGCTTCTGGCCGCTCTTCCCGAGCAGGGAGGCGTAGAGGGCCGTCTGGAGCGCGCGCCCCTGCTCGAGCTCCTTCTGCCGGTACTTCAGGCCGGAGAGCTTGAGATCGACGAGGGCCTCGCGCCCGCCCTTCTCGACGACCAGGTCCACGAACCCGTGCGCCGGCTGCCCGGCGAAGGAGCCGGTCACCTCGCGCTCGGCGTCCACCGGGTTCCAGCCGGTGGCCTTCAGGAACTCGACGAGGGCGGCGGCGGCATTCGCCACGAGTGAACGGGCCCGGTCGAGCTCGACCTCCCGGCCGCGCCGGACGAGCGGCGCCGCCTGCACGCCTACACGGTCGGTGAATGCCTGGGTGGCCCACGCCCTCGCGTCGGCGGCGGTCGCCGTCGCCACCGAGAGCTTCTCCGGTCCGCACAGCATGTCCTGCAGGATCCGGTGGGCGAACGTGCCGAGCAGTTGATTCCCCTCGGGGAGGGTCACGCCGGCGCCCCGGGACAGCCTGGCCTTGTACTGGAGTGCCCAGCGGAACGGGCAGCCCAGGTAGCTCTCGAGGGCGGAAGCGGAGAGGGCGGCGGTGAACGCGACCGTCTCCGGGGGCACGGTCCAGGTCGCGCGCTGCGGCAGGAGCGACCTCGGAGCGACGGTGCGGGTGGCCGCGCTCCAGTGCGCCGGCGTCGTTCGACCACCCAGGACGCGGTCCGAGGCCACGGTACACGCGGAGAGCGAGTCGGCCGCGACCCGCGTGGAGATCTCGTCGAGCAGGGCGTGTGGAGCGATGGGCTCGGTTCCGGCGAGGCGCCACCGGACCAGCACCAGCCGCTCCCGGGCCGCCAGCACGGGGCGGCGCCACCCCTCGGCCTCGACGTCGCGCCGCTCGCCCGGTGCGGGGAGGGTCACGCCGGCCTCGAGGAGCGCATCGCGTTCCGCGCCGGTCCACGGCTCGGGCGACGGGCCCGGGTCGGCGCCCAGGACGAAGCCCCACCAGACCACCTCTGCGCTCGGAGTGGTCACGGCGCCCGGCGACGGCGCCAGGGCGGGACGCCCCGACTCGCCCACGAAGGCGGCGAGGTCGGAGCCGCTGCCCACGGCCATCTCGTGGAGCTGCAGCAGGGCCTGCTCCGTCAGCTTCTCGCCGGGCGGACGGGCGATGAGGAGCTGTTCCAGTGTCCGTGCGACCGCGCCGGCATGGGCCCACAGGGCGGAGTCGTCGTCGGCGCCTCCCTCGGGGTCGGCTTCCGATTCATCCAGCGCGCCCCGCACGCGCCCCCCGGTCCAGGTGGCCACGGCGGAGCAGAGGAGCGCCGCCTTGGCGGCCGGGATGCCCTCGACCGGGTCGAAGAGCTCGCCGCCGAACCAGGTCTCGATGCGCCCGAGCAGCTCGGGGTCGCCAGCCTCGGCGACCGCCTCCTCCACGGCCTCCTGCCAGGCCGGACTCCGGATGCCCGGCATCTGGTCGAGTGCCTCGAGGAGGGTTCGCCGGGTTCGTCCCGGGAGCGGCGCGCCGGGAAGCAGAAGCAGCTCGGCGGCGCGGAAGGGATCCTGGGGCTTGAAGGCGAGGGCGAGGCGAAGTGGGAGCACCTGAAGGTGGGGCCGGAGGTGGGACGAGGACCGGAGGCCGACGGTGGGGAGCCCCTGCCGCGCCAGGGCGGCGTCGAGGGTGACGGGCTCGGCGGCCACCACGAAGGTGGCCTGGTCGAGGGGGCGCGTGCGGGCGAAGGAGGCGGCGAGCTCGGCCGCCTCGAGCGGCGTGTCGGCCTCCAGGAGGAGGAGGGAACCGTCGCCGGAGAGCTCCGCTCGCGGTGACGCGTGGTCGAGGAGCGCACGCTGGAGGCGCCCCAGGTCGGTGGAGGGCTTGGCGATGGCCGTCGCAGCGGCGGGATCGGTCACCGTGGCTCCCGCGTCGGAGAGGGCGTTGAGGAGATTCCGGAAGAGGGGAGGGAAGGAGCGCCGGGAGGCGGTGAGGGTGATGGTCACGGGGAAGGGGAGCGTGCCCGCTTCCTTCAGCCCCGCGATGAGATCGGCCACGACGTCGGGAATGCCCGGCGGGAGCGGCAGAGCGACCTTCTCCAACTCCGACAGGTCGCGCAGCCTGGCGCTGCCACCGAGCGCCCTGCCGTCCCAGCCGGAGAGACGGAGGTCGTCCCGGAGCGAGAGCAGGTAGCGGGCCACGCCGAAGGGATCCTTCTCGCGGGAGGCCGAGTAGGAGCGCGACTTGTCGTCGTGCTGGTCGAGACGCTGCGTGAAGGAGGCGAGCCGCTCGGGGGCGCTGGCCGTCTCGCCCGGGATGCCCAGGATGCGACCGATGCGCCGGACGAGGCCGAGCGGGCCGGCGGGCTCGAAGCCGGAGATCGCCTGGCCGGGGGCGAGGAGGTGGCGCCAGGTCGTGCCGCCGTCGGAGGGACTCAGGAGGATCGAGAGCATGGCGTCATCGGAGCATACGCTGCGGACGGACGTGAGGAGCGAGACGATTCATGATCGGAAACCTGACACTCGAAGGTCCACCTCGTCACCTCGGAGTTCCCCGTCCCGAAGGTGATGTTCCCGGGAAAGAAGCTGCGCAAGAACGGGAAGGAGGAGAAGGGAAACGTCCTGGCGGACTTCCTGCTCCTCCGGCACAAGCCCGACACAGCCTGGATCCTTCTCGAGTTCAAGACCGACATGGGGTCGAGGACCGACGGAGGAACAAGGGGCGAGGCGTAAGGCCAGGTAGCTGCCCGGGCGTTCACCGCTTCGGCCTGATCTGGCACCCCCGCTTCCTCCGTCTCTTCTCCACCTTCAGCACCGCCGCGGGCGAGGCGCCGCGGAAGAACTCGTGGGCCCCCAGCTTCAGGACCTCGATCGACCGCGCCAGGATCTCCGGGCTCGCCGGGGCCTTGGCGAGGAAGTGCTCGGCGCTGAAGAGGACGAGCCCGTCCTCGGGCACGGGGACGACCTTGGCCCCCTTCAGCATCGAGTTCACGTCCCGTGCGCGGATGGCCGTGGCGGCGCTCCTGGCTTCCTCCGAGACCTCGGGGCTGAGCCCCATCTTCTCGAGCGTTTCGCGGTACCGGCGGACGAGGGTGCTCTTCATCGGGAACCTCCGGGTGGGAGGTTCGAGAATAGGCAGGGGACGGACACGGAAAGCCGTGCCGTTCATCAGGGGTTGTCGAGTCCGTCCCCTTCGTAGACTGGTGTCCATGGACGTGACGCCCGCCTCCCTCCACGCCCAGGTGAAGCAGCACCTCGGCGATCTGGCCGCCGAGGTGGACGCGAAGGCACGGGACGAGGCGTTCACCGAGACGCTCCGGAACATGGCCCGGTTCTGGCGCTACTCGGTCCGGAACCAGGTCTACATCCGCATCCAGCGCCGCGATGCCTCACGGGTGGCCGGCCGACTTGCCTGGGGGGCAATTGGACGCAAGGTGAAGCCGGGCGAGGAGGCCATGCTCGTTCTCGCTCCGTCCAGGTACAGCAGCGGTTCGGCGCGATTCGTGCCGGTGCATGTGTACGACGTCAAGCAGACGCGAGGGCGAAAGCTGAAGGAACTCGACCTGCTCCTCGCGGGGGCGTACCCGCCACTGGAGGACGATGGAGAAGGCCGCGGAAGCGCTGGGCATCGAGGTGGCCTACGTGGCTGCGGTCGATGACGAGGGTGCAGAGGGGGGTGAGGGTGATCGTGGGGGCGGCGGCGCATTGCCTCGACCGACTCGTGCCTGGGCTCCGCCCTGGCGGACTGGTCTTCACGGACAACCCGAACATCCACAATACACTCGCCGTGTACCCGGCCATCGCGGCTGGAGCTGCCGGAGCCACGCCTCTCTACCTGCCGACCTTCAGCCTCGAGCTAGACCCCATCGAGTTCCTCTGGGCCGACGAGGCCCAACTCCGACGCGCCGTTCGTTGCGTACGGCATCTCCTCCCGCCACTTGATAATGGAAGGGCGCGTATGGTTATCGTCGGTGTCCTGGTGAGGTGCGGATGTCCAAGAAGAAAGTGGCAGCGATCATCGAGTTGGCGGCACGGGCGGACTGGGGGTCTGCGGACGAAATCGCCGCCACGCTGGAACGTGCTTTCCTGCAAAGGCGACTCGAGCTCGAATCGGGTCGTGCAGAGGGTAACCGAGCCAAGCATGCGTTGAGCGCGCTCGAGCACTTTGGATTCACTGCGAAACTCTCGACCCGGACGGCGCCCGACAACCCTCCTGCTGCAGAATCCGCTGCGTCCCCGGGCATTTCGGGATCGGCGGCGGCAGTTCCGTCGGCGCGCGTGCTGTCGATGCCAGCCGACATCGTGCTGGACAAGGCACACGCTTTCTTGCAGCGGCTCGACCCAGATGAAGGGAATGTCGTTCGCCTGGACGACATCCACTTCATCCAGCCGTGGGCGATCGTGGCGCTCGCGGTGCTCGCCAGGGCGGAGCAGGCCTCGTCACTCATCGTCGCGGAAGCCGATAGCTCCACCGGCCGGTTTGCTCGCGCCCTCGGTCTGTTCGACGTGGCCGAGGGACGGGAAGTGGCCTGGCAGGGCGATGCGGGTCGCACCGTGCTGGTCCAGCGCTTTTCGAGCTTCGAGGGCATCGAGTCCACCGCGTCCAAGATTTCGAAGATGGTGCTGGGGGATCCGGAGACCGAGGACACGAGAAAGGCCATCTACTACGTGCTCGTGGAGTTGCTCAGGAACGTGGTCCAGCACAGTCGCGACCCCCTGGGGGGAGTGGTGGGCGCGCAGCTCATGAATGAGCGGCAGGGTTACAAGCGGCCCACCGTTCAGGTCACCGTCGGCGATGCGGGGATCGGAGTCTTCGAAGCGCTCAAGCGGATGCACCCCACGCTTTCTGGCCCGCAGGAGGGGCTCGAGAAGGCGCTCTGGCCCCACTACTCGGGTACGTTCGAGGAAGGCCGAACCGGGGCGGGTCAGAATGCCGGGCTCGGTCTGTTCTTCATCGCAGAGATGGCGAAGCTCGTGGGAGGCAGGCTGCTTCTCGCATCGCGCGGTGCCGCCATTCAGTTCTGGGTAGACCCCGACAACTGGGAGAAGCACACCCTGGAGGTCCTGAGCCCGTCCGGCGTGGGCTTCCCGGGGACGCTCGTCACCTTCGAACTGCCCCTCGACTCATTCCAGGACTACGAGGGGCTCATCGGTACCATCCAGGACCGAGCTCGAGAGCGGACGCCCAACCGTGTGCTGCATCGGTGGGTTCAATTCGTCGATGTTCTTCCCGCGGACGTTCATCGCATCAAGGTGACCGTTGGTGCGGAAGACACCGTCGCGGCGAAGGAACTATCGGATCGGATCGTCGAGAAGGTGTTTCGCAAGATACCGATGGCACTGGACTTCAGCGGCCTGTCCATCTGCACGCAGAGCTACCTGCACGCGCTGCTCTTCGAGACCGTTCGCACGGCCTGGGCGCGCCAGACACCCTTGTACGTCGTGGGAGCCAAGCCCGGGGTGAAGAGCGGGGTCGAGCTCCTGGAGAACTACGCTCTCGGCGGATGACCGGCGAAGGACGGGTGGGTGTCACGTCAGGCTGAGGCCCCCACAAACCTCACGAACGCCATCGCCCGCGTCACCGCGATGTTCAACCTGATCTCCACCCTGCCCAGCTCCCCCTCGGGCAGGTCCACCACGATGATGGCCGGGTCGTCGGCGCGGACCACCGCGTGCCTTCCCGTCTGCGTACGCCCGTGGATCACCCTCTCCGCCCCCTGACCGCGGAGCGACACGATCCCGATCTGGCCAGGTTCCAGCCCCGCCGACAGCAACCGGTCCACCTCCGCGCCCACCTTGTCCGGTCCCAGTCGCGGGTGCAGAGGTCGGCGGCCTTCGCGAAGACCTCACCCCAGGCCTCGACACCGGTGAGGACCGTACCCGACGGGCTCCCCGCGCCATCGGCGAGCCGCCTCGGCCGCGATGAGGGTCTTGCCGGAACCGGCGCCTCCCTGGACGAGCACGCGGTCGTTCTCGAGGAGGCCGTCGAGCACCTCGAGCTGCGTCGGCCAGGTAGGGCAGCTCCCCCTTGCCGACGACGAGGCCGGTGAGGTTGTCCTGGGAGGTCTGGACTCCCCACGTAGGTGTCGGGGAAGCAGACGGCGGCGCCGTAGGCGGGGGGCGAACAGTCGTCGTCGCGGAGGCGCAGCGAGTGCCAGGCGTGGAAGCCGGGGGGAGGCTGCGTCAACAAGGGTGTCGAAGTCGATCTCCTCAAGCCGCCGGTCCCCATCGCCGCACCCATTCCGGCAGCAGCGGGGTCCCGAGCTTCCATTCGATGGTGATGGGCCGCTCGCCCGAGTGCGTTGCCGGGATCACCGGTCCCAGATAGCGAAATGCCTGCGTCAGGCCGCGCGCATCCCTCTTGGCGTCGCGAACGAAGAGAAGCGGGGTCGTCCCCTGGTCGCCTGGCCGGATGAGGCGAAGCCCCGCGGGCTCATCCGCTCGCGTGCTCGCCTTCGACTGCCACTGGAAGAGGGTCTCGCCCAGCGGGAAGTCCCGGTACTGAAGGTGCGCGTGCTTCTGGTCCGTCTTGTCGAGGGTGGTCAGGAGCAGGTCGTAGCGACCGTCGCACGCCTTCTCGACGCCCGTGTAGAAGCGGCGGTAGCGCCCGTCGGTGGCGGCCACCACGTGCAGTGCAGCCGCGAGCTCCACGTCCAGGTACCGTCCGTGCACCACGAGAGGGACGTTCGGATCCACGGTCTCCCGGCGATGGAGGGAATCGGCGCGCTTCTCCAGCACGGGGAGCAGTTGGCGCAACTCCTCGCGCAATGCCGCCTGCGAGCGCCATGCGGCGAGGCGTTCGTCGAACCGGTCCGCCTCGTACGGGCCGTAAAGAACCACGAACAGCATGGCTGCCAGGCGCCTCTCGATCTCGTTCAGCGCCTCCCGCAGGTCGAGCATCCCCTTCCACGCTTCCAGGCGCAGGGGGTCCGAGACGTGCAGCAGGTTCTGTACGTTCTCCAGCGCCGACCGCTCCTCCTCGTCGGTGGGCATCGCCCCGAGTCCGACGTCCGCGCGCACGGAGGTCCAGGACCGCTTCCCCCGGTAGAGGTCCATCAGATCCACGTCGGTTTCCTCGAGGAACTGGTCGAGGGTCCATCCGGCCTCCCGATGCGCGGAGAGGAGTGCCCGGATGCCCGTCACGTCCGACGGCATGGCGTGCGCGACTCGCTCGAGGATGTCCCTCTGGGCCCGTTCCTCGAACTGCAGGACACAGCCCGAAGGCAGGCGTCCCGAGCCCGTCTGGATGAACAGCCGCAGCTCGCGAGGCGTCTGGCCCAGGAGCTCCCGGAGATGCCGGTCGAAGCGGAAGCTCGGGTGCTGGCGTCCCGTGACGTCGAGGACGGTCAGGATGCTCTTGTCCCGCGCCCTCCGGAGTCCGCGGCCGAGCTGTTGCAGGAACACGGTCGTGCTCTCCGTCGGCCGGAACAGGAAGAGGGTGTTCACGTCCGGGATGTCCACGCCCTCGTTGAAGAGATCCACCACGCACAGGACCTGGATGCGTCGTGCCGTGAGGTCGTCCTTCGCCCGCCGTCGCTCCTCGTCGGGGGTGTCGGAGGTCAACGCACGAGCCGAAAGTCCAAGCTTGGTCAGTTCCTCGGCGACGACCCGGGCGTGTGCCTTGTCCACGCAGAAGGCGAGCGCCCGAACCTCCTCCCGGCGGCCGACGTGCTCCGCGATGGCCCGCGAAACCGCCCGGACCCAGAAGTCACGGGCAGTGATGAGCCGCTGCGAGAGCTCGGAGTCGACGTAGCCGCCCGCGACCCATCGAGCATCCGACAGGTCCACTCCTTCCACGTCGAGCACGAAGTACCGGAACGGGACGAGCACCTGCTGCTGGATGGCGTCCCACACGCGGAGGTTCCCGATGTACGGGCGGGGGAAATGGGCCTCGAAGACCCTGCCGTCGGCCCGCTCCGGCGTCGCCGTGAGACCGACGAGCTCCCGCGGCTTCAGCCGGGTCAGCAGTCGGTCGTACGTCGCGGCGGCGGCGTGGTGTACCTCGTCCACGATGACGTGATGGAAGTGGTCGGGCGCGAGCGCATCGGCATGGTCGAGGGACTGGACCGATGCGAAGACGTGCCGTCCGTCCGTGGGGCGCAGGCCATCCACCCAGAGCTCGCCGAAGCCCGGAAGTCCCAGGACCTCGCGGAAAACCCTCCGCGACTGCTCGAGGATCTCCCGTCGATGCGCGACGAACAGGAGGGAATCGACCTCTCCGCGATCGCGGAGCCGTTGATGGTCGAACGCCGCGACGAGCGTCTTGCCGGTGCCCGTGGCCGAGACGACGAGGTTCTTCCTGCGTCCCAGCGCACGGGCCTCGTCGAGCTCCCGGAGCAGGGGCTTCTGCCACTCCTTCGGCTCGAGTTGCAGCCCAAGGTAGGTCCCATCCCGATCCGGCTCCGTCAGGGCTCGCGCGAGGCGCTGCGACGCGGCGTCGGTTCCGTCGAACGGCTCGAATCGATCGGCGTCCACCCAGTAGCTCTCGAAGACGTTCGCCATCTCCTGGAGCAGGTCCGGCTGGTCCACCTGAGAGATCCGGACGTTCCACTCCAGCCCCTCCGTCTGGGCCGCGTGGGAGAGGTTCGAGGACCCGACGTAGCCCGTGGAATAGCCGTTCTCGCGATGGAAGAGCCACGCCTTGGCATGGAGCCGCGTGGTCCCTTCGTCGTAGGAGATGCGGACCTCGGCTCCCAGCTTCTGGAGCAGCTCGACGGCCTTCACCTCCGTGGCGCGCATGTACGTGGTCGTGAGCACCCGTATCGAGCGACCGCGATGGACGTGTCGCTCGATCTGGCGCCGAAAGGCGTCGAGACCGCTCAGCTTGATGAACGAGAGAAGGAGGTCGACCCGGTCGGCACTCTCGAACTCGCTTGCCAGATGGACAAGTACGCTCTCGCCGTGGGCGTTGGTGACCAGGCTGGAGGAGAGGAGGGAGCCGCGAGGGGGAGCCGACCTGCCGACGGGAAGGCCGGGCGTGATGGCCGTGATGCCACGCAGGATGCGGTCGCGGAGCTCGGTCTCGCCAGCCCGAAATCCCTCCAGATCCCGGAGGACTGTGAGCATCGCCTTGGCGGTGGCGATCTTCCGAACGGCGCTCGCTTCCGACCCGATGGCGATGCGAGCCGCGTCCCGGACCAGGGTGACGAGCTGTTCATCCACATCCGAGTCCCTGGCGACGTCCTGCAGTTCGAATTCGTGGGTGCGGGCGAGTTCGAGCAGGCGGCGCTCCAGCGCCTCCGAGACGATTTCGTCGTACACGCCGGGGCGGAGGGAGGCCTGGGTTCGACGCCAGATGGACATGAAGGTGCTCCGCGGTGATTCGAACGCGCCTGCAGTACACGGTACCAGGCCGGCGGACGTGGCCGTGAGCAAAGTCGAGGCGAATTCAGACTCGTCGTGAAACGTGTACCATTCCGTGCCGTGAACGTCTCCACCGTCACCACCTCCGATCGGACCCTCCTCCCCGCCGTGCGCTCGACGCTCGACGGTTCGGACGAGGCCTTCCTCTGCGTGGCGTTCGTCCACTCCCGAGGTCTCCACCTGCTGGAGAAGGAGCTCGACGGCCTGAAGCGCAGGGACGTGCCCGCGCGCATGCTCGTGACCACCACCTTCCAGGAGGACGGCTCCGCCCTCTCGCTGGCGAGCAGCCTCGGCCTCCGGGTCCACGTCCTGAACCCCGGTGGGGGAAAGACCTTCCATCCGAAGATCTACCTGGGCAGGCGAGGGGACGAGGTTCGAGCGGTCATCGGGTCCGCCAATCTCACCGGAGGTCTCGCGACCAATCTCGAGGCCGCAGTCTCGCTCGTCGGCACCCTCCGCGACGAGCCGATCGCTCGCGCCTGGAACTGGGCCTCGGAGCTCTGGTCGGACGAGCGGGTCGCGCCATGGATGGCGCGAGCGGGCGAGAAGGTGGAGGACCCGTTCGAGCCGAGCCTCCTCAAGGCGATGCGCGCCGAGGTGAAGCGGGACCCGATCTTCCGGACCCTCTCGCGAGGACGGCCGAATCGCGTCGTCGAGCTGACCCCGGTGGAGGCGTTCGTCGTGACCGAGCGGTCGCTGCAGAAGACGCGCGGCCCCGAGTCGATCCCCGCCTGGATGTTCAACCTGGCGTGGGATCGCCTGCGATCCTTCGGCACGCTCACGAACCGTGAACTCCTCGACGACATGCGCGTACACCGCTCCAGCGCGGTCTGCGCCATGCTCGCACGGGTCCCCGGCGTGGAGAGGATGCCGGGAAGGGAGATCGCGCTGCGATGGGATCGACAGCCATGACCGCCTGCCCCTTCTGCACCCGGATCGCCTCCGGCGCCTCCGTCCAGACCGAGGGCACCGCTGTCGCCTTCCCCGACGGCTTCCCGCTCAACCCCGGTCACACCCTCGTCGTCCCCCGCCGACATGTCAGCGACCTCTTCGATCTCGCTCCGGGTGAACAGGCCGACATCTGGCGCCTCGTCGCGGCCGTCCGGGAGCGCCTGCTGGCCGAACACCGACCCGACGGCTTCAACATCGGCCTCAACGTCGGGGCCGCCGGCGGCCAGACGGTGGGACACGCACACGTCCACGTGATCCCGCGGTTCCAGGGGGACGTTCCCGATCCTCGGGGCGGCGTCCGCTGGGTCATCTCCGCCCGCGCTGCCTACTGGAAGGACCGGCCGTGAACGCGGACCGCGACGCGCTCACACTCGCCGAGAAGGTGCTCGCCATCCTGGAACTGGGCAGCTTCTCCGCCACCTACAAGTACGCACTCTTCACGGCCATCCTCGACCTGTGCATGGAGAAGGGGCTCAAGGGGCTCAGCGATCCGACGGTCCTCACCACCACCGAGCTGGCGGAGAAGGTCATCGAGCTCTACTGGCCCCACGCCATGCCGTACGAGGGCAAGGTCGTCCTCCGGCAGGGCGGTGGCCGGGCGGGAAGCCAGGCCGAGATCCTCCGAGCCATCGAAGGGTTTCGGTCCGATCCCAGGAACGCTTCCGGTGAGATCCTCCACCGCGCACGCACCGCCCATCCGGTAGCCTGGAAGCGGCTCGTGCACGAGGTGGAGTGGAAGCTCATCGAGATGCCCATTCCCCGCCTCCAGGTATCCGGAAGTGGCGAGGACCGGTTTCTCTATGAGTACAGCTGGAATCAGGACATCAAGCGGAGCACCGTCCGGGAGCATCAGAAGGACGTCCGCGACAGGTTCGACAACCGGCTCACGCTTCAACCGGGCGTCGCCGAGGGTCTCCAGGCGCTGAACGGCATCCTCCGCCCCCTTCTCCGTCGCGAGTGGGCAGGGATGGTCGCTGCCATGAACGGCCTCCCTGAATCCCGCCTCGAGGAGTTCCTCTTCGGGGCCTCGCGCATCTCGCTGGACGAGGTGCGCGGACCGCTCATCGAGATCCAGGGAAGCCAATGCCTCTATTGCCGCAAGGCTCTCCAGGGTGCGATCGACGTGGACCACTTCATCCCCTGGGCCCGCTACCCCGACAACGGCCTCGACAACCTGGTGGCCGCGCACCAGCGCTGCAACAACCCGAAGCGGGACTTCCTCGCAGCGGCCGAGCACGTCGAGCGCTGGGCGCTGCGGAACGTCGAGCGGGCAGGGGATCTCAGGGATGTGGCCAGCCGGATCGCCTGGCAAAGGGAGCCGGGACGGACGCGCGCCGTCGCCGTGGCGACCTACTCGCGACTCGGCGAGGGAGCGAAGGTGTGGAGCGCGGGGACGAGTCTCGTCGGCCTGGAGAAGGGCAGGGTAGACGCGGCGCTCTCCGCCTGGACCTGGCTACCCCTCACAACCCCACGCGCTTCTCCCCCGCATCCACCGCCTTCAGCCACTTCACGAGCCCCGTGAAGTAGGCCTTCTGGTCGTCCCACATCGCCATGTGGCTGCCCACGGGGCAGAGGAGGAAGCTGCCGTTCTTCGCCTGGTCGGCCACCCACTTCATGTGGGCCGGGTCCATCGTGTCGTTCACGGCGCCGATGACGAGCGTCGGGACCTCCAGCTTCGGCAGGTCCTTCTTCCGGTCCCACTTCTCGATCCGCCCGGACGAGCGGAACTCGCTCGGACCCTGCATGAGCGTGTAGACCTCCGCGTTCATGTTCTTGAAGGAGCGCTTCACCGCGTCGGGCCACTCGGGCAGCCGGCAGATGTGCTTCGCGTAGAAGTTCGGCAGGAGCAGCTCCATGTAGCGCGGGTTCTCGTACTGCCCCTTCGCCTCGAGCTCGTCGATCTCCTTCAGGACGGCGGGGGGCATCTGCTTCGCGAGCACGTCGTTCGCGTACCGGACGTAGTCGGGGATGCTCATCATCATGTTGGAGATGACGAGCCCCTTCACGTTCTTCCCGTACTCGAGCGCGTACTCCACCGCGAGGATCCCGCCCCACGAGTGGCCGAGCAGGTAGAAGTTCGTCCGGTCGAGGCCGAGCGCCACGCGCACCTGCTCCACCTCCCCGACGAAGCGCTCCACCGTCCAGAGGTCCTTGTCCTTGGGCTGGTCGGAGCGCCCCGAGCCGAGCTGGTCGTAGTAGATGAACTCGATCCCCTCGCGGGGGAGGAAGCCCTCGAACGACTCGAAGTACTCGTGGGTGCCGCCGGGCCCGCCGTGCAGGAGGAGCACCTTGATGCGCGGGTTCTCGCCGAAGCGCTTCGTCCAGACCTTGAAGTCGCCTTTCGGGGTGTGGATCGGAAGTCGGGGCATGGTCACCGAGGGGGGGGCTGCCACGTAATAGATTTGTAAGCCAACTGGCGAATTCTAACAATTCTGGTAGACCCGTAACAGTTTTTCCCGTTACCCGCATGGTTCCAGCCCGTCCACCACCACCCTCTCCGGTCCCGTTGTACCCGATCGGGTACGCCAGGCTCATCTCGGAGTTCTCGCTGGAGGTGATGCCGCTCCACCGGGTGACCTACGTCGCTCCGTCCGCGCAGCGGAGGGAGCGGGTCGAGAGCGGTCGTGAGGTGGTCGTCCTCCCGGCATCGCGCCATCGGGGAGGGGACGGCCTCGTGGACCACCTCGAGTTCGCGCTCAAGCACGAAGGAGTGAACCTCGAGGTGCTCGCCGCCCTCTTCCGCGGCGTCGATGAAGCCCGGATCGAGGGGGAACTCGGGGCGGCGGTGCGCGACCGCCCCACCGGCCGCTACACCCGGATCCTCTGGTTCCTCTACGAGTGGATCACGGGCCGCGTGCTCGCCGTGCCGGACGCGGCCACCGGAAACTACGTTCCCGTCCTGGACCCAGAGGCCTACTTCGCCGCCAAGGGTCGAAAGAGCCGGCGCCATCACGTCCTCGACAACCTGCTCGGCACCCGCGACTACAGCCCGGTGGTCCGGAGGACCCCGGAGCTCCGGCGATTCCAGTCGATGGATCTCGCCGGGGAGGCCGCGAGCCTCGTCCGGCAATTCGACGAGGACGCCCTACGCCGGGCGGTCAGCTCCCTCTACACGAAGGAGACCCGGGCCTCGTTCGACATCGAGGGTGAGCATCCGTCCACGGGAAGGACGGAGCGCTTCGTCTCGCTTCTCCGGGCGTTGCCCGGCATGGCGAGCATCGACCGGGCGCGGCTGATCGACATCCAGAACCAGACCGTCGATCCGCGGTTCGCCGACCGGGACTACCGCCTCGAGCAGGTCTACGTCGGCGAGCAGATCGACATGACCCGCCAGCAGATCCACTACGTGGCCCCGCGTCCCGAGGACGTGGCGCCGATGATGGAGGGATGGCTGGCCCTGCTCGAAGCGATGCGCGAATCGGGCATCGACCCCGTCGTGTCCGCGGCCGTGGCCTCCTTCGGGTTCGTATTCATCCACCCGTTCTCGGACGGCAACGGGCGGATCCACCGTGCCCTCGTGCACTACGTACTCTCCGTGAACGGGTTCTCCCCCCAGGGAGTGATCTTCCCCGTGTCCGCCGTGATGCTGGCGCGCCGGAACGAGTACGACGCCTGCCTCGAGTCCTTCTCCGTTCCGCTCCTGGAGCGTGTCGATTACGACGAGTCCGAGGACGGAACGATCGCCGTCCGGAACGACACGGCCGGGTTCTACCGCTACTTCGATGCCACCCTCATGGCCGAGGCCCTGTACCGCTGGGTCGAGGAGACGGTCCGCAAGGAGTTCCGGCACGAGCTGGAGGTGGTCGTCGCGATGCGGGACGTCCGGGAGGGCCTGCGACGCATCGTGGACCTGCCGGACAGGCAGGCGAACCTCTTCATCCGGCTCGTCGCGCAGAACCGCGGCCAGCTGTCCGCGGCCAGGCGGCGAAAGCACTTCTCGGCCCTCACGGACGAGGAGGTCCGGAGGATGGAGCAGGTGGTCCGGGAGAGGCTTGCGGCTGTCGCGGGGTGACGGGGGGGGCACGATGGGCCATTCACACGATCCAGGACTCGACACACTCCTCGCCGAGGCGGCGGAAGCCCTCGCCGCCCCGCTCCCGGCTCGGGTCGTCGGAGAACCGGTGAAGGTCGTCGCGGTGGAACGCCAGGGGAACGACCGCCGGGGGCTCGTCGCCCAGGTTCGACGCCGCTCCCGCACCCACGCCGTCTCCCTCGCCGACCTGGAGGTCGAGCCCGATTCTCCGCTCGCGAACGTCGTGGACGGCTACCGGGCCTGGCTCGGCCTCGAGCCCGCGGCGCGGGGCGGGGGAACGGACGCCATCGAGCCCGGGGCGCCGATCGAGCTGGTCGTACTTGCAGTGAAAGAATCGGCAGCCTCGTGCCGGACGCTCGACGGCGGCGAGCCCATCACGCTCCGCACGACCGGCATCTGGAAACTCGTGCCGGGCGAGATCGCGACCGTCCGCGCGAAGAAGCGCTGGCGGCACGCCGGGACCGTCTACCTCTCCGGAAAGGTGGAGTCGTCGCGGCTCGACGTCGTGCGGCTGGGGCTGAAGCCGCTCGGGCTGGAACCGCGGGACGCAGAGGGGCCCCGCCCCGCCTTCGAGATGAAGCAGATCATCCCCGGCGCCGACCCCGCCAGCGATGAAACCGATCCGATCGTCGAGGCAGGGGCGTTGTACGAAGTCGGCGACCCCGTCGGCGCACGTACCCTCCTCATGCGGGAGCTTCGCGAGGACCTCCGCTGCGTGGACGCCCACGCCCACCTCGGCAACCACGTCCTCGAATACCGCGCCGCCGACGCGCTCCGTCACTACGAGGCCGGGCTGCGGATCGGGGAACTCTCGCTCGGCCCGGGATTCGACGGCGTCCTCCCCTGGAAATGGATGGACAACCGCCCGTTCCTTCGCTGCCTGCACGGCCACGGCCTCGCCCTCTGGAAGCTCGGCCGGATGGAGGAAGCCGAGGCGACCTTCCGTCGGATGCTGCGACTGAACCCGTCCGACCAGCAGGGCGCGCGCGTCCTCCTCGACGCGGTCGAGGACCGGATGACCTACGAGGCGTTCGCCGCCGCGGAGGAGGAGGCGGAGCGAGGGCGAAGCGACTCCTGGTGAACATGCAGGACCTCGACCTCGCCCTGCGGGAGCGCGCCGGAGGACGGAGCCGGGTGAACGGGGCCTCACGCAACCTCGTACCACGCGCCGCGGCGCTTCTCCCCGCGGTCGAGCGTTCCCTGGGCGCGGCGCAGCGTCCGGTGGGAGTCGTCCTCGCTCTCCTCGACGACGCGCTCCAGCGAGCTGAACGGCGCGTACGCGTAGCCCGCGCGCAGGAGGAGCAAGGTCGTGAGAATGCGCGAGAGGCGGCCGTTCCCGTCCTGGAAGGGATGGATGGCGAGGAAACGGACAGTGAACACTCCGATGACGACCCCCAGGCTCTTCCCGTCCGGCCCGAACACCCCGACGGAACGAGCGGACGTCGAGCCGGGGAGTGATGGAGAGGTGTGCGAGCGGGTTCACGGATACCCGTAAGGAACCCATTGATACCCGTTTCGGAAAAGCCGGGTGAACTGGGCCTAGTGATTCCGGTGGGTTGCGCGATTCACCCGGGTGAACTTTCGGGTCCGCGGCACGGACCTACGCGGCACGTGACCGCCTCGGCGAGGATGGCCTCGCGGATCTCGGGTTGACCTCTCCGCCGCCCCCCATCCAGCCCTCCGACCTGGCCGCGTCTACCGAACCCGAGACCTCTCACGGTGCGCGGGATCGACCGCGTGAGGCCAAATCCTGATCTCAGCCTGGCTCCCTTCTCGGGAGCAAAGGCGGGTCAGTTCCCGTGAGCGGCGAAGACACTTCGAGGACGCTGCGAGGATCGCCATTCGAGAGGAGGAGCTGCCCCCCCTGGAAGGCTTTCGGGACGCGAGGGCACTCGCCGGCGAGGGTGCCCGCTTCGCGGAGATCCGGCAGGCCCATGAAACTGTCGCTCCCATGTTCCGGGGGCCGCGCCTGAGCGGAGAGAAGGCCTGCTCCGTGATCCGCGAGTGGATCGAGCGGTACGCCTCCCCCCTCACTCCCCGACGAACACGCCCTTCAGGTCCGGCGCGCGCGCGATCGCCTTGATCTCCACCAGCTGCCGGGCGAGCTCCGCCCAGCGCGACTCCTCCATCGCCCCCAGCCCTGCACGGCGAGTGAACTGGGTCTCGATGAAGGGACGATCCAGCTCCGCGGCGCGGTTCATCGCGGCGAGCGACATGGCCGGGTTCTGCGCGGCGATGGCCGGGTTGAAGGCGCCCGGGTCGGCGAGGTAGTCGGTCCATCCCTTGCGCAGGGCCCGCACGAGCGCCCGCACCGCCTCGGGGTGCTCCGCCTGGAACGCCTCGGAGACCGCCACCACGCCGAGGTAGGGGGAGAAGCCCGAGGCCGCGACCGGGAAGGTCCGCACCTTCTTGCCGAGAAGCTCCATGTCCACCGGCTCGGCCGAGATGAAGCACTGCTGCGCGAG
>SESF01025484.1_pt1 | contig 26967 bp, 24 predicted proteins | sample 3171521 | NCBI WGS metagenome assembly SESF01 (sample SAMN10866945, study PRJNA518727) | freshwater metagenome | biome: subpolar coniferous forest; feature: holomictic lake; material: water; isolation source: holomictic Lake 227, 6 m and 8 m depth | place: Canada: near Kenora, Ontario | collected...
AACAAAGTTGAATCGCACCCATCCTGTTGTTATATAGACAACAGGGAGCGTTCAAGTTCAACCTTCAGAGCCTTCCAGTCGGGCAGATGACTGCTCAGGAGCCGATAGAAAGCTTTGTCGTGTGATCTGTGCGTGATATGGCAGAGTTCGTGCGTCAGCACATAGTCGATTTGGCTTCTGGATGCTTTGATTAGCTCAAGATTAAGGCCGATCCGGTGTGTTCGGCTGGAATAACTTCCCCAGCGCCTGACCAGTCGCCGAATGCCGAGTTTGGGCAACTTGGTTTGTAGGAAGCGATTTAAGCAACAGGCGAGCCTTTCCGTGAAGAGTTGCCGCGCTTTATCAATGTACCAGCCATCCAGCAAGATGCGAGTATGAGCCCGGTCCTGCGGTGACAGACTGAAGACAGTCAATACACCGTGTTGCAGGGAAACGCGCTCTTGGCCTTCTGTTCCCCTGATGAGCAGTTTGTAGTTGCGTCCCAGATAACGGAAGGTTTCGCCACTGATGTATTCTTTAGGCGCCCGAGGTTTAAACTGGGCAAAGTAACGCTGATGCTTGCGTATCCACCGGATTTTGCGTTGTAGAAACCCGGTGATTTTCGCCTCTGTGGCATGCAGGGGAGCTTTGACGCGCACGGATTGATCTGGAAACACGTGAATCGCGAGCGTTTTTCGCACTTCCAGTGTCAGCAGATAGTCGAACGCAATCTGTTCATAAGTAAACCGCCTCTGAATCATGACTCGCCTTCGTTTTTGTTTTTTACAGCCAGATCCCAGATCATCGAGAGCAGCGCATCAATCTCATCCATCGTCAGGGGTGCCCCGTAGACGGTCTTCACCGTGTCAAAGAGATAGTCTTCGATCTCCGTGCGGACACGGCGTTCGACTTCGACATTGGTATCCCAGTCGATGATTTTGTTTTTCTCGATGAACCCGTAGATGGTTTGGACGATGGTGCAGAGTTGCTCCATGCTCAACGGATGCGTGGCAAGTCTGCTGCTCAGGTTTCTGAAAAACGGATGCAGTGGTTTACGCGCTTTGAGGGGGTCGGGAATGTCGTTGTCCTCATAATCAGTGACTTTCGTCTGAACCTTCCTGGCTTCACCCAGCAAGGCCTTCACATCCTCTTCCTTCGCGGACTTCAGCTCTGCGATCAGGCGGGAAATCTTCTCGCTGAAATGGCGGTAGAACTCCGGATCACGATCATAATTCTCTTTGATCGTCCGGTTGGTCTGCGCCGCAATGGCTTCGGCTTTGGATTTATCGGAAAGGCCTTGGGCGACATGGTCGATGTATGCGTTGAATTCCCCTGATTCACGAACGCAGATCGGTTCCGCAAGTTCAGTCACATACTCTGCCGTGACATACTTATCCAGAATTCGACGGATTTGATCCTCGTACTTCGAAAAATCAACCGTCTCCGCGTTCTTGATCTTCTGGATTTTCTTGAGTTCGACAAACCGCTTCAAATCCAGGGCAAAACGCCGCAGCTTCTCTTCATCAAACTTCTGCGTAAAGTCATACAGCATCTGGCATGTGGCAAACTGGCGCGTGAATTCATCCACCAACTCGTAGAAATGCTCACGGGTTTCAACATCGTCTTCCAGAATGCGGATGTACTCCTCGGTGTCTTGCTTGTTGCGGACGGAGTTGAATATCCCGTGCAACTCTTGATAGATGCGCTCCAAATCAACGATCTTCTCATCGGTATTCAGAAGGGCACGCTCAATGTCCTCAGGGGCAAAGTTGGAAAAGAGCTCCATGGCATCACGCAGATTCTTTGCGTTCTTGGAGTAGTCGATAATAAAGCCATTGACCTTGGCCTCCTTGCCCTCATCACCGTCGAAAAGGCGGTTCACGCGGGCAATGGCCTGAAGGAGATTATGATCCTTCAACTGTTTAGCCAGATAGAGGAAGGTGTTCCTGGGTGCGTCAAAGCCAGTCAGCAGTTTATCCACGACCACCAGCATGCGCACTCCGTCCGGATTGTTTTTGAAATCGTCAATCAGATCCTTCTCCCGCTTGAACAGGGAGGAACCAAACTGATGCTTTTCATTGGCAAGAAACTTCGCGACCTCTTTTTTGTGTTCGGGTAGCTGGTCGTCTTCCTCTTTGTCCGCTGATTCCGAAATAATGACATCCGTTGAAACGCGGTCCTGTAAGGTGAAGGCCTTTTGGAACATCACAGCGGCATATTTGGAAGGCGCAACGACCTGTGCCTTCAAGCCTGTATCGGCAAAACGGGTATAATGATTCAGGATGTCAAGCGCGATGGTCTCGATCCGCTGGGAAGTCTCCTCGAGAATCTGTGCCGAGTTGAACTTTTGCTGAAGGTCTTTCTTCTGGGCCTCCGTGAGACCTCCCGTAATGTGGTCGTAGAACTGATCCAGCAAATGCTGCTGGACGCTCAGTTCAACGTAGCGAGGCTGGTAGATGAGCGGTAGGACCACCCCGTCGGCTTCGGCTTCCGAGATCGTGTAAGCATCAATCATCCCGCCAAACTTGGCCGCGCTCGATTTCTCCCGCTTCATCAGCGGCGTGCCAGTAAAGGCGATCTGGCACGCCTTTGGCAATACCAGATTCAACTCAGTATTCGCCTGGCCTGCCTGTGTGCGGTGCGCCTCGTCAATCAGGACAAACACATTGGGATCTTCATCGACAAAGTCTCGGGCTGTCCGTCCGGCTTCGAATTTGTGGACCAGCGCCGTGATGACCCGCTGATCCTTCTCTTTGATCAGTTGGAGCAACTCTGCGCTGCTGGTCGTTTTTTTGACATCCTTCTTGATGTTGCACGCCGCAAAAGTGTCCGCGATCTGGCGGTCAAGGTCGCGCCGATCTGTCACGACCAGCACGCGCGGCAGGACAATTTCAGGATCATCAATCAGGCATTTCACGAGCATCACCATGGTCAGGCTCTTGCCCGACCCTTGTGTATGCCAGATCAGCCCGCCGCGTCGCCGTCCATACGTGTCAAAGGTCTTCAGCCGCTGCATGGTTTTTTTGATGGCGAAGAATTGCTGATAGCGGGCGACTTTCTTGATCCCGTTATCATAGAGGATGAAATTGCGCACAAGATCCAGCAGCCGTTCCGTCCTCAACAGCGAGTAGATGCCACGATCTTGTTCCGTCACCATGCGCGGTGTTGCGCTGAATGGTGAATTGTGAATTGTGAATGGTGAATGTTGAATAGTGAATTTGTTTCCCTTCTCCATTCCTAATTCACTATTCACTATTCCTGTTTCACTATTCACTATTCCTGTTTCACTATTCTCAAAGTCCTGAATAATCTGGCGTAGCACGCCCGGCTCAACTGGTTTATTGATGAGCGCATGTACCTCGGCATCGAAAGTTGTTGCATCGACATCCTTTTCCTGCCAATGGGAGTAAAAGCGCGCAGGGGTCAGCATGGTACCGTATTTCAGTTCGCGCACGTTCGTGGCAATCAGGATTTGCGGGAAGAGAAAGAACTTGGGGGTCTCATTGGGATTCTGGTTTCGGACCATCTGTGCCACAGCCTCCTGCACCTTGACAGAGGTCTTCTTGTTTTCGATGACAGCAAAGGGTATACCATTCAGAAACACCACAATGTCCGGTCGCCGTTGCGCGGATGCCGCGCCCACGACATATTCGGCGCAGACGTGAAAGGTGTTATTCGCAGGGGTGCGCCAGTCTATGAACTTCATCTGAGGCGAGGTTCGGCGTCCGTCGATCAACTCCGAAACGCCACATCCAGCCAACAGTAGCGAATAGATCTCTTCAGAGGCTTTGAAGACACCCGCACCCATATCAATCTGCTGTTCGGCTTTAAATATCTCATCACGGATGCTCTTGTCGGAGATGGTAGGGGCATTGATCTTGCGCAACGCCTCAAACGCGATATCGCGGAGGATGTATTGCGAAGGCCCGTCACGCAACGTAGCAACCTGAGCGCGTGGGAGGTAGGTGTAGCCCAGATTAACCAACTCCAGAAGAGCTGGAATCTGCGACAGCGACGCTTCATCAAAATCAGGCAAGTCATTGTGAATAGTGAATGGTGAATGGGGAATAGTGAATGGTGGATGGTTTGGGCTAGTTTCCATTTGTGCCCTCCTTTGTCGTTTTAACAATGGATGTTAGGATACGGACGAGTTCATCGGCTTCTTTGATGATGTCAGCTAGGCGATCAGGCAGGGAGGCATCAGATTCGGAGATGAGGCGAAGCCAATACAGTGTTTCGCGACATTCCTTGCAGGCGACAGATGTTTTAGAAAGAAAGTCTGCACGACTTTGTCCGGCCTGGGCTTCTTCAATATTGGCACCCACAGAAGTTCCCGAACGAATAAGCTGTTTAATCAGTACTTGGTTTATTTTGCGCTCCCCTTCCAAAAACCGACAAAGATTTACGATTCGAAGCGCAAATTTAAATGATCGCTCTGTAATGTCAATTTTCATATTTCACCATTCTTAATTCCCTATTCAGCATTCCCTATTCATAATTCAAATTCCGGCAATCTTATCGTGCCGGTCACCAGGTTGTTGAGCAGATACTTCTTCTGCTCCTTCCACAGCGCCAGTTTCTTCTCCAGGGCAGCAATCTCTTCATCGGCACCCCAAAGAACACTCGTAATACTCTGTTGTTCGGCAAGTGGTGGGAGTAGCAACTCGATTTTGGCAAGATTTGTTTTTGATAGGCTGTAGACTGAAACACCTGTGGCAATTCGCTTGAGCTCCTTTGCCAGCCTGTATTCGTTAAACATGTACCCACGGAACCCTTCCGCTGTTTGGCTGGATGTGTCTCGCATGACAAACGTATGTAACCCGCCTGTCAGTTTTTTATTGGCGAGGTTCTTTAATTCAATACACGCGCCGATGCCTTCGTAATCTTCTGAGACATCTGCCATCACGAGATCACCTTCTTGGAGAAATTCCAGCTTGTCGGGTAAAGCATCGCTGGTTTTCAGCATCGGGACTCTTCGCTCCTTCGCTAAATCCAGAATAGGGCCAGTGTATGTCGCATGAATATCGCCATAGTGAATATTGTAGATGTCGCTGTTATCAATAGCTTCCGTGGTCAGGCATTCTCGCGAGAAAGCATACGTCGACACAAAGTCAAAGACTTCCCCCAGCTCCACACTTTCCCAGCCCTCGGGAATTCTACTTTCACTATTCAGAATTCTCAATTCTCCATTCCCCATTCCTAATTCAGCTCCAAAGCCAGGCAAACGAAGCTTGCCGCTGAGGAGCTGCTGCATCAGCCCATTTTTGATGTTCCGCTTATTCACTATTTTTAATTCTAAATTCACAATTCCCCTGTCCCAACACTCCAGCACCCTCGCAATTGCTTTTTGTTCGGGGAGTGGAGGGAGGGAAACAGGCAATAATCGTATTGATGCCAATGATAAATTTTGGATTGTTGATCCGGTTAATTCACCCCGAAAAAAAGAATTAGTTTTCTGAGAGTTTAGAAAATTAAAAGCAAAGGTTTTGTCTAGGTGGTCACCACAATTGATATAGGCGGCGCTTTTTCCAAGAATAACGTTTTCTTCGTTAAAGTATGCAACACTACCAATGGTTCCATTTATTGATAATAGTAAAGTTCTGAAGCCTAGTTCTCTGTGGTGCTTTACGAATTCCTCCTTAGAAACACACTTTGTTTGTTCAGAGATGCTTACCCGGCCGTCGACCAAGTTGTTTCCGTTTATAAAGTAATAGTCGGATTTTTCAACATAGTCAGGTGTTGTATGGATGCCATCACCAATGCGACTTGTAAGTGTTTTAAGGGGGAATGAGTACCATTCCTCAGGTATCCATCCGACTTTGCTGTTTTTGTAACCGGGCCTGTTTTCGTTTTTATGCATAACGATTTTTTTTTGTGAATTCTTGTGCTTCTCGTGGCCAACCGTGATTACGTCGTTTTTCCGCCGCCGATCTTCTTTTGCTGCTCACGGTCGAATTGCTTTGCGCTGGTGTCTGGCGTTGGAAGGTCTTCCGGCATGGTGCCGCCGAGGTCTTCAATGGTTTTGCGTACCTTTGCACCGACCTCAAAGTGGGTTCGGTTGGCATTGGATTTTCCTTTTACCTCGTCGCGGCGTAGTTTTTCTTCCGCTTGCGTGGCGCGGAAGAGGTTGGCTGCCAATTCTGTACTTCCCATGTGATCGAGAATTGTCTGCCCTTTCTTCAGTCTCTTCCGAGCGTGAATGTCCTTAGCTTCCAAGCCGCCGTAGAGTCCCCGATACCCGTGGTTTTGAAAGACGGCGAAGTCGAGGTTGGTTTCCACTCCCGCCTGTTGGGCTGCTTCGACCAGTTGCTTGTTGTGCTCTTTGAGTTCGTTGCGCAGAAACAATCGCTTTTCGTCCTCCTTGAGCTGCTGGAAGGCTTTGTCATCCGCCAGTTCTTGACGGCGGGTCTGAATCGCAAAATAGGTTTGTCCGTTGGCAATGACCGACTTGCTCGGATCGCCATTTTGAACAATCAGATAACAGGCGTAGCGGGAGAGGCCATAAGATTCCATTTTCCGCTCTGCACCCGAACCGATGGACACCATCTCGTGCATCTCCACGAAATGGTTGGAGATGGGTTGTCCGCTGTTCCGGCAAGCTTCCTTAGCCTTTTCGATGACTGGCAGAAAATTCCGGTATTCTGCATATTCCAGTATCTTTCCCAATAGACGTGCTGACCAGTATTCCTGGCCAAATTCGTTGATCTGTTTGATTTTTTCAAACGTCTGATGGTGCTGATTTTCGATTTCGTTTTTAGGCATGCTGTTGCTCCCTGCTTTGCGTTTCAGTCTTATCAACCCCCGATCCCCAAGGTCTTGAGGTGTTTTTTCATTTCGCTTTCGAGCTTGGCCAATTCAGCATCGACAACAGCCAGTTCTTTGAGGTTGGCTTCAATATCGATCTCCTCTTCCTCTTCGAAGGTGTCCACGTAGCGGGTGATGTTCAGATTGTAGTCGTTTTCCTTGATCTCCTCGGGTTTGACCGCACGGCAGAACTTGGGGATATCTTTGCGCTTCTCGTAAGCATCAAGAATCATCTGGATGTGCTCTTCTTCCATGGTGTTCATGGCCTTGCCGGGCTTGAATGCTTTGGAGGCTTCAATGAAGAGGACATCTTTACGTTTCGCGTTCTTGCCGCCGGGTTCACGGGAGCGGTCCAGAATCAGAATGGCGACCGGGATGCCGGTGGTCTGGAAGAGACCTGCTGGCAGACCGATCACCGCATCCACGATGTTTTCTTTCAACAGGCTCTCGCGTATCCGTCCCTCGGATGCGCCGCGGAAGAGCACGCCATGGGGCACAATCACGGCGACCTTGCCCTCTTTGGCCTTGGCGGTCTCGACCATGTGGCTGACAAAGGCGTAGTCGCCTTTTGTCGCGGGCGGCAAACCGCGAAAGAAGCGTTTGTAGGGATCGCTCTCAATGTTCTCGCCCATCCATTTCTTGAGGGAGAAGGGGGGATTGGCGATGACGAGATCGAACTTCATCAGCTTGTCGTTTTCTTTGAGCTGGGGATTGTTCAACGTGTCGCCTTGCTCGATGCGGGCGGAGTCCTTGCCATGCAGGAACATGTTCATACGTGCGAGGTTGTAGGTGCCCATGTTGCTCTCTTGGCCATAGAGCGCATAGTCCTTGGAGCCCTGTTTCTCAATCTCCTCGCCCGCCAGCAGGAGGAGGCCGGCGGCCCCGCAGGCCGGATCACAGATACGCCAGCCGGGTTGCGGCTTGGCGAGTCTTGCCAGTAAGGCGGCTACGGACTTGACCGTGAAAAATTCGCCAGCTTTCTTGCCGGCATCGGAGCCGAAGCGCTCGATCATGTACATGTAGGCGTTGCCGATGACATCATCTCCGGCTTCAGTCAGATCCATCTTTGCAAAGTCGGTCAGCAGATTGCGCAGCATCTTGTTGCGCTGTTCAGTCCGGCCCAGGATCGCATCGGAGTTGAAATCAACGGTCACGATGCCTTCCAGGCGGGCACTGTTGGCATCCTCGATTTTATGCAGCGCCACATTGATCAACTCACCGAGGTTGTCGGCATCTTTCTCTTTGATGATATCAAAGAAGCTTGCGCCTTCAGGAATCACAAAGCGTTCGCTTTTCAGTCGGAGCGCAATGCGGTCTTTGTCGCTCCCAAAACGGTCAGCTAGTTTAGCCATGGTGTGCTGGTGAAGGTCGCTGATATACTTGTAGAAGAGCAAGAGCAGCACATAATCCTTGTAAACGCCGCCGTCGACGGTTCCGCGCGAGGAGTCCGCGGCATTCCAGAGGGTCTTGTTGAGTTGTTCCTGCGTGTATTTCGTGGTGTCAGACATGGATGGTCTCCTGTGTTAAAAGGGTTAATTCATGATCCAGTAATTGCTTTTGTAAAGAGAGTTTGCGGCTGGACAGTCGGGCATAATCTTTGTTCATCTGATCCAGGGCGACTAATGCCTCTTGATGTTCGATGGGGGGGAGGGGTATCTCGATAGATTCCAGATTGCTTAGACTGATGAACGGTATGGTGGTGGTCTCGTGCAGACGTTTAAAATGGGTCTGGCAATCCGAGGAGTTGAAGAAAAGCGCCAGGTATGCTGAAAGGAGTTGCGCAGATTTTTTAGGAGTGACGATCAGAAAAGCGGAAGTCGCTATACAGGGCTCCTTGACTGAACTATAAAACGTGGATGCCGTGAATCGTCCACGGCTGATCAGAAGGACATCACCTGGGACGAGACGGTTCTCGCTTGAGCTGTGGATGCGGCAATCAAAATCTGGCACCCATATCCCGTCCGATGTGACATCCTTGGGTTGAATAACTAATACATTGCCATCCGCGCTAAAGTCGGGCTTCTGTCTGAACGAGTAGCCCATCTTCAGCGTGCAGCACTGCTTGATAGTTATTAGATTTCTTTTCATGAATTGCACTATAGCACTACTGCGTTTTGTATGTCAACTAAAAACAGTATTAAAATAGTGTAAAAAATAAAATAGGCTCTTGAAAGACGGATTAAGATCTTTACAAGAGCCTATGGTTTAAGAGGTAACCTTTTTACTAATCGATAGCCCGAGGCGTATAGTGGGTATGCAGGAGCTCGTGTGACTTATGACCGAGTGGTGTGCCGAGAAACTCAGTGTAGAGTTTCTGGATATCCTTGTTTTCATGTGATTTCCGTAGCTTTTTACTCTCGTCTTCGGCATAGATTCCTGCGATACGTTTCAGGCGGACACTGTCATCCGTGAAGCGGGGTTGCCCGCCGCCACCGATACAGCCGCCGGGACAGGTCATCACTTCGATAAAGTGGTAACTTGCCTCGCCATTCTTGATGCGTTCGAGTAGCCGCCGAGTGTTGCCGAGTCCATGGCTGACCGCCACGCTGAGTTCGACGCCCTCCAGGAAGGACCACTCGGGTTTGACCCCCGTAATGGTGAGTTTAGCATCCTTGACCCCCTCAAGCCCTTCTATGGCCTTGACATGCAGGTTGTCCACAGGCAGTTCGCGTCCCGTTACGATCTCGTAAGCAGTCCGTAACGCAGCTTCCATCACGCCACCCGTATTGGCGAAGATATCCGCTGCGCCAGAGGAGAGGCCAAGAGGGGCATCCATCTCAGCATCCGGAAGGTTTTTGAAGTCGATGCCGGCTTCGCGAATCATCCGAGCCAGTTCACGTGTGGTGAGCACATAGTCTACATCTTGTACACCGCTCGAGTTCATCTCGGGCCGCTGGGCTTCGAACTTTTTAGCCGTGCAGGGCATGACTGAAACCACGATCATTTCCTCGGGTTTCTTGTCAATTTTCTGGGCATAATAGGTCTTAGCCAGCGCACCGAACATTTGCTGCGGAGACTTGCAGGTCGATAGATTCGGCAGAAATTGCGGATAGTAGTATTCCGCAAACTTAATCCACCCCGGTGAACAGCTTGTAAACATCGGTAAAGCGACCTTTTTCTTTTCCACCAGTGCCTGTTTCAGGCGGGTGAGCAGTTCTGTGCCCTCTTCCATGATGGTCAAGTCGGCTGTGAAATTGGTGTCGAACACTGCATTAAAGCCGAGTTGCCGGAGTGCGGAAACCATCTTGCCCGTAACGCGTGTTCCAGGAGGATAGCCAAACGCCTCTCCCAGGGCCGCACGGATAGCGGGTGCTGTTTGCACAACGACCGTTTTTGTCTTGTCGTCTAGCATGCGCCAGACATTTTCAATGGCGCTGTGTTCGCTGATGGCCCCGACGGGGCAAACGGCAGCGCATTGACCGCATTGTACACAGGCCACACCATCGAGCTTGCGGGTAAAGGCCGGCCCGATGACCGTGGCAAAACCACGACCCTGCGGGAAGAGCGCGCCAATGCCCTGTACCGACGTGCAGACCGTGACGCAGCGACGGCACTTGATACACTTACCGTTATCGCGAGTCAATGCAGGTGTTGATGTATCCTGCATGGGGGCTGTCTTAGCACCTGTATACGCGATATCGCGTACGCCGAGGTCGGCAGCCAATTGACGAAGTTCACAATCCTCGCTGCGGTCACAGAGCTGGCAATTGCCGTCATGCTCCGAGAGGAGCAATTCAACGACTTGTTTACGGGCTTCGCGCACACGACGCGTATTGGTGTGAACCACCATCTTGTCTGAGCACGGCATAGCGCAGGAGGCCATCAGGGTTTTTGCGCCCTCGACTTCGACCATGCAGACACGACAAGCTCCAAGAGGGTCATTTTTCTCAAGAAAACAAAGCGTAGGGATCGTAATTCCCGCCTGCCGTGCTGCCTGCAAGACTGTTGTTTCGGGTTTAACCGAAAGTATTTGTCCGTTGATTGTCACCTGAATCATACATGCACCTCTCTGACTTTTCCGGTTTTACCATAATCGCAACGCAGACAACGAGACGCTTGACGGCGCGCTGCTGTTTCATTCCAGGGTTGTTCGACTTCATCGAAATTATTACGTCGACGTGCAACAGGGATCATGTTCACATCTTCACGTGGATAAGGAACTGGATCTGCATCCGGGTCGTAGTTGATTGTTAAGTCGGGGTATGTCCGCCAGAAGGCATGAGCTTCACCCGTTAACTGCGTATCGATCGCGACCGCAACACGTTCGCCAGCAGCAATGGCTTCGACCACTGACGAGGGCCCCGTGACCGCATCACCACCAGCAAAGAGCCAGGGCACAGAGGTTTTTCCGCTGACGGGATTGGCCTGAATCCATCCACTTTCGTTCAATGCGACTTCGGTAGTCCCCATGATCTTTTTTGCATCGAGCCCTTGCCCAATGGCCAGAATCACTTGATCGCAGATCAACGTTTCAAGGGCCTCATCCGCTCCGGCCATGGCGCGGCGACGTCCGGTACGATCGTAATCGCCGAGCATCATGGCGCGGCAAATAACGCCCGACACTTTTCCTTCTGCGACAGTAAACGCCTCAGGGGCGCAAAGCGTTCGGAGGGTGACACCCTCCTGTTGCGCTTGATCGATCTCTTCCGCATACGCAGGCATTTGTTCGCGGGTGCGACGATAGACGACGGTGACGCTCTCCGCGCCCAGTCGAAGCGCGGTGCGGGCCGCATCAATGGCGGCATTACCGCCGCCGATCACGACCACGCGCTTCCCGACGGGGGCTGAGCCTCGAATATTGTAGGTGCGAAGGAATTCCATCGACTCTGTCACGCCTTGAGCATCTGCGCCTGGCACATCCAGATTGACGCCTTCAGGTGCGCCGACAGCCATGACGACGGCTTCGTAGCCCTCATCACGCAGGCTTTGTAAGGTGAAGTCGCGACCGAGTGATTGCCCCGTCCTGATCTCAACGCCGAGTGATTCGATCAACCGAATTTCACGTGCCAATGTTTCGCGTGGCAACCGATAAGCGGGGATCGCTTGAACGAGCATGCCGCCTGGACGCGGTTCACGCTCTAACACGATGGGCCGATAGCCGAGTCGCGCCAGAAAATAACCGCAGGTCAATCCCGCAGGTCCCGCGCCGATGATCGCAATCTTCCGCGCCGCATTTGCCGCATTTTCGCGAACCTCGGGTCTTTGGATGACCACCTCTTGATCCACCATGAAGCGTTTGACGCCGCGAATGGCAACTGGGGAGTCAAGTGAGCTACGCCGGCAGTGATCTTCGCAGGTATGGAAACAGACCCGTGAGCAAATGGCTGCGAAAGGGTTACGTTCGCGATGCAAACGCAAAGCTTCAGCATAACGTCCCTCGCCCACCAGAGCGACAAATCCCGGCACATAGACGCCTGCGGGGCAGGCGCTCAGACAGGGCGCTAATACCAGGGACGGACAGACACCAGCGACGCAATGGCGATCACGGATATGCTGCACATATTCTTCGCGGAAGTGGCGGATAGTTGAGAGCACGGGGTTGGGAGCAGTCTGACCCAGTCCGCACAAGGAAGATTCCTTGATGAAGTTCCCCAGATCGATCAAGCGCTGAATATCTTCCATCTCACCTTCGCCCCCACAGATTCGCTCAAGAATCTCGAGCATCCGCTTTGTTCCGACACGGCAGGGCGCACATTTTCCGCAGGACTCCTCTTGAACGAATTCAATGAAGAAACGAGCCACGTCGACCATGCAGGTGTCTTCGTCCATGACGATCAGTCCGCCAGATCCCATGATGGCACCGAGTTCCTGTAATTTCTCGTAGTCCAGAGGTACATTAAGGTTTTGACGCGGAATGCAACCGCCTGAGGGTCCGCCAAGTTGCGCAGCCTTGAAGGCCTTGTCGCCGCGAATACCTCCACCGATTTCATAAACGACTTCGCCCAGAGATGTGCCCATAGGCACCTCTACAAGCCCCGTATTCTTTACTGCGCCGGCCAGCGCAAAGACTTTGGTTCCTTTGCTCTTGGGTGTACCCATATTAGCAAACCACTCACCGCCGTTGCTAATGATCGGGGGGATACAAGCATACGTCTCGACGTTATTCAACAACGTCGGTTTACCCCACAACCCTTTCTGGGCTGGGAAGGGCGGACGTGGTCGAGGTTCGCCACGCTTACCCTCGATAGAAGTGATGAGCGCAGTCTCCTCGCCACAAACAAAGGCGCCTGACCCCATGCGAATGTCGAGATCAAAAGAAAAGTCGCTTCCCATGATCTTTTTACCGAGCAATCCATGTTCCCTGGCCTGGTCAATTGCAAGCTGCAATCGCTTCACTGCAAGCGGGTATTCAGCTCGGACATACACGTATCCCTCATCTGCGCCAATGGTAAAGGCCGCGATAGCCATTCCCTCGATGACGCTGTGGGGGTCGCCCTCAAGTACGCTTCGATCCATATAAGCACCTGGATCGCCCTCATCACCGTTACACAACACATACTTCTTCTCGTTCGGCGTCTGGCGCGTCAACATCCATTTCAGATGAGTCGGAAAACCTGCGCCTCCACGGCCACGCAATCCAGAGGTTTTAAGCTGATCCAGCACATCTGTCGCCTTCATGTCATCCAGTACCTTGGCGAGCGCGGAATAGGCGCCCGCGGACACGGCATCCTCGATCCGTTCCGGATCAACAGTCCCGCACGTGCGCAATGCCACCTTCGTCTGCCGTGAGAAAAAGGGGATTTCGCTACAGGTTCGTTGAATGGCATTGGACTGATCGTCTCGGACCAGCAGGCGCTCAACGGGCTTTCCTCCGACCACGTGTTCACACACAATAGCCTCGGCATCTTCTGGCTTGACGCCCTGATAGAATGTCTGGTCTGAGCTCATGAGTAGGACAGGGCCCCTTACACACGGCCCCATGCACCCTGTTTCGCGGATGCTCACCTTCTTCTCTAGGCCATGAGCCTTCAAGGATGTGCGTAATGCTGTCTCAACCTCTCGTGATCCGGAGGCCAGACAACTTCCGCCCACACATACCCGAATCTCCTGCTGTCCTGCTGGAGGCGTGAGTTTGATTCTCCATGCCTTCAAGTCTGCTGAGTTCGTAATTTTTTTTGCTTTAGCCGCACTCATGCTTGCACCGCCTCTCCAGTTGCCTGGTTTGCCGCCTGAACGCGGTATGTCTCAAGAATTTCACCAATCTTGGTTGCTTTGACCCGCTGATGAATGTCATCGTTAACCATGATCACTGGGGCCATTCCACAGGCACCAAAACAGCGCCCCACGCCGAGCGAAAAGAGACGGTCAGGTGTGGTTTCACCTACGTCGATGCCTAATTTATGCTTGAGCGCCTGAAGCAATTCGTTGCCCCCGCGGACGTAACAGGCTGTCCCAAGACAGACACGCACCATGTAGGTGCCCCGAGGGACTGTGGAAAAGAAGGAATAAAACGTGACGACCCCAGCGATTTCACTGTAAGGCTTTCCAAACAGGTGTGCGATCTTCTGGATCACGGATTCTGGAAGATAACCCAGACGTGTCTGTGCAATTTGCAGAGCAGGTATGACACCTCCTGGTTTTGTCGCGTACTCCTGCAATATAGGTTCCAGCTCTTCAATAATCTGCGCTTCTGTTAATGAACAGCCGCCACAGCAACAGCCACCTGTTGATTCCGACATAAACCCTCCTTCAGGTCTGTCTCACCTGTTAAAATAGATGTGTTTTTTTAAAAAGACTTTATTACAGCGATCCCGTGATGTAGTTTTCGAGGTTCTTGATATCCTGCTCGCGCTCCGTGCAGAGGAACTTTACAACATCCCCAATCGAAATTAATCCAATCAACTTGGTGTGCTCCATCACAGGCAAGTGGCGAAGCCGCTTGTCAGTCATGATTTTCATGCAAGACTCAATGAGTTCAGATGATTGTACGGTTATAATTGGAGATGACATGACTTCACCGACCGTGACGCTGCGTAGCGGGCGTTCCTTCAGAAGAACTCTTCTCATGCAATCGCGCTCGGTCAGCATCCCGACAATCTTACCTGAGTTTTCAACGACTGGAAGACTTCCAATGCGGCTGTCCTCCATCTGCTTGACAGCATCAAAAATCGTTGTAGAAGGCGTAGTGGTTACCACATCATTACCTTTGAGTTTCAACAATTGTCCGACTCGTGTCTCCATGGTAGACTCCTTAATTTGTTATACTAGTTATGTTCTTCTCGGTATCACAACATTGAATGTTGTACGTATACCTTTGCCGATACTATTCTAGCATGATCCCAATAATAGGGTATCCCCGTCCGAATCGTCAATCAGAAAAATTGGGAAAGCGCTTTTTAACCTGTTTATATTTTTGGGGGCTTGACAGGAGCGATCGGATATTATATAAGTAATATATTATTTCAAGGGTATAATATATGATTCTGGAGAAAGTCAGTAAACCAACGTATGATGCTCCTGCCGCACGGATGGTGATCCGGCTGATTGAGGAACTGTGTAACAGTGAGGAACCTTTAGGGGTAACCGAACTTGTGCAGCGGTTAAAGTCGAATGCAAACATGGTGTTTCGGTTGTTGCATACGCTGGAAGATGTCGGGTGGATTGTGCGAAGTGGTGGTACAACACCGAAGTATGGTATGGGGTTGCGCCCCTTTCATTATACAAGCAAACCGATTCGGCGTACGAATGTGCGGCAGGCTGCTGAGTTGCCTTTGATGGCGTTGCATCAGATGACGAGACAGAGTTGTTATCTGGGCATTATTGACGGCACACGGACGTTCATGACAGAACACTTGGATGCATTGGAAGGGGACATCCGTTTGAACGCTCAGCCGGGTGGGCGTCATTTGATGCATTGTGCGGCTCCGGGGAAAGTCCTGTTGGCATACAGTCCGGAGGCGTTTCTCGACAGGGTCATCAAGGCAGAGGGATTGCCCGCGCAAACGGATCATACGATCACGTCGACTGCTAAGTTAAAAAAGGAATTGGCAACCATTCGCAGGAACGGTTATGCGATGGATCGGGAGGAATTTGCGAGGGGGCTGATTTGTTTTGCTGCGCCTATATTTGATGTGAACAATCAGTTGGTGGGAACAGTCGGTATTTCAGTTCTAACGCTTTATTATTCGTTGACGCAACTTGAAAAGGAGTTGGGTCCTGCCGTCATTGAGGCGGCAAATCGGATTTCAGAGGCACTCGGCGCCATGCGTCGGTGCATACAATAACACAATAACAAGAGGGGGATTGGATGAAAAAAGCAGGTTTGTTTCTAGGTGTCGTTGCAATGTGCGGAGTCATGTGTGCACAGGGCGTTAAGGTGGGCACTGGATGTTCAGAGGCGAAGAATGCAAAAGAGGCAGGCGCGGAAGCAGCTGCCCGGGCCAAAGCAGCATGGGGTGAGGGGACACCCAAGATTGTTATTGTTTTTGCTGCGCGTAGTCTGGTGAAGCAGGAATTGGTCGATGGGGTTGCTCAATACTTTGATAAGGCCTTGATTTATGGGTGCGAGGGCTACTCGCCTGTGACGACAGTGGGGAACTTTGCAGAGCTTGGACATACCATCCCGCATGGTGTCGTGGTCTTGGCGTTGGGCGGGGAGGTATCAATGACTGTTGCGAGTGAACCGGTTGTTGCAGGTTCTGACAAGAAGGCTGCCTTTAGCTCAAATGGCGAAAAGCTTGGTGTAGCATTAAAGAGTGCAGTTGAAGCGGCGAAGCAGAGTCGCTTGGTGATATCCTTTGGAAATCAGCATGTCGGCGACAATCAACCGTTTATGGATGGTTTCTATAAAGGTACAGGCGTGGTGCTTCCCGTGGTTGGCGCGGCGGCTGGCGGTCAGGGGTCAAAGGAGATCGTCAAGGGGGAGATTGTAACAGGTGTGAATGTGGCAATCCTTTTGGCTGGCAATTTCAAGCTGGGTGTCGGACTTGCCGGTGGCAATGATAAATTGGCAGCGAAGGCGACCGACGCGTTCACCAGTGCCACGAAGGAACATGGGTCGAAACCGATTGTTGCCTTTGTTTTTGACTGTGGCGGACGTCGTGGAAATATGTTTAAGCAGAAGGAACTGGCCGATGAGTTTTTGTTTATGAAGAAGATGGTGCCGGAAGCTTCGATTTTCGGATTCTATGGTGGCGGTGAAATTGGGACAGTCGCACTCGATCAGCCTTCAAAGGGTGTTGGGTTCCATATTGCTGTTGCCACGATATACTAATAAGGATAAATCGTGAAAATAATAAGAGGATTGTTACTTGTGTCCGCACTCTATTCCGGAGCGGTATTGGGAGAAGCACCGATCACGGTTGAACGGCCGTTTACGGAGATGTCGGCATCGCTGCGGGCGAAGCTACCGAAGTTGCTCGTCGTGCGACGTAAGAATGGATATGGTTTGCGGGGAACCAATGCAACCATGTTCTCACGTCGAACGGGGATGGACTCTTCGATTGAGGTCATCGATCCTCAAAATCCGAATGCCTTGCCACAGGTGCTCTTTTGGACGGATAAGGGCTTTATCTGGGATATTGATGTTTCATGGGATGGGACGAAGATCCTTTTTACATACAAAGCAAACAATGAGTCGCCGTTTCATCTCTGGGAAATGAATGCGGACGGCAGTAATCCTCGGCAATTGACAGACGGGCGTTACCATGATTTCAATGGCATCTATTATCCGGATGGTAGAATTGTGTTTGCCTCTTCACGCGTTGAGGCTTATTCGTATTGCCAGGATTTTCTTGCGTCAGCACTCTATGTGTGTAAAGCCAACGGATCAGATATTCGGCGTATTGACTACACGACGCTCTGCTCGATGAAACCCTCTGTCATGAACGACGGATCCATTCTTTTTACACGCTGGGAATATAATGATAAAAACATTTTTATGTGGCAAGGACTTTGGACGATTCTGCCAGATGGACGACAGTTGCAACTTTATTACGGCAACACCATCAATGTTCCTAATTCGCGGTACGGTGGACGGGCTATACCTGGAACGGGGGATGTCATGTTGACGATGGCAGCACATCACCATCCACCGATAGCGGATATTGCTGTGCTGACGCGCAGTAAGGGTATTGAGAATCCGGATGCCCTCAGAAAAGTCACATCGGAAACCCCATACATTATTACGGGTTCGCAAAATTATCGGGATATTCGGTGGGGACCGGGGGATTCATTTCATCCGTGGTCTGTGACCGATCCCTATCCGCTCGAAGACAATCTGTTTTTAGCCTCCTTTGGAAACGAAAAGAATCCGTCCGAGGGGTTCAAATTGTGTGTCGCTCAGTATGATGGCACACGTTATGTGATGGATTTTGCTGGAAAGAATGTCTTTAGTGTTATGCCTCTCCGTGAGCGCCCTCTTCCGCGTTCGATCACACGAACGGAAATATCTAAGGAAAAAGGGGATGGCACCTTTTATGTCCAGGATGTCTATCAGGGGCTTGAAGCACAAGGCGTGAAACGAGGTCAGGTCAAGTCATTACGGGTGATGAAGCAGTTGCCCAAAACACAGAACACAGAGGGGCCTCGTTACCATGACCATTATCCGATTGTCGGGTATGGAACCTACTATACGAAGGAGATCTTGGGCGAAGTACCTGTTTACGAAAATGGATCGGTGTATTTCCGCGCACCATCGAATTGCGAACTTTATTTTATTGCCCTGGACAAAGAGGGCAAGGAGATCCAACGCATGGGGTCTGTGACGCAAATTACTGCAGGCGAACGCGCCGCCTGCGTGGGGTGTCATGAGCCTCGACTGAGCGCGCCGCCAACGCTTCCGACGTCTATGCTTCACATTTTGCGCAGACCCAATACGATCAAACCACCGTTGTGGGGTGCTGGGCGGGTTGATTATGTCAAGATAGTACAGCCCGTGCTGGATCGCTATTGTGTGTCATGCCACTCGGGGCCGACACCCCCGAACCGGGTGGACTTGAGTGGAGATAAGACACGATTTTTCAATATGTCCTATGACACATTGTGTGAGCGCAGACTGATCGAGTATTATTATATCAATCCTGGACCTACCGGCGTTTTTCCCGCAATGAAGACGGGGTCGATGGTGAGCCGCCTCACAAAAATGCTTGAAGATAAACACAAGGATGTGAATGTTGACGCGGAGAGTCGTCGTCGCATTTATGCGTGGATTGATTCGAATGTCATTTATTATCCAAGCTTTGACATGACACGTCCCTATACGCAGGGCGGTCGTGACACCTTTCACGCCCTTGTAGGGAAGGGGCGAGGTCCTCTTAAGCAGCATGAGTGGGTGATCCGATTGAATGATCTTTATTCAGGGAACTGCTTGGCTTGCCATGGACCCTTGGTTGAGGCGGATGTCAAAAAAATGCAGTGGATTAATCTGACACGTCCAGAGAATAGCCGTTTGTTAAATGCGCATCTTTCAAAAGAGGCAGGGGGGTATGGTTTTGTAGGGAAGCGGAAAGAACATTCTGATTTTTCAACATGGAAATCGAAAAAAGAGCCTGTCTATTTGGAGATGTTGTCAGCTATAATGGAAGGAAAGCGAACCCTTGAGAAGACACCCCGTGAGGATATGTCTGGCGCAGTTATTATCCCTCAGGAGAGGGACTCCGGACGCACTTTTTAATACACGTAACAACACGAAAAGGAAACAACATGGTAAACTTCATACTACACAATCCAGTGAAGCTCATTTTTGGAAAAGGAATGATTGCTGAACTGAAGAACGTTATTCCCGCAGGCGCCAAGGTCATGATGATCTATGGTGGCGGGTCAATCAAGAAAAACGGAGTCTACGACCAAGTCCGACAGGCTTTGGCTGGTTACGAGGTAGTCGAATTTCCAGGCATTGAGCCCAATCCACGTTATGAAACGTGCATGAAGGCCGCGGAACTGGCAAAAAAGGGGAAGGTTGGATTTCTGTTGGCGGTCGGTGGCGGTTCGGTTCTGGATGGAACAAAGTTCATCGCAGTTGCGGCAAAATACACCGACGGGGATCCCTGGGACATCATGGAGGGACGGAAGCCAGTAACTGCCGCGTTGCCGCTGGGGTCGGTCCTTACACTGCCGGCTACAGGTTCAGAGATGAACACTTTTTCCGTAATTTCACGGGACTCCACGGCCGAAAAGCAGGCATTTGGTTCAGAACATGTGTATCCGAAATTTTCGATTCTAGATCCAGAAACAACTTTCTCGTTACCTATGAAGCAAACGGAGAATGGCATTGTCGACACATGGGTTCATGTTATGGAACAATATATGAATGATGTGGAGTGCTCTGCTCTGACGTCACGTATGGCGGAATCCGTATTGAAGACGCTTGTTGAAGTTGCTCCAAAAATCAAAGCCAATCCCGATGACTATCAGATGCGCGCAGAGCTGATGTGGTGCGCGACGGTCGGGTTGAATGGATGGCTCGGCATGGGCGCTGCAGCGCAGGACTGGGCAACACACATGATTGGACATGAGCTGACGGCGATCTATGGTTTGGACCATGCGCGCACGTTGGCGATCATCATGCCAGCCGTCCATCGTTTTCAGCTCAAGCGAAAGCAAGCGCGATTGGCTCAATTCGGGAAACGCGTCTTCCACATTATTGAAGGTGATGAAGCCATGCGTGCTACGCAGGCGATTGATCGAATGGAAGCGTTTTTCCAATCCATCGGTGTTGCAACGCGCTTATCCGTTTATAGCATTGATCCGAAAGATGCGGGCAAGCAAGTGGCTGAACGTTTGGCAAAGCGTGGGGCCAAACTTGGAGAATACGGCGATCTCGGTCAAACAGAGGTGCAGGCGATTATCGAATTGGCAAAGTAAAAATGGAAGGATAACGAGCATGAAGAAAATAGATGCCTCATCTGTAGTAGTTATGGCCTTAGTGGCAGTGTTTCTGGCCGGATGCGGTAAGCCAGTTGCTACGTATGATGTGACAGGCAAGCCATCGCAGTTGCTGGTTACCTTTGATTCATCGGTCGCCACGCCGGATGGCATGAGCATTGATGGCACAGGGGCATTGGTTGTGTCCTGTCCGAATTATGCAGACCAGACAAAACCTGCGTGCTTTATGCGTATTGAAAAAGTTGGAGCGCCCGCCAAGTTGCTTGCGCTATCGCCTGTGCTCCCTGAAACGGGGTTTTCGTGCCCGATGGGAATTGCATTTGGACCAGATGGCGATCTTTACGTGTGCGATAATCAGGCATGGAGCGGCTCAGAGAAGGGGAAGTTCAAAGGGCGTCTGTTACGGCTGAAGTTTGAGAACGGCAAATTGGTGAAGACCATCGTGATCGTCGATGGCATGGAGCACCCGAATGGCGTACGGTTTCATAATGGGTTGCTGTATGTAACACAGAGCATGCTGACGCGCATTAAGGATCCATCGGGGCTGATGGTCAGCGGTATCTATCGTTTCAGTCCGGATGATATTGGATTGACAATAGCCAATACGCTTGAAGACAACAATCTGATTGTCAAGTTTGTGACGAAGAACAAGAACTGCCAGTATGGCGCGGATGGTCTTGTATTTGACAGTAAGGGAAACTTGTTTGTCGGTAACTTTGGTGATGGCTTATTGCACAAGATCACCTTTGATGCAAATGGCAAGGTTACGGGGTGCTCTGATTTTGCTAAGACAGACTTTGACTACAGCCTTGATCCGAAGAAGCCCGGCTTCCTTAACAAGGCCATGCGGGCGAAGATGCGCACGACGGATGGCATTTGTGTTGATGGTCGGGACAATATCTATGTTGCTGACTTTTCAAACAACGCCATCTCCAAGGTTACGCCAGAAGGTAAAATTTCCGTTGTCTGGCAGAACGAAGATAGCACCGGGTTGGACGGCATGTTGAACGAACCAGGCGAGCCCATTCTCTGGAATGGATTCATCGTTGTTTGTAATTTCGATGCTGTCTTTGGTCCGAACCATAAGGACAAGATTAATTCAAAGGCTGAGCTGCCCGCGACATTGGTCGGAATTCCGTTGAAGTGATGTTCGAAACAAAAATAATACCAGAATGTGCAGATGAATCCGCGCCAGATGGTTCAGAGGTTCGCCTATTACTCAGGCGACCTAGTGGAAGCATGGCGCATTTTCGTCTGGCAGCAGGTAAAACGTCCGTTGCGGTTATCCATCGGACCGTTGATGAATTGTGGTATGTTGTTGCTGGACAAGGTGAAATGTGGCGCACGTGTGACGGGGTGGAATCCATTGTCGCGTTGCAGAAAGGTGTTTGCCTATCGATTCCTGCTGGCGTGACATTTCAATTCAAGACAGTAGGGGAGGAACCTTTGGAGGCTGTTGCCGTGACGATGCCACCGTGGCCAGGCAATGCTGAAGCACAAAGGGTTTCGGGTTGTAAGAAGTGGGATAACGTATGAACCTGCTTTTTTTAGGAACAGGCACATCGGTCGGCATCCCTATGATTGGATGCCATTGTCCGGTATGTACGTCGGATGACAAGCGCAATGTGCGGCGTCGAAGTAGTCTCTACGTGACCACAGAGGAGGTCGCCTTTGTCATTGATACGCCCCCTGATTTTCGTCAACAAATGTTGGACTTCCATATTGAACGGTGCGATGCCGTGTTGTTCACGCATTCGCATGCTGACCATATTTTCGGGTTCGATGACATTCGCCGCTTTAACACGATTCACAAGCGTGTCTTGCCTGCTTATGCGGAAGCAGAGACATTGACGGACATTCGACGTGTGTTTAACTATATTGACGACAAGCCTTCGCATTTAGGGCTTTATCGTGCACAAATTGAATTTCATGAAGTGACGGGTCCTTTTCAAATAGGGGATGTTTGCATTGAACCTATACAGGTTGAGCATGGGTTTACCATGACTGGGTATGTGATGGAATATCACGGTAAGCGAGTCGGTTATGTGCCAGACTGCCACTCGATGTCACCGGATGTGATTCAGAAACTGAAGGGCGTGGATGTGATGATTCTGGATTGCTTACGTTATCGGGCGCATCCAGCGCATCTGAATGTTGAGGAGTCCCTCGCCTATCTTGAGCAGATTAATCCCCGGCAGGCTTATCTGACGCATCTGTGTCATGACATCGCCCATGCCACACTTGAAGCCGTACTCCCTCCTCAAATTTATGTGGGTTACGATGGTTTGACCGTGAGGGTTTGATCCTATTCCAGCTTGAACTCGATAGTGAGTTCTTCGTGTTCCTTGAGGAACGCTACGCTGAGTCCGCGGATCGCAGGACAATTGGCTGCTGCCTTTAGAACGGTTGTGTCAAAATGAATACTGCCGGATGACTGCGAGATGCGATAAATCATAATACGCCCTGAAGCATCTAGGCGAATATAGAGTTTGGCGGGACGCGAACCTGCTTCACCCTGACCCGGTTGATCCCATGCATCATAGAGCGCGTTTTTTACTAAGCTGACACAAAGGGAAATCTCATTGGATGGGAGCTGGTTACGTATCCCAGGTTTTGCTCCGCTTGCAAGTGCGTTGGCGATCTCTTTGGGAGAGAGTTGTTTTTCTGTAACAGGCCGAAGTTTTGTGAAATCGTTTTTCGGCTTATCAGTCGACTTATCGATCGGCTTACTGACTCGCTCACCCTTCTTGAACTCTTTTGGCTTCTCGAAATCTTTCGGCTTGGGATGATCTTTTAGTTTTTCCTTCTCTTTTTCCTTTTTTTTCTCCAAAATAATCGCGTCTTTGATAGGGTCTGGCAACTTCTTGAGCGGCTCAGGTTCGATTACATCTTCGTTAGGATCTGCTTTGGGAGGCTGTTTAGGCGATTGCTTTTCAGTCTGAGGAGCAGGGGGGGTGGTGTTTTCATCCAGCACCACTGTCATATCGACAATTTCCACCGGTTGCTTTTGAAATGAGGGTAAAAAAGGAACGATGATGGCGCACACCAAGATAATTCCGTGCAAGAAGCACGACCAACGGAGGGAAGAACTGTTGATAGGGCCAGGCATATTAGATGAAGGTGATGAGCAGGAAAAACGTCAAATTAATCAGCGATGTCAGGTCGATAGTGTTGATGATCTTTGACGGCTTCTTATGTCTCAGTCGGCGGAGGACCATTAGTTTTCGCCTCCCTTGAATTCACAGCCGATGCGGCCGGTCAGTTCATCGGCGAAGCCTTCCATATCGTTGTTAATTTGCTGGACCTTGATGGTGAGTTTGTTGTAGAAAATGGCCACGGGAATGGCTACGAGCAGGCCAACCACCGTGGTCAGCAGCGCAGACGATATGTCGGGTGCAATCACAGAGAGAGACGGCACGGTGTTTTTTTCGCCCAAACTGGCAAAGGCATCTAACACACCCCAGACGGTTCCGAGGAGACCGAGCATGGGAACTGTAGTGATAATAGTTGCGAGCATACCCATGCCATGTTCCACACGAATTTCCTCCTCCGTGACGACATGTTCGCAGGTACTCTTGATGAGCTCCAGTTCAGTAGGGGCGAGGGCTGCGCGTTCAGAGCCACCTTGGTTGCGGTTGATGACGGTGCGGCGTGTATCGGGGTCTAGAAACTTCAGTGTTCGCTCGCACGTCCGGTCATAGATGAGAGTCAAGGAGGTCAGCGTCATTTCTTCGCGTGAAAGGTAAAACGCAAGCACATCTCCTCCTGCAATAAACTCACGGAAGAATCGCTTGTTATTCCTGACGATGCTTGCGAGCTCCTTGTTTTTGCCAATGATGATGGCTGTTGCAATGATTGCGATGGCAAACTGGATCAGCACAATGCTCTTTACCATCATATTTGAAATCATGAAGACATCGATAAGTGAAGCCAAGGGTAATGTGACTGAAAGTATAGATGCCAAAACGATCATAAAAAACTCCTATTTCATCTGTAGGATATAAAGAATGCGTTACCTCCCTTTGGATGTCAATACCGAATCGTTTATTCGATGTAATTTTTTAATACCTTTTTGATGAAAGGTTCTTGACTCCCTGTTCAATTAATCCGAAAATATAAACGTTTTAGAAACTTAAGGAATTTTTGAAGTATGCGCATTATTGGTGTTATTCCATCGCGATGGGGGTCGACTCGTTTTCCGGGGAAAAGCCTGTATCCGATTTGTGGTAAACCTTTGGTGCAGTGGGTGGTTGAATCAGTCAAACGGGCCCGGTTGTTGGATGAGGTCATTGTGGCGACGGATGACATGCGTATTGTGTCTGCAGTCAGCGATTTTGTGAAGGTGGTGATGACGCGATCGGATCATCCTTCTGGGACGGATCGTGTTGCCGAAGCGGCACAGCCACAGGACGATGATATTGTGATTAACATTCAAGGCGATGAGCCACTGATTAACCCTGATTTGATTGATGCACTGGCAATGCGGATGAAAACGGACATGGGGTGGGCGATGGCGACAGCGGCTTGTCCGATTCGGAATCGGCATGATCTTGAGGCGCGCACCGTGGTGAAAGTTGTCTTGGCGCAGGATGGTGGGGCCTTGTATTTTTCTCGCTTGCCAATTCCATGTCGCCGCGATGGTGAGCCAGAGTTGAGTTCGGGGCTTTATTTGCGGCATCTGGGTATTTATGCGTACCGCGGTGCCTTTTTGAAGCGGCTTGTACAGGAAAAGCCTTGCGCGTTAGAGAAGACCGAAAGTCTCGAGCAGTTGCGCGCCTTGTATATGGGCGGACGTATTGCCGTGATTCAAACCGAGGAGTTAGGGATTGGAGTGGACACGCCTGAAGATGTGGCTGTTGTTGAAGCGATTATCCAGAAACAAACGATATGAAAAAAATTAAAGTCGGGAAAGCAATTTTCGGCGGAAAACAACTGGCTTTTATTGCAGGTCCGTGCGTGATTGAATCTGTTGAAGGCACGATGGACTTGGCAGAGAAGCTGGTGAAGCTTGCTAAGGAGCTCAAGGTTCCTTTTGTCTTCAAAGCTTCCTTTGACAAGGCGAATCGGACCTCGATTGATTCTTATCGCGGACCTGGGCTATTAGAGGGTCTTGATATCTTGAAGGAAGTTCGTAACCGGTTTAACGTGCCCGTGTTAACGGATATTCATGAACCTTGGCAGGCCGAGTTTGTGGCGGATGTCGTCGACATTCTTCAAATCCCCGCATTTCTTTGCCGTCAGACAGATTTGGTTGTGGCGGCGGCGGAGACGGGTAAAGTTGTGAACGTCAAGAAGGCGCAGTTCCTTGCGCCAGAGGATATGCGCAATGTGATTGCCAAGATAGAAGCATCGGGCAATACGAACATTATTTTGACTGAACGAGGAGCCAGTTTCGGGTACAACAATTTGGTTGCTGATATGCGCAGTTTGCTGATTATGCGTGAGTTTGGATACCCCGTCGTTTTTGATGCAACACACAGCGTTCAGCGTCCTGGGGGCGCGGGTACCTGCAGTGGCGGTGACGGACGCTGGGCTCCTGCATTGGCACGTGCGGCAGTGGCGACGGGGGTTGACGGGATTTTCATGGAAACGCATGTCAATCCAGCAGAAGCGCTTTCAGATAAGGCTAATGCGATTGCTTTCAAAGACCTGAAACGTGTCTGGCAGAAGCTGATCGCGATTCATACGATTGTTTCAAAAGGAGAGGCTTGAGATCCAAGGCCAGTCAATAATGTGGCATAAAATCATCTATCTTTTTTTCATTTGTCGATTAGCGTGTCACGTGCAAGCTGAGAGTGCTGAGACGGCTGAAGCGCGGATTACGCGCTGGCTAACGAATCGGCAGGACATTGCAACGTGGCAGGTGCTGATTGATAAGTGGGATGCTTCGAAGGCAGCAATGACATCGCCGATTGAGAATTTAATCCTGCCGGTTGATCATTACGCGGATGGCCGCAAGCGGATTGTTTTGATTGCTCGGCGGGCGCAGATTCTTTCCGAAACGTTAGTCTATGCGGAAGATGTCAAGTTAGAGATGCTGACACCAGACGGAAAATCAGACGGAATTGTCTTGGCGGATGATTGCTTGTTGAATCAAACAACGAAGCGCGGTTATTGCCGTGGCAAGGTCACGGTTACCAAGGGAACGGATCATATCAGAGGCCGGGGCTTGATGTTTTCAGGAGACGATCAGTTTATAAAAATCTTATCCGAATGTGAAATTCGGACATTTCGTATTCCAGCAAGATTCGGGAGATTATCATGATACAAAAGACCATTGGATGGGGTATTGCATGCGCATTAGTTTTTGTACAGTGTGTTTCGGCGCAGGATACTTCCGCAGCAGGGTTACTCAAGCAG
>SESF01012278.1_pt1 | contig 26947 bp, 16 predicted proteins | sample 3171521 | NCBI WGS metagenome assembly SESF01 (sample SAMN10866945, study PRJNA518727) | freshwater metagenome | biome: subpolar coniferous forest; feature: holomictic lake; material: water; isolation source: holomictic Lake 227, 6 m and 8 m depth | place: Canada: near Kenora, Ontario | collected...
CGTGACGCCGATGGGAGGGGGGTTCTTGGGGATTTTTCATGGTTTTCCATGTTTTTTATGATTTTTCCCTCTCCTTTGTCAATCTCGTGACGACACTATCTAGTCTCAACACCAGCGCGGTGCGCGAAACCACCTTGCGCCATGCGCGGCGGGCAAAGGCGCAAATGGAAAACGCCTATCGGGAAAGCTTTCGCACGCTTCCCGCGCGAGGAGCCGCGCCCGTAGGGGGTACGCCGCCGAGAACCTTGCTGCGCTACGCCGATGGGCGCTCAACCTACTAAATGCTGACAAGCTGATGGCTAAACGTTCCATTCGTGGCAGAAAAAAGGCAGCAGGTTGGGACAACCGCTATCTTCTTCACCTGCTCGGCATCAATTTAGATGCGTGAGCCCTGGGGATTAAACTTGCGGAAATTGCTGGGCCAGGCCAGCATGACCCAGCGCCCACGCATGGGGAGCAAGTGTCAGCAACCGCGCCAGCATAGCTCAGTTGGTAGAGCATCTGATTTGTAATCAGACGGTCATCGGTTCGAATCCGATTGCTGGCTCCCTGTAAATCAGGGACTTACGAAAGTTTCAGCGTTCCTCAATAATTTCACTCGGCCACTTCTCGGCCACTTATTTCGTTCCAAAGAGCAAATTTACAAGTGATTGAATTGGAGGATGATACAAGGATAATGGCGCAGCCTGCAAACGCAATCCGCCTGTCTGTCGAAAAAATTCTCGATCCTTTTTCTCTGGGGATCGGGATCAATAACCTTAAATCGGCATCTGTTGGTAGGCGACGGATTCACCTGCTTGCGGAAATGAAAAATGCGTGAAGAGCAAATTGTCCTTCATTCCAAAATCAGATGGTCGATGGAAGCGATGCGACCGGGTTGTTGATTCGATTCTCGAGTTCTTCCAAGGTTTTGACGACTTCCTCCCACAGCGGCGGCTCATGGAAAAACATATCGCGCATGACCGCATAATCCCGGGCCAATTCCTCATGGCGGGCCTCCGGTGGCCCAGCAACCCCGCATACCGTAATCTGCCGGTTACCCTGATGGCCTAATGTTTCCCCAATTAGGATTGCCGCAGGTCGTCCAGAAACTCCGATGCTGGCTCCACGCTTGTGATGAGCAGATGGTCGCGAGCCCGGGTGCAGGCGACGTAGAGCAACTGTCTTTCCGTGTCGTAAATGTCCCGCAGGTCGGCGTCATCCCCAACGGCTTCAATACGCTCCATTAGCGGGATCACCTCGTCATCGCAGGCCATCACCACCACGGCGCGGAATTCCAAACCCTTGGCAAGGTGCATCGTCGCAATGGATACATGGCCCATTTGGGTTTCCACATGGTCATCCAGGATTCTAAATGCCAATCCCGCTTCCGCCAGCGCCGACTTGGCGCGATCCAGTTGAGCCTCGGAACGGATAAACACCCCGAACTCATGAGGTAAGATGCCGCGACCGCTTTGCTCTTGGAGCCACTGGGCTACCGCGTCGCATTCTTCGGCTTCGGATTTCAATTCCTGAATTTTCGGCGGCGGACCATTGAAAACCGAGATGGTGTCGCCCCGGTTCTCCGTGTTCCCGTCCACATCACTCACCTCGGGGCCAAGCAGGCGATCCGCTTGGGCGCGGATTTGATGGGAGGTGCGGTAGTTGACCCGCAAGGTTCGGGAGCGCCCCCGGATGTCCACGCCGAGCGATTTCCACGAAAAGGGTTGCTGGAAGATGCGTTGCCCCAAGTCCCCGGCAAAGAATAGGGAATTGGGGCGATCCGATCCAAGGGCCGCGATAAACCGCAGATGGGCAATCCCTATGTCCTGGGCCTCGTCCACGACGGCGAAGGCAAACGGGGGATTTTTGCTTGCCGCCAGCGAGATGGCCAGCGCCGTGAACATGCACGCCGGGGTGATGACATTCCGCGTCCGCAATCCACCACGCACCCGTTCAAAGATGGACCACAACACTGCACGCTGCGCCTCTGGCAACCGGGTTTTGCGGCCAAGCCGGGCGACGTCACGATAAGCCTCCCAGCTTTCCAACTGCCAAGCATCCACCACCTGTTCCCACTCCGTCAGGAGAAAATGCAGACTGAACTTGTGCCCGCCCACGGCTTTCGCCGCTTCGCTCAGGAGTTCCCGGATGAGTTCGCGGCTGGCCAACGATACCGGGCCGCAGTGGGCTTTGTAAAGCCGCAGCCCGATGGCCGGAAGCGAATGAACGTCAATCCGCTCGGCAAGGCGCGGTTCGCCGGTCAGAAGCCGCTTCAATTTCGTGTGCAGCGCATTCGCCAGTGTGTCGGAAAAGGTCGTGAGCAGCACCCGTCCGTTCGGGTTTGTCCGAGCCAGGTGAACCGCACGGTGCAACGCCACAATCGTCTTGCCCGTCCCCGCCGAGCCGGAGACACGAGCGGAGCCCGCATAATCCCGCTCCACCAATTGCCGCTGTTCGGGGTGGAGGAAGACCGTCCACTTCTCCCATGGAAAATCGAGAGCGCGTTGCAGTTCCTCGATATTCGTCATGACCCGGAAACGGCGCTGGGCATCGGGGTGATCGAACGGATTGGTCGAGGCTGCGATGGGCTCTGGCACCCGCGGCTTTCCTCCGGTCGCCAGTTCCAACAGCGCCTCGGCAGCTTCCGCCGGGAGATGATCAGCCAAGGCGAGCAGCGTGTCTTCCGTGGCCCCTCGAACATCATTCAACCACTCTGCCGGGACGCCGTATCCGAGCAGTTCGGCGTCATTGAGCCGGGTGAACAGGCACGGCTTGGGCGCCACCGGCAGTTCCTGCTGAATGTAAACCGGAACGATCACCTCTTTCACCGTCTCCCGAATTTCGACCAACTGGGCAGCCCCCGTCGTGGGGTGCGTCTCCAACTTACGCCGCTCCGCCCACCCGTAGGCCTTGTCGTGGTGATCCACATAGCAGAGCAGGAGGCTCCCCTGCGTTTTATGGACAATCAGCCGGATGTCACTGCTTACGCGGACTGACCAGAAATTCTTGTCCCTTGCCTTGTCGAGCTTGTGAAAGCACATGCCAGGGTTGGCCGGGTTGAGTTGCAAGTCGAACGCCGTGGTCTTGGCGGCCTTCTGCTCCTCCCCAGTCAAACGGGCGAGGCTGTCAGTGAAGGTGTCGGCGATGCGGAAATGCATTTTATTCGAGACGGCAACGAACTTCGGCTAACAGAGGAAAGATTCAGACATAGCTGGATGGGGTGAAAACTTAGACGTTTGAATATACATCATGCAATTTTTTTGAAGCACACCCTCATGAATCAAAACGAGGTTGTTCGCCTTTTCACACGTCGCCTCCGGCAGGTAGAAGCGATGATCGCGGAGCCAAATCAATAATTTGCGGGCAGGTTCGAGGGTGTGCTCCGTCAGCGCCAAAAGTTCGTCCAGTTTTTTTTCTTTTTCTATCAATACTTGGCGAGGCAACTTTCTTGGCAAAGTGGGAATCAGTTCTGATGTTCCATCTTCAGATACGATCACTGCAAGACAAGGAACTCCTTGGGCTTCAAGTTTGGCACAATAACGGAGGCTCGAATTATATCTTGCACCTCTGCCAGGACTGCCAATGGGCACTGCATCCCCATCCAAAATCACCCCAATTGCGTGACAGGTGCCACTAAGGTCGAGCAATACCGCTCCGTCGATTGTCGTCACGCTTTTTAGAAGCTCCTCAGTCAACGTGATTGGCTCAACTGCGGTTGATTGGCTTGCAAGGCGAACAGCTTCGTTCTGTGCGTTGGGGGTAATAACAAGAATTGTTCCATGTCGTTGGCGACACGCTTCCAACGCCAGCCTGTAAAGCACTTGGATATCTTGCTCCTTTATGTCCCCAAACAAGATTTCACACGTTGAGCAAAAACTGGCTCCCGTAATGGGAGGGAGGGGAATGCGAGGCACACCATACCGCGTTTCCATGAGTTTGTGATTTTCGTGAAATAACTCCCATTTATGATGGCCAGTAAATCGAATTTGAAGCAGGTTCGCTTTGGATTGGTCGTAGTGCCCTATCGTTTTTCCAATGCCTACTACATGTGCTCCATCGCTAACCAGGAAATCCCCAGAGGAGGATACTTGCAAAAGCTTTCTAATGGCCCTGTGTTCACTCAAACGAACAGGCTTTACAAGTTTGAGAGTGATGGAAAGATTCGGATGATTCTCTCTGGCCACAATCATCCCGCCGCTGGATGCTGCCCCTTCGTAGTTAAGGGATGCAATGTAATTACAGGCATCGAACAAACCGCCAAGCCCCTCAACTCCACCACCGGCGAAAACGGGCGCATACATGAATCGGTCGCCTGCATGGCGAAGCATTTCTTCGGTTTCCATACCTCCCCAACAATCAACGAGTTCAGGCTGGGGCACGAACAAGGATCTCCGGAATTCTTGAAGCAAGACTCGGGCTGCGGATTCAAGCAGGGATGTTGGCACTGCCATACGGTCATCCTTGTAGGACTTCGGCAACTTATAATGGGTGACACCATCTCGGTGCGAAAGCGTTAATACAACACCCACATCGTAATTTCCCACAGGAACAAACCCCGAAAAATAATGTTCAACAAGGGGACTTCCATCTCCGTAGCAGTCCAGATTTTTCATTACCGCTGCTATATCGGCAGCATGGCGCCGTCGCACCTGAATTGACGCCATGTGCGAGGGGTGCATGGCAAACAGATTCTCCTGACCATCAACTGCAAGAAAATGTTCTGAATCGGCTCGAACGGTGGAAAAAACATCGGTCGTCCATCCGCAATCTTCGGGTTCAAGACAAACTGGCCAAGCATTATCGGACTCCTGGCGGATGATCCCGAGCAGAAATGTCTGCACTTCAATGTCAGGATCAAGCTTCTGGAAAAGCTTGGAAGCCTGGTTCTGAACGGAGATTTGAAAGTGCCGCTGATACCCCCACATGAAGAGTCGAATTGCGTCCATGTATTTGCGTGAATGGTTTTGAAAATGAGCTACACCCGAAATACCTTCATCACCTCATCGCCCAGGTGGTTGAAGACTTTGATGGCGATTCTCCCGAATTTGGGTTTGTCGAAGGGGCGGGAGGTGTAGCTGTTGAGGACGCCAAGACGGGCATCTGCTCCTCCCCGGTCAGACGGGCGAGGCTGTCGGTGAAGGAATCGGCTATTAGAAAAACCATGGCATATTCGTGGGTTTGCGTTACAGCAGGACTCGTTTCCGGTCTATTCCATAAAAGTCGGCAAGCATTCCAAAGATGGACTGAGCACCAGAACTCAGCGACATTACCTTGGGAATGCTTCGGGAGAAGCCTGCTGCGTCCAGCTCCCTCGCCAAGTCGAACAGGTTGCTTGGGACGGTTCCCTTGGAAAGGTGCTCCGCTAATAATTCAGCTCTCACGCTCATAGCCTGCTCGTGGAGTGCTAGTTTAACAGAATCCCCCAAGGCCGGTTCTGCCATAACACTGACGACTAGCGATGCAGCCAGTGTGCCAACCTTTTCAGTGTAGCCCTTGCCCGATGATCCATAACGAAATCCGTCTTCTAGGATTTGCCGCCGCTCTTCCTGATCGGCTGCGACGTGTTGCGAGAGAATAAAATCGACAGCAATCAAGAATTTCGCCGTGGATAAATATAAAAGGCGCCAGGAAGGAGCGCTTCCGGAAGAATTTTGAACTGCCTGTTCCATGAAGTAACTAATGTCATTAAGCCAGGCATTACAACCGTCAAACGAAAGCGCATCGAGCAGTCTTGATTTTCCCAATTCATAACGGCCTCGCCAGTCGCCCCCGAGTTTTCCAAGGGAGGCGTCTTCGATGTCGGACAATAATTCCTCTTCCGAAACCCGATCTTGATGACTGCGTCCGCTCTTCATCAAACGGCTCAAAAATGTTCCATCAAAAACCATGACGGAATGCTGTAAGCCGAAGCGTCTTACGGATTCTCGGTTGTCCGTGGTTGAGACTATGCATCCATCTAGCCCGAGAACACTCTGTAACCCTTTCGTCCAAAAAATACGCTCCAAGGCTTGCGGAGTCTTCTTGTTTTTGATGTCAACATTAAGCCTCTCACGAGTAATCGCCGATTTCTTTCCGTATAGCCAAAGGTCAACGTCGGTCACGTCAGACCCAGTATATCGAAACTTGCAACCCCTTACGGCATAATAACCTATGTTAATAAAGTAGTTTCGCAATATCTCCTCTGCGGCAGGGCCTTTTGACAGGGATTCTTTCATTTTTATAATCCTCCCGTTCTAATCTCGTTCAGCAGATTGCGTGTACTCAGCCTGACTGCTTCCGATGATATCCGTCTTTGCTGTTCCCGAGTGTTTTCAGGATTAAGATATTGTGTAACATTAGCACCGGGGAGATGAGGTACGCTTTCTGCCGTAATATCGCCATCTTGAATTACGGCAAGCGCAAGTCTTCCCACGTCAGGTTTGAGGAGTCGCATCGTGAACATCCCGCTGTGGGCCGGAGTTACTTGAACAACCCCTTTTAGTTCGAGTGCCTGGTAATCACAACCGATTGCTGTTGCAGGACCAACAATTCCTCCCGCAATCAATTTACCCATCAAGGCCGAAATCATTTGAATGCGTCCCCGGTAGTAGCCGCTCTGAGTCATGCCATACGTAAGCGACGCAACAAAAGCCTTGGCGAGGTCCAGCGCGTCATCCGCAATGGTATCGGTAAACTTTGAAAATGCTGCGGGACGGGTTACGAAGTAATTCTTTCCAGATTCATTGCCGACGACGCTGACATCGAACATTCCAATTGAGTGAAGTTTGGCAAATAATTCGTCACCAAGAACCCTTTTAGCTGTGCCAAGGGGAAGACAGCCGGCCTCTTTTAGTTTTTCATTCAATTCGAGAAGCGCTTTTGATTCTGCGGGTTTAAGCGAGGCAAGGATCCCATTTACTTTTTTTGCCTGATCACGCCGAAACAGATTTCCATTGAAAAGCAATTTGTCGTCTTTGGAGATGGATTCTGAATCAAAAAAACCGATGGATGTTGCAAGTTCTATTGTGCTCTGTGAGTTCGAAGATGTGAGTGCATAAGTATCGGAGATGAATTGAGTCGCCTGTTTCTCTGTAATGGGGCTTTCGGATGCTATTTCCGAGACATCAATTACCGCACCTTCGTGTCCATCGGGGTTTGATTCATCGAAGATAGAGGCTGTGTGATCAAGAACTGCATGCCCGGTGAGTCCAAGAACCTCCACGCCGGTCTTGCCATTTGAGATCAGTCGCTGCCGTTCTAACTCCGTGAGAATTGACGGGAGTTCAGTTTTAGGGCTGATGTGATTTGCTCTGGCAAGAGCATCAAGTCGTTTCAGGGGGATTTGGTTTTGCTTGTCGGCAGAAATCGCTGAAAGCAAGGTGCCGCATTTTGCAGAAAAACTGATCGCATCAAAATCCTGATTGAGTGTCGCTTGAAGTTTTTGGCCGTGATGGATGATCCATGCGCCTTTCGTTTTTTTGTCCATTTATGTTCCTTTGGTTTGTTGGTTGCGTAATCAGCATTGGGTTTTGGCGATTCAAACAATGCGGAACACCTTCATTACCTCATCGCCAAGGTGATTGATGACCTTCACGGCGATTCTCCCGGACTTCGGTTTCTCGAAGGGGCGGGAAGTGTCGCTGTTGAGGGTTTCCCAGGCTTCCTGGTTGATCTCGGCTTTGAGGGTGGTTTTCAGGGCGTTGTAGGGGTCGTTCGCGCCCAGGAAGTAGGCGTGGCGGACGAAGAAGCTCTCTTCGTTGTAGTCGGTGTCGATGAACCAGCAGGCGATGCCTTCGGCTCCGTCGCTGCGGACTTCCCCGGTGTTGGGGTGGAAGACGTCCACGCCGTTGACCTTCACGCGCAGCTTGCCGTCCGATTCGGGCAGGAGGGTGATATCCGGCTCGCCGAAGATGACGAACAGGTTGCCTTTGCCCGTATTTTTGAGGTCGTCGGACATGTGCAGGTCGGCGTTCATGCGGGCTTTGAGAACCGGGAGGCCGCCCAGTTTGTTGAACTCCGTGGTGTGGGCCTCGTAGTTGAAAGCACAGGCAATGAGCACGTCGAACCCGGCATCACCAGCCTCGCGGGCCGCGGTCACCAGGTCGAGCCGCTGGACGGTACCAAACTCCGGGCCGATGAAGATGGCGGCGCGTTTTTCCGTATCCCCCTCCATGTAGCGTCCCTCGGCGCAGACGAGATCGCCGGGCCAAGGGGTAAGGGCAGTGAAGGCAATCTTATCGTCCTTGTGGGCCTGTTGAACCCCGGCGATTTTGAGGTTCTCCAAAATCATCTGCACAAAGGTCTGTCCCTCCCCATATTCGGGGCTGGTCTCCTTTACCGGATCGATCAAGTCATCGTTCTCGTCCACGCCCAGCACGCGGTGGGGCGAGAGGCTCTCCACCGTGAAGGGGCCGGCCACGCGGACGGCCTTCTTGTTTTCGTAGGGCTTGTCGTAGAGGTATTCAAACTCGGCCTTGGCGGCGATGGACTTGTCTATTTCCGTTTGTCGGGCGATGCGGGCTTGCCACCAGTCGGCGTGCGCCTTCTTGGCGGTGTCCGGCCACTTGGCATCGGCTTCACGGGGAATTTCCCATTCCTGCCACGATTTTTTGAGGGCGGTATTGAGGCACTCCCGCATTGGTTCCAGCTTGGCCTGCCATTCCGTCCAGATCACGTCGATCTCGGCGTTGTTGGCGATGGATTTGAGTGTGATATGCGGCACCCGTTCATAGACGAAGCCGTGGCGGATGTTTCCACGCACTGGCTGAGAGGAAGGGGCGGTGCGGGTGACTTCGGCCTCCTTCAACTGGCCTTCGCGGGAATCGGCTAGCAGATAAAACGGATAGCGCGCCCCCATGATGCGGGCGCGGGCCAACGCCAGCGCCACGCGGGAGGTGTCAATCGTGATCCAGCGGCGGCCCCATTGTTCGGCAACGGTAGCCGTGGTGCCGGAACCGCAGGTCGGGTCGAGCACGAGATCGCCGGGATCGGTGGCCATAAGAATACAGCGCTGAATCACAGTCGGCCCTGTTTCGACCACATATTTCTTATCGGTAGCTGTTCCAACCTCCGTCCAGATGTTGTTTGTCGTCTGAGCTACGAAATCATCAAAAAACCGAACATAACGGAGCCCTGCCTTTGATGCGGCAATGCGGTCGGCACCGACAAGCCTTCGAAAACCCTCAACATGGGTGCTCCAATGGCGATTTGCAGTTGGGAGAAATGATTGTCCCTGAAATTCCACCGGGAATGCTGTATTTCCACCGTGCCCACTAGACGTGGCAATGATCTGTTGGAATGGACGCCCTTTTGTTTTTAGGTCACCCTGAATGTCAAAGTCCTGCTCTGAGGTCGAACGGCGCGTCCCATCCTCCAATTGGATGCGGCCATATTGCCCAAGGTCTTGGATATTGAGTTCACGAATTCCGAAAAGGTCGCGAAATTTGATTCCCGACTTTGAGCGAGCAAACCAGATAATGTAGTCAGCGACATTGTTTAGAAGACGCTCATCTTGGCCCGCCGTTTTTTTTAGCGTGATGACAGAGACGCAGTTTTCATCCCCAAACACCTCATCCATCAACGCCCGTACGCGATGCACATTCTCATCCCCAATCTGCACAAAGATCGACCCTGATTCTGTGAGCAAATCCCTAGCGACGGTCAGCCGATCCCGCAGATAGGTGAGATAGCTGTGGATTCCGTCGCGCCAGGTGTCGCGGAATGCTTTCACCTGCTCCGGTTCGCGGGTGATGTGGGTGGCGTTGCCGTCCTTCACGTCGCGGCTGGTGGTGGACCACTGGAAATTGCTGTTGAACTTGATGCCGTAGGGCGGGTCGAAGTAGATGCACTGCACCTTACCGCGTAGCCCCTCGCGCTCGGCGAGGCTGGCCATGACCTGGAGCGAGTCGCCCAGGATCATCCGGTTGGTCCAGTTCTGGTCGTGCTGGTAGAACTCCGTCTTGTCCACGCCCTTGGGAATGCCGTTGAAGTCGGCAAAGAGATCAGGCGTGAGGTTCCTGGCTTCGTGCTCGCTCACCTTGGAGGTTCGCAGCAGGTCGTCAATGAGCACCTTCGGGTGGACCTTTTCCTGGATGTACAGCGGCGGCGCGTGGACGACGAGATCGCTCCAATCCTGCTCATCCTTCCCCCGCCAGACAAGCTGGGGATCGAGGTCGGTGTTCCGGGGATACCGCACCGTTTTGGGAGCCTGCTCCTCCTTTTGCAGGACGGACTGGTATTCCGCCGTGGGGATGTTCTTCCGCGTGGCCTCCTCGTGTGTGAGGGTTTCGACGGATTTGGAGGCTGTGGGTTTTTTCGCCATGGATGGGAAGTGGGGACTCTGCTAAACGGCTTCGAGAGGAACCGAGATCAGGTTTTCAATTTCGTTGTAAAGAGGGATGTCCTGTTCAGCCTCGACGCTGACGATCAAGGAGTAGCGGACCGGCATTTGATGGCAGTTATGCCAAGGATCACCCTCCGGGAATTTGCGGGAGGAAGCCCACCAGCCTTTCACGGGGTAAATGGCGATACTGTCCATCGTCAGAAGCTGGGCTGCGGTGCCCTCCCAAATGTCCTGAATCAGGGAGCCACCCTTGCCGCATAGTTTGCTGCCCATTGCCCAACCGCTGTCGGTGATGGTCTTTTCCCGTACGCCGGCACCGTTGGGTCCATCTTCGCCCACATCTGCCGCGCGCTCCAACCGAGCAATAAAGTTCTTCTTGGATTCGTCCTTGTGGCGAACGAGAAAACGCAGCAAGGCACCTCCGTAGCGATAGCGAGAGCTGCCCAGCGCGTTATTTGCGGAAGGGTTGGGGGCAGAAAAGTAGGAAAGCGTCACCCGCAGCTTGAAAGTCTGCGAAAAGTGATCTTGAAGCAACTTCTTGGGCCAAGGCAGGTTGTGAATGTGGCAGTCGTTGAGCCGGATGGCGTTGTTTTTGACCGAATAGGGGTGGAGTTGGTCTTCCCGGATCATGGTAACGGCATGGCCCGCGCTGAATGAGCATCGGTCAACGTCCGGTTCCCCAAATCCAAAGCATCGCACGGCTTGAATGAATTTTGCCCTGTCGTTGCCGTGCTTTTTGTAAGCGCGATGCGGGTTGATGCCGTCCAGCATGACATCATTCCAGCGGGCCGAGTGAACCAACAATCCACGAACGCTCTCTGGCCAGAGCGTGGGGTAGCGGGCAGATATTTCGGCGGCCAGCCGGGCCGCTTGAGCTGTCGCGGCGCTGGTGGCGCTGAAGGAGCAAAAATCGCTCCCCATTATTCCCGCTCCCGAGGTGCTAACCGGTTCCAATGATTCTCGATAGTCCGGGCCAAACTCGGGATGGCGAGCGGCATTTCCGCCCTCCATGACAATCTCCGGTTTGATCGGCCAATGTTCATCCCAATCACAGGTTGTTCGACTGAGAGGGCTCAACCCACCGTTACGAGCAATGCAAACCAATCTCTTGGATTCGGCATCAGACTCCCCCACGCGATCTTTGTGAGTGATGGCGCCAACCGTTAGGGCATTCCAAGCTTGGGCCGGGTCTTCGATGGGCGTATTTCGATTGTCGTCGGGATAGACATAGCTTGGGCCATGTTCATGGGGCTTTACATTCCCTGCGGACACGACGATGACACGCCGCCGGGTATTTGGGCCTTCATCCCCATAAGCTGCGATATCTACCGCCGCGCTCCATGCTGTGGGGCGCCCATCGTCTGGGCCTGGGGCCGTGATAGCGAGCGAATAGACACGGCTGCGTTTCGGGTTCTGAATCTCCGGGAGAGCCACGGCTTGCAGCGTGATGGAGCCGTAATTTTCGGGATCGTGCGGGTTGGCAGGGTCAAAGATGCGAACCGATTCCAGCCGATGGAGTTGGTGCCACGCGCCATTGGAATCCGTCAGTTGGAGTAAATCGCCATAAGCAGCCAAGCCTGCCATCGGCGTGCCGTGACCATCTTTGGCGACTTTTACATAAGCATCGCTGGCATCGCCGTCAGGAAAGACGGTTTGGTTGTCCGCGGGATCCAACAGGTTTTCAAGAAGTTTGTGCCCCCTGTTGACTCCTGTGTCCAAAAGACAAACGGCAGGGGCATCAGCTCCGGGTTGTTGAATACGCGCAAGCGCCAAGTTGACCCATTCCCGTTGCTCCCTTGTCGACAATTCCGTCAACCCCAAAGAACAGGGATGGGCTCCGCGCACTTCTGCCAGCGTATCCAAAAGAGGCAAGGAAGATGACAGAACGCTGGGGGTGGCACGAACCAGAACAATGCGATGTTCTGGCAGAATGAGTTCGTCCCCCCGAATTTCCAGGGAAAGACTTTCTTTGATCTGCTGAAAGCGCTGCGAAACATCTGCCGGAAATTTCCGAACCCAAAGTTGCCACCAATGGGGATTGTCATCTTTTGGAAGGGTTTCAGGATCCTCAGTCCATAAAGCGTCCAGCGCGGCTTGGGCAATGGAGGTGATGTTTGCAAGGAAAGCGTGTTTTCCTTTCGTTCCCTGCCCCTCGGCGAATTGACGTATTTTTTCTTCGAGGTAAGTGAGGCAGCCGAAGGGTACGTGCAATACAACGCGGGTATAAGGAACGCCGTCGTCATCTTGCATCTGCATAGCGTGCAAAAGCGTAATTTCAGGCCCGGATCGTTTTCCTGTCCGGGTGGTCAGGGCTTGAATCTCTTTCGGCCCCAAGGGATACCCAGGGGCCGATGTGATTTTGATGACGATACCCTCCATCTCAGGAAGTTCTTCAGCGCGGATAGATTCCTGGACTTCTTCAAACACCGTGGAGACAGCCGTCAACTGGCGGTTGAGAAGTGCGGCATGCCTGCGCCGCTCGACATCGCGTATTTCCGATTTTCCCCCTCCTCTGCCTTTAAAATCAATACGCTGAGCAGCCTTAACCAAAAAAAGGTGCTTTAACTTTGGTTTGGGGAGCAACAGTGGCTGGGAGGAGTCTGGCACGGGGCAATAGTGGCCGAGACGAGGTCGGCAAGGTTCAGGTTAGTGGTTCAAAAAAAGTCGCCGTTCCGTTAGGGCTTTGATGATCATGGGGGTGGACAAAGATTTGATATCCCGAAGCAGCATTTCTTTAATGGCTTCCTCACATGCACGGGTAATCTCAGCATAACTTAAACCGGAGGCAGCTTTTAGAATCTTCGCTTGGTCAAGTTTGCCTTGTCGTACGCCAACCAGACGCGCCTTGATGGTTTCCCAAATGTACTCTCGAAGGGGCAAGCCAAACTCAACAAGATCATCGAAGCGCCGATAGAGAGCCTTGTCGAGGCGATCTCCATGATTGGTGGCGGCGATGACCAGGCTGTTACTGGAAAGTTTTTCAATGAAAGTCAGGAAACTATTGAGCAAACGGCGCATTTCACCAACATCCCCGGAAAAATCACGGGTGTATCCAATGCTATCGAATTCATCAAACAGGTAGACTGCGCGAGTGCTATTGACTGTATCGAATATGATGCGGAGCTTGGAAAGAGATTCGCCCAAATAGCGGGTGATCAGACTATCAAGGCGCACGACAAAAAGAGGGAGACGCAGGTCATTTGCCAGCGCAGAAGCCGTCATGGTTTTTCCACAGCCAGGTGGGCCGGTGAACAGAAGTCGTTGACGAGGGTGCAGACCGTGCTCCCTAAGACGGGAAAGGTGCTGTTGTTCCTCTAAAATACGGGAAACGCGGTCACGCAGGGGTTGTGGGAGGATTAGATCTTTGACTTTCCATGTAGCAGCGGCTTCCTCCAAGAGTTCGGCGGCCTCTCCTTGAGGCTGGGCTACATGAAAGATTGAAGGGACACTCTTGGGCGTGGCCTTGCGTTGTTTGGCCTGGTCTACCAGCTTCTTGATTTCAGCAGCAAGCGCCTCATGGCCACGGCGCGCCTCGGCGGCGGCCACCTGTAAGGCGATGGCGTAAAAGCGTTCATCGTCCCCACTACCGTGGCTTTGAAGAAGAGATTTAATCTGGGTTGCAGTGGCCATGGTATTCGTTTCTGATTCAATCTACCCGAGTTGAGCGGGAAGAGCACGGCGTTTTTTGGCTCACAAACCTGTTCATGCGGACTCCTGTGGTGATGGTTCGGAGGCTTTTGCGATCATCTTATTAAACTCGCACTCCACCTTGGCTGCAAAGTCCGATTCGATTTCGTAAATATCCCGGAACTCGGCGAAGGCCCAGCGCCCGTAGGTGCCGAGGTGGTTCACGCCTGGAATCCAGTAGGTATCCATGGTGGACTTCTTCTCCTTCGCGTCTTCGCGCCGATAGCCTTTGATTTCCACTATGAGGTGCAGCGGGTTGTCGGGGCCGTGGCCGTCGTCCACCAACACGATGAAATCGGGGATGTATTTGCGGGTCTCGGAACCGTACCGATAGGGCACTTCGAGTCCGAGATTGTGGTTTTTCACGTAGGCGCGGACCTTGGGATGGGATTCCGCCACGCGGCAGAATTCACCCTCCCAGTCGCTGTCGAGCACGACCCAGTTCACATGACAGCTCTTGGAACTGGTTTCCCAGCGGTCGGCGCGGGAGGTGTTGAAGCGAACGTGGGCTGTGGAGCCGGTGGGATTGTAGGCGTCTAGCAACGCTTTGATGGGACGCTCGCCGAGAAACTCGCTGGTGATGGCCGCCGTGATGCGGTTGCACGCCATGTCTGCCAACTCCTGATACATCAGAAGCGCCGGATAGGTGTTTCCTTTGCAGACCAAGCACGTGTCCAGCCATTCCTTGGCGATGCGTTTCAGTTGGCCAAACAGGTGAAGCTTGGGTTCCTCACCGGGATCGCGAAACTTTGTATAGATGAGGCGTTGAGTGATGTGGAAGAGTAGCGTAGAAGGACGCATGTCCCCCAAGTGTTTCAAACTCATGTTCTCCGACTGGCCGATGATACCTGAGGTTTCAGTGATTGAAGGGCCGACAAGATCGGGGCTCAGTTCGAGGATGGAGTCTTCGCTGAATTTCGCGCGCAGTCGCTCTTCCGGCAGGTCCACACGGTAGCCCTCAACCCGAGGGAAGCGGATTTCCAATGCGTCCCGATCCGGGCGGATGGCTTTGACTTGGACAGTCTCCCGCGGCGGCTGCGGCGGGGCAATGACTGGCTTCGCGGTGAAGTCGAATGGAATGCCGAACACGTCAGCATATTCCACGTTGAAAAGCCCTTCCTCATTGAGATCGTAGGACTGGCGGCGCAGGGCGCGCCCGATGACCTGTTCGCAAAGAAGTTGGGTGCCGAACGCGCGGATGCCCAAAACGTGTGTGACGGTGTTCGCGTCCCATCCCTCGGTGAGCATCGAGACGGAAACCACGCAGCGAATGGAACCGCCTAACTGGTTGGGTTTTCCGACGGTGTTCATCACTTCCCGGAGCAATTCCTGATCGGTGAGGTTATCGGCAGCGCGAGTATCTCCGGTGCGCTCGATGATCTCGCGGCGAAAGCGCTCGATCTCATCGGTGGCCATGGCGCGGAAATTGTCGTCGAGAGCGTCCCCGGCTTCAAGTTGTTCGCTGTCAATCAGAAGGGTATTGGGGCGGGGGAGCGGATTGCCTGTGACCTCGTCAAAGTTGCGGAAAAGAGCCAAGCGGCCGTTTTCCAGCGTGGTGGTTCCGTCCTCGTTCTTGCGGTTGAAGCCGGAAATGTAGTCATAGACCAGCTTTGAAATGGCCGTGTTTTGGCAAACGATGATGAAGCAGGGCGGCACCTTGATGCCCTTTTCCTCCCAGAGCTTGAACGTCTTGGCGTAGTGGCCGTAGAGGGCTTCGATGGCGGTTTGGAGACGGGTGGGGAGTTTGAGCGGGTCGAGTTCGCCCCCCTGGCCTCGTCCTTTTTTGGGCATGTCCTTGCGGATATTCTCCCACAGATCGCGGAACATGGGCATCTCGTTGCCGGGGATGTTCTCGGCGACCGGGACACGCGGGAGTTTGACGATGCCGCACTCAATGGCGTCCATGAGTGAAAAGTCGCTCATTGTCCAGGGGAAGAGCGTCCCCTCAGCATAGCCGGAGCCGCGGAGGAAAAACGGGGTGGCAGAGAGATCCATCACGCGGGCGACCCCAAGCTTGCGGTTGACCGCTTCCAAACCGGAAATCCAGAGCCGGGCAGCTTCGTTGTTCTTTTCCGCTTCCTTTTTCTCGTCCCCCTTCAAGTCTTCGTCGTTAGCATCGCTCGGTTTTTCGCGGTAGCAGTGGTGCGCCTCGTCGTTGAGGACCAGGATATTTTTCAGCCCCATTAGGTCGGGCATGACGCGCTGCAACATCTGGCCCTCGGTTTCCAGCGTGTTGAGTTCCCCTCCGCGGCCTTGAAGGAGTGAGCGCCCGCCCTTGGAGAGATCGATCCGCTCGCGCAGCTTGAAGGCATGGTAGTTGGTGATGACGATTTTCGCCCGATTGACGTCATCCAGCATGTCCGAGGGAACCAACTCGCGGTCACCGTAGTAGCTGTCCGGGTCGTTGGGTTGGAGAACGCGAAGGCGATCCTTGATGGTCAGGCCCGGTGCGACCACCAGAAAGCCGCGGGTGAAATTCTTGCTGTTGGGTCGACGCACTGCGTTGATTGTCTGCCAGGCGATCAACATCGCCATGACGGTGGTCTTGCCTGCGCCGGTGGCAAGTTTGAGCGCGAGCCGCATCAGTTCCGGGTTCGCGTCCTTGTTCGCGGCTGCCAGATGATCGAGAATCCGCTTGCCGCTCTTGGATAGAGGGGCCACCTCGGTAAGCCAAATCGCGGTTTCTACTGCTTCCACTTGGCAGAAGAAGGGACGAATACCGCTGAAAGGGTGGTGGCGCCAGTGTTGGATCAAGCGGGCCGTCTCCGGGGTGACCTGCCACTGGCTGGGATTCGGCAACGCCCGCCACAGATCCACGTTCTGGCGCAGTTCATTGATGATCGAGGTCGGATCGTATTGCTGCGACTGAGTCGAGAGCCCCTTGCCCTCGTCGAAAACCATCTGCTGCTGCGCTGTTAAGCCCTTGCGCTTCTTGGGTTTCGGAATCGGCGTAATGAACTCCGCCCGGCGCCGCCGTTCGATGATTTGCTGTGTCGGCTGGCCTGCGTCATCCAACTCCCAGTGCCGTTGCGGGCACTCGTATGGAGAGTTCAGAATTGGGTGTTCAAAAAAGGGGTTTGACATGGGTGCTCCGTCACGCGCGGTCGAATCGGCCATGACACGTGTGGAGCATACCCAATGGTTTTTATTTGGCGATAGGAAACATCAGGGCATCTATCAGGAATTTATCAGGCATTTTCGCAATACTCCGTAATTCAATTTGTAGTCCTCAACAGCATCCAATCCCTCACCCTCTGCTCGACATGGGCAAAGGAGAAAATTAAGAAGTTCGGGCAATGAAATGGTTGTTCCCCGCTCTCATTGGAGGTCTGCCCGTTTTTGCCCTGCTTTTCAGCCTTAACCTCTTGCGCAAAAGGCGAGCGGCTAAGGCAAAAACGCCTTTCACAGAAAAACTGCTGCGCCCGCCGGGCGAGTCATTGCGGGAAAAAATCGCGCTGCTGGACGAACAAATAAATGAAAATCTCGCCCAGTTTGTGTTCGTCTGTTTAGGGATCGGGTATGTGACTTATTCTCAGTCGGGACTGCTTCAAAACCGAGGCGACCAGATCGTCTTCGGTATCTCTCTTCTTCTCGGTTACGGTATCTGCGGTTTTTTCGGTGTCCGGTTGAGCCGAATGGTCCATTTGCGCCGGAATTGCCACCTCGGATTTCTCGGAGAGCGGGCCGTTGGGGAGGAGCTGAACCGGATGGTGGCACAAGGCTACGAGGTGTTTCATGACGTGCAGTTCGAGGGACGCCCCGGTTCGAAAAACTTCAACATAGACCACGTTGCCGTAGGGCCCGGCGGTGTTTTCTCCATTGAAACCAAGACGCGTCGTAAGCAGGTGAGGAAGGGCTACAACTCTCCGCGCAATGTCGTTGAATTCGATGGTGCCTTCCTAAAATACCCTTGGGGTAACGAGGATTTTGGCGTGCGTCAGGCGCAGGAAAATGCGCAGCACTTGGCTGCGTGGCTCCAAAAGGCGACTGGAATTCAAATCAAGCCCATACCGGTTCTGGCTCTGCCGGGGTGGTTCGTGGAACGCAAGGGGCGCGGGGACGTCCGGGCTGTCAGTGGACGCGAAATTTGTTCTGCGTTTCCCAATGCAAATTTGGCCCCTGTGCTCAACGCCAATCAAATCAAACAAATCGCTTTCCTGTTGGAACAGCGGTGCCGGGATGTGGAGGTGGAATGACATTGTGCTCCAACTTCCTGAAAATCTGATCTCCTGAACCGTTGCAAGAAATGTACGCAATTTTCCAGTTTAAGAAGCAGGTCTTCAAGCCAAAAGCCGACGTCGAAGTCCAGCCTCCAAGTCTTCACGGCTAGCTTCTCTTTCGTACCACTTTGCCAACTCCATAAGAAGGTTTGAGGAAACATAAGGATGTGAGACCTGAAGCGCTTGAGCCCATTTGCGATACTTGTCGGCCAATTCTCGTTCTTGATTACCTCCTTCGCCGCGCCAATGAACGCCCCTTGAATTGTAAACGCCTATCTGCATGCCCCTCATTAAGGGCTCGGACTCGATATCCTCAATTGCCTGCCGCACCACTTCGCATGGCCAGACACCATCTTCGCCGATAGGGGCATTAGCGAGCAATTTTCCTATGCATTCATCTCCAATTTCAGACCGGCTTAGCTCAGCGCAGCCTTGGCGAACCGTCGCGATCCATTTCGATAGTCGGTCTGCTTTTAACTCGCCTAAGTCATCGTGACCGGGAATGCGTTTAATAGCATCCAACAGTTTATATCCGCGCACGCCCATCTCCTCTTGGCGATCTGGTGAAACCTGAAAATTGACAGGATCCGTGCCACCGTCCTTGCGCTTGTAAAGCCAAACAACAGCTTGGACAAACAGTTCAGGATGAGCCTCGAGATAGCGTTCAAGATTGGGGGTGCCTTTGCCCATTGGTTCTGACAAGGCGTCAAGGAATGTGAACTCCAGACCAGCTTTCTGTTCAAGCGTCAGCATAGGGCTTTTGTCTAGGTGCTCGAATGCCTCCCCGACTTCGTGCGGTTCGAGCAAGTATTCCCCCGTTCGATCATTACCGCCATTTGCCATTTTTGACAGGAGACGGAATAGAACCTGCGGGTCGACTTTTTCAAGATGAATACGTACGCATTTGAATGCAGCGCGTGGTCGTTCAGCCTTAAGAAGCCGCTCGATGCCCTCGTTGTTCTCCCCATCGGAGTTACGAATCCAATCAGGAGCTACATTGACCCAGTACTCGGCCTGAGCCTCCTCGCCGAGTGGATCGACTAAATTCCAGGTAGTCTTGCCAAATGGTGCGAGCAGTAGGAGTTGCACCATGTCCTTTTCGGATAGACCCGTCGCTATCGTCTTTAGAACCCGTTCAAGTTTTTCGCCATCAAAGAGTGCGCGTGCCGCGCCAGCAATGAGATTCTTGAACGAATAAGCTCCATCTTTATCCTCAATCACTCGCTGAAGCGCCAATCGCATAAATTCCACAAGTTCCTCCTCGGATAGCAGATCTTTTGCTGCGTACCATCCTATCTGTCCTGGCACCTTCCCTTGTTCAGCCAATGCCATGATGCCAGGTATCCCGCGGAGATTGAATATCTCTTGCATCGCAGCTATACGCATCTCTTGAATGCGCTGTTCGCGTTTTTCATAATCAAGATTTTCAATATCTTCAATTTCGTCTGCGGATTCGTCAACCCATGCGCTCTGGAAGAGCCACGCGTGTTTGTTCAAAAGATCACTCGGTTCAAGCGCTGCGAAGACTGCCTTTGCTTTGTCTGTCCGAGTCGTGATGTTCGGGCTCTTCTTGGCGAGCATTGCCGCCCGTCGCGAAAAAACCGAAACTCTGATCTTTTCGCGCATTGATGCCTTTTCAGATTCACTCGCCTTTGTATTCGCCCACGTCTCAATCAGTGTCCAAACGCGTATTTGGTATTGATCATCCAGATAGGGAAGCCGCTCGACGAGGTCACTAAGTGTTCCAAGATCGTGCTCTTTCCAAGCTAATGCCATCTCAACCATTTCACGCTGAAACTCGAAGATCGGCCCCGTTGTGGAAAATGGTTCACCGAACCCATACCCGTCAGTACGCCAGCGGGGTTTATGGCTATAGTCACCAACATCATGGTTATTGCCGAACTGTGACACGCAAATTTTCCAAGCGATCTTGGGAAATCGCTCGGCTAGTTTTTTCATCAGGCCAACCCGCGCTTCATGGCTTGCCGCTGTCTGCGGCATCCATGCACGGAAAATCGCCTGTAGGGAGTGAGCTGGCTTGTTGACCCAGTTATCTTTGATTTCGACTTGGGCGAGGCGAGCTAGAATAAATGCAGATTGCGGTAATGTCTCAGGATTCCACGAGAGCCCTTCCAATGCCCACAACAGGCCGGTGCGGCGCGGGGCGCGTCCAAATACGCCAGGTTCCGCTGGACGCAACAGCCCCAGAACTGCAGGTTTTTCTTGTTTAAGATCGTGCTCTAGGATTGTAAGGAACTCCTTTGGCGCGGCTTCAGCATAGGTCGGCAAATCATGGTCATTTGCTTCTAGAATCCGCGTCGTTAGGGGGCTCGGAAGTAAGTCGCGAACGACTTGGCGTGCCTCCGCCTCTGTGTCAAACCCAAGATGTTTACTGAAGAGGTTTCGACCGTGAACGGCGAGTAAAACCAGCGTCTCAGAGATGCCTTTGCGGAACCCGCTGGAGAACTCACGGGTTTTTGAGCGAAGGGGCGCGATCCAGATTTCATCATCCTTGAAGTCAAGAGAGGGATCGTCTTCTTTAAGCACCAAACGAGCAATCGAGAAGAAACGGTTCAAATCGTCGGCTGTAATAATTCTCGCAATCGCATAAAGTAAGTCGATTTTCGAGACCACACCACGAACTGCGCCAATCGACCAGATCGGGGCGTCATTTAATTGGGAAAGGTTCTGGCTCTCTTTCTCAAGCTCGGGGTATGGCCGATCGTTTGCCAGCAACGAAAGAGCAGTTTTATCGGCATTGTTCTCGCTGTGCCATGTACCGACAAAAAAGAAGGGAACAAGGCTCTCTGCCGTTTTGTGGTTTGCCGCCCATTCTGGCATCTGCACAGCCGGGACAGTCGCTACTCGTCGCCGGAGAACAGTCAGCGAGCGACCTGATCCATTTGCGAGTCGCGATATCTCATCGCGGCCCTTGCCCATTTCCTCCAGTGCCTTGTTGAAAGTGTCGTACGTAATTGGTTCGAGTATAATATGGGCCTCGATGTTCACTGCGTTCCGCGGATACACGACAATTGAGTGCATCGCCTTCGCATAAGGCGCAAGTTCCCGCTCAACTTCGCGCGTGTATGCGACCGGGATAAAGGTCTGTGCACCCTGAGATAAGCGTGGCATTACACCGGGCTTGTCAAACACCATTACTTTGTCCCGATATACGGCAAGTTCTTCGCCGCCGCGTTCTCCGAACAGTTGAGCAAGAAAGGCAACTGCTTCCTCCGTTGAATCCGCTGCGATTACTGTTGGACCATCGGGCGGATTAGGGAGACGGGCGAGCATTGTGCGCTTCGCGGCATCAATGGCCGTGCTGAAGAGCGAGCCCGGCAACGGAGGTGTCGAAACATTTGCCCAGTCGGTCCAGCATTTATCCAGGGAGCGGACATCTTGCGTAGATATCTGTGTTTCGTTGGCAAACCATGCTTGCGCAGGAAGCGATTGTTCAAGCCACTGCTCAAGATCGCTTGCATCGTAGGCGCGAACGTCTCTGCATATTCCTTTCTCCTTCGCCGCTTTAATCCACGCTGCCTTTCCAAGCCATCGACGCGGAGTGACGAACACGAAAGTGATCTCCTTACGTTCCTTCGGCTCAAGCGCCCTCACGCTCTTATTAAAGTCGTTGTCGGCCTTTGTTTTGATGTCCTCATTAGTGCCAAACTCCCAACCTGAGCGTCCCTCTGGCACCCAAGGAGTCCCTTCTCGCGCCTCAACAAAACCATCCCAGCCTGGACGTTCCGCATCATCGTTACCTGGAAAGTCCACTTTTGCTAGCGCACGGCCCGTTGAATTAACCAGTGTTCGCAGGAAGACGGAGAGCCTCGTACGTGCGGCGACGTTGTGTGATACCCACTGCTCGATATGATTAGCTTTGATTCCGAGAAAGGGCGGGACATACGCCTTGGTGTCGGAGGGAGAGTTCTTCTTCGCCTGAGTTGCATCAAACTCGGCCTGCATCTCCAACAGATCTTTGCGGGGGTAGTTGAATGCCATTTCTAGGCGGGCTGCCATGTCTGGGGACAGGGCAGCTTTTCCGTTTAAAAGGTTAGATAAGGCTGGGCGACCGACGCCAATCAGTTCAGCGGCTTTGGTAACGGACATTCCTTGGGGAATGACCTCGGCTTTAATACGTTTTCCAGGATGCGGCACCTCATCGAGTGCAATTTTTTTAGCGTGAGCTTTCATCTTGGGATAGAGATGTATTGTATTGCGTCGCGCTACACAATACAAAAATAGTTGCTGAGGAATTTTGATGGGAATTAAGCTCTCGCCACAAGCAACTCCCCCCAACGCGTGGTGAAGCCCCGTGATTTTCTCTCCTGGCGCATCCGCCATTGGCGTGCGAATCCCATGGAGCCGTAGCGGACGGTGTTGGTGCCGTAGCGGCGGTTGAGTTGATCCACGAGGGTGTCAAGACGGGTGGCGGCGCTGTGGGGTTTTGCTCCGAATAGGGTGAGTTGCGCTTCGGCCTTGGAACTGAGTTCGGTGAGAAAGATGCCGACCTTTTTGTATTGGTAGCCGGGCCGGTAAATTTTGCGAAGCAGGGTCAAGGCCGCGGCGATCAACTCCGGCGTATGGTTGGTCGGCTCCGGCAGGGCAATTTGTGAAACCGGGTAATACTGCGGCTGATCGGGGCGGAATGGACTGGTTTCAAGGTGGACCTGGATGCGTCCGGCCAACTGGCCCCCGGCGCGGAGTTTCTCAGCGGCCCGCGCCGTGTAGGTGGCGAGGGCTTGTTCCAGTCCATCAATGTCATCAATTGGATGACCAAACGAGCGGGCGGTGGCGATCCCCTTTTGCGGTGCCGGAGCTTCCTCCAGTTCGAGACAGGAGATGCCGTTGAGTTCCCGTGCAATGCGTTCGCCCAAGACCCCCAATTCCCGGCGCACCCACGCCATGTCGGCGCGTTTGAGGTCGAGCGCGGTTTGGATGTGGCCCTTGGCAAGCCGGGCTGCCAGGCGTTTGCCAATACCCCAGATGTCCCCGCAGGCCACACGCGCCAAAACGGCATCAGTATCGGAAGCCGCAGTCAAATCGAACACGCCTTGGAGCGAGGACGTTTTCTTGGCGATGCGGTTGGCAAGTTTAGCCAGCACTTTGGTCGAGGCGATCCCCACGGAGACCGGGATGCCCGTCCACTGGCGCACCCTGGCTCGCAGTTCGCGCCCGAAGGCTTCACCTTGACAAGGTTCCAGCCCGAGGAAGGCTTCATCAATGGAATAGACCTCCATGCTGGGGGCCATCTGGCGCATGGTGGTCATGACCCGAGCCGACATGTCGCCGTAGAGAGCGTAGTTGCTGCTGAGCACCTGCACACCGTGGCGACGGAATTTGTCCTCGCTCTTGAACGCGGGCGCACCCATCTCAATGCCGAGTTGCTTGGCTTCCTCGCTACGGGCGATGACGCAGCCGTCGTTGTTACTGAGCACCACTACAGGCCGACCGATAAGCCGCGGGTTGAAGACGCGCTCACACGAGGCGTAAAAGTTGTTGCAGTCAACCAATGCAAACCGTGTGTTCATCGGGCCGGATGGATCACAAAGGTGACGACGCCCCACACGGTGAGTTCCTGAGACTCGCTGATTTCAATGGGGGTGAACTCGGTATTCTCTGCTTCAAGAAAGACACGCTTGCCTTTATTCCTCAACCGCTTGACGGTGAAATCGCCGTCCAGCATCGCGACGACGATCTGGCCATTCCCCGGCGTGATGGAGCGATCCACCACCAGGATGTCGCCGCCTTGGATGCCGGCGTCCCGCATGGAATTGCCCTGCACGCGGACAAAGAATGTGGCCGCCGGGTTGCTCACGAGGTGCTCATTCAGGTCCAGCGAGTTCTCCATGTGATCTTCTGCGGGCGACGGAAACCCTGCCTGCACGCTGGCGGACGCCAGAGGAATCCGCAACTTGGTGCGCGCTTGGAAGGGGATGGGCTGGCCGACGATCATGCAAAAAGCGTAAGCCCGCAAGCGGGAGAGGTCAAACCCTTGGCGGGAAGAGCTGGCCGACGGGTTCACGTGCTCGCGGGATGAAAGATGCTTGAAGAGCAACTTGTCCTTCATTCCAAAATCAGATGGTCCATGGAAGCTACCCTTCATGCTTACTTTTGTAAGATGTGACACTCCAGCCAACGCCTCCTTTCAATCAGGATGGTCGGTTTTTCCATACTTGCGAGAGGTGGACGAATCGGATTTCCACTCGGCCACTTCTCGGCCACTTATTCGGTTCAGACCTGTGCTTTTGTGTTCCGACATGCGATTGGGAACCGCCGCGATTTACACTGGGATTTACTCTGTAAAACGGCTCAAATCGGAACACTTGGCAACAGTTCGGAACAGGGGGTAGTAAGTGATTTGTAATCAGACGGTCGTCGGTTCGAGTCCGACTGCTGGCTCCCTGTAAATCAGGGACTTGCGAAAGTTTAAGCACTCCTCAAAACTTTCACTCGGCCACTTCTCGGCCACTTATTTCATTCCAAAGAGCGAATTTGCAAATAATTGAACCGGAGGAGAATACAAGGATGAGGGCGCAACCTGCAAACGCAATCCGCCTGCTCTTCGAAAAAACTCTCGATGCTTTTTCTCTGGGGATCGGGATAAATAACCTCAAATCGGCATGCGCTGATGGCCTATGAATTCACGTGCTCGCGGGATGAAAAGTGTTTGAAGAGCAACTTGCCCTTCATTCCCAAATCAGATGCTCGATGGAAGCGATGCGACCGGGTTGTTGATTCGATTCTCGAGTTCTTCCAAGGTTTTGACGACATCCTCCCGCATGCACGCCTTTTTGAGGGGTTAGCGTATGGAGGGACCCCTGGGCCTGCAAAACCCAGATACGAACGGTTCCCTTCATGCTGGAACTCTTCAGCCGCAGCCCGGAGCCCTTCACTCTGCAAGGCGGGCAAATGGTCAGGCGCGCGGATGCTTAGGCTGGCTTCCACCACGGTGCCATTTTGCTGGAAATTCCGTCTTTAAGACGTTCGCCACGGCAAAATTCCTTCAGTTTCCGCCCGGCGACGCTTGGATTTTCCCGGAGCGTGCTGGAATGATCAACATGGTACCAGAATAGATCAATGACTGCCCGGATGCGCGGTGATTGTTTTGAAAGCATCTCCTGATTTTCTTCTGATAAGCGCCAAGCGAAAGCCATCGGAGAGAGCGCCGGGCGCAACTCCACGATAGCGGCGGAAGCTTCTTCGAGCGATTGAGCGGACAAAAGCTCGTAGTAGCGCTTGCGGACAGAGAGTTCTGTTGCGCAGGCATCTACAGCCCAACCAGCGTGTTCTCGCACCCAAAAGCTGAGATCGCTTTCTCGGATTTCTTGCAATTTTACGAACAATTCGCCGTCACCGTGAAATGCAAGCAGCGTAACGGCAAGTGCCCGCACTCGGGCAGCATCGGAGTTAAGCCACTCGGCAGCCAACGCTGTGATTTCTGTGCTGTTGCCTTTGGCGTGGGCAGCCAAGACATGCCAGAGAATCTCCTCATCATTCGAGGCTTCCAACAATTGACGGTGCCTTTCTTCCCTGATCTCGGATGATTGGTTGAGTTCTGGTTCCCATAAACAGGCTACATGACTGTCCACAGTTCCGGCGTAACACACAACATTGGCATGGAAGGTGCGAGGGGAGGTATGCCAAGTGTGAAGAACGGATTCGGGCTTTATGCGGAGGAGTTCCTCTTCAACCGTCACCGCGAAAAACTGCAATTCACTCGTAATCAGTAGCTTAAATGAATACGTTTTGATATTCTTTGGCTCATGAAAGCCAGCAATTCAAAAATTCCGGTTGCCATCCTCGTTCGGGTTTCCACAGTCAAACAGGAAACCAATCGGCAAGTTTCCGAACTTCGCGCCTACGCAGAGTCAAAAGGGTATGAGGTTGTTGAAGTTTGCGAGGAAACGGTTTCCGGGCGGGCCGATGAATCAGAGCGACATGGGTTAAACCGGGCAGAGGAACTTGCAACATCCGGTAAAGTTAAAAAGATTTTGGTTCACGAAATTTCCCGTTTGGCGCGTAAGAACAGCATCGCCCACAAGTTTGTCGAAACGCTTGAGGAGCACGGTGTTTCCCTCTACTGGCATTCACAGAATATCGAAACGCTTCTCCCGAGTGGGAAACGGAACCCGGCAGCGGGCATCATGCTCGCTCTATTGGCGGAAATGGCCCGGAATGAGGTTGAGCTTCTTCGTGAACGTATCAATTCGGGATTGGCAGAAGCGCGGAGAAAGGGCGTCAAACTGGGCAGGCCGAAAGGCTCGACGCTCGACCGGGAAGTTTTCTTGCAAAATCACAAAGACATCATTCGCCAGTTGAAGGATGGGCAATCGGTTCGACATACGGCAAAGATTACAGGCAAGGGAATGTCAACGGTTCAGCGAGTTAAAGCGGCACTCAGTGCCTAGGCGAACCGACCACCCACCGAGTATCTTCGCTTCTTGTTTCCAATTTTTTCGACAGAATGCGCAACACATTGTTTGCGCATAGCATCTTTTACGTTGCGGTATTTACTCTGGTAGAAGCTTGTTTTGTAACTCTGGTTTGTAATCAGACGGTCCTCGGTTCGAGTCCAAGTGCTGGCTCACTTGTAAGTATCCGATTATAAGCGACTTACAAATGGAATCTCCCCGAAAATTCCAAAGTTAATAAAGGGTGACTTGGCAATTGCTAGTGTAGTGTACGCGTAATAGATGGACACTACATGCCATTGATGTAAGATGGCGTGCATGGC
>SESF01023019.1_pt1 | contig 26898 bp, 25 predicted proteins | sample 3171521 | NCBI WGS metagenome assembly SESF01 (sample SAMN10866945, study PRJNA518727) | freshwater metagenome | biome: subpolar coniferous forest; feature: holomictic lake; material: water; isolation source: holomictic Lake 227, 6 m and 8 m depth | place: Canada: near Kenora, Ontario | collected...
AAATCATCGGGCGGGGAACAGGAGGGAGCTGATCGCAAGCATTTCCCACGACCTCCGCACGCCCATCGCAGCGATCAGGGGCTACGTGGAAGGTCTTGGGGATGGAGTCGCCAACACGCAGGAAAAGCAGGACCGTTACCTTGCGATCATCCGGAGCAAGGCCGTGTTGATGAATCGCCTGGTCGATGACCTTGCCCTTTTTTCCGGCCTCGAGACCAGTGCCGTCGTCCTCGACCGCAGGGCTCTCGATATCGCCGCCTTCCTGGGGGAGGTCCTGGCAGAACTCGCCTTCGACTTCCCTGAACTCCGCATCGAGCTGGATTGTCCCCTCCCCTGTCAACTGGACTTCGACGCCGTCCAGCTCAAGCGGGTCATTGCCAACATCGTGCAGAACGCATCAAGGCACGCCGGGCCCTCTGCCCATCTGTGCGTGACAGGAACGGTGAATGAAGGAATTGTGAAGATAGTTTTTGAGGACGACGGCCCGGGCATCCGGGAGGCGGACCTTCCCCATGTCTTCGAGCGCTTCTACCGGGCGGACAGGGCACGGAACATGGACGGTGGCGGTCACGGCCTTGGCCTTTCGATTGCCCGGATGATCGTGGAGGCCCATGGCGGCCGGATCAGTGCCTTGAGCGCTCCAGGCGGAGGCGCCAGCATCGTCATGGAGCTGCCGATTCCCTCCCCTTCCGGCCTTCAAGCTTCCGGCGCTCAAGCCGGCACCGGGCCTCTGCCCGTGGAAGCCTGAGATGGGAGAGCATGTACTGGTCATCGAGGACGATCGGAGCATAGCCGAGCTGATCCGCGACTACCTCGAGATCAACGGAATGCAGGCCGCACTTGCCATGGATGGGCCGCAGGGCCTCGAACTGGCCCTCTCCACCGATCCGGACCTCATCGTATTGGACCTGATGCTCCCCGGTCTCGACGGCTTCGAAGTGTGCCGACAGCTCAGGATTCGCAGCCAGAAGCCCATCCTCATACTTTCAGCCCGCAGGGAAGACATCGACAAGATCAGGGGTCTGGGCCTGGGTGCCGATGACTATGTCGAAAAACCCTTCAGCCCAGGCGAGCTCATGGCGAGGATCAAGGCGCACATCGCGCGCTACCGGCGCCTGACCGGAGGCTCAGCTGCGGAACTGAAGGATCTTGTCCGGATGCGCGACCTGGAAGTCGCCACGGAAAGCCGCATGGTCCGTGTCCGGGGCGTCGAAGCCCTGCTCGCGGGAAAGGAGTTTGACATCCTCCTTCTCCTCCTCCGCAGCCCGGGCAAGGTCTTCAGCAAGGAGGAGATCTTCTCGAGGGTCTGGGGTGAGGAAAGGTACGGCGACCTCAGCACCGTCACGGTCCATGTCAGGCGCATCCGCGAGAAGATCGAAATCAATCCTTCGGAACCTGAGTATATCGAGACGGTCTGGGGTGTGGGCTATCGGCTGAAGTGAGAGCTCCCGTCGCAGGGGTTCGGCACCGCGACATGGAAGCGTCTCACTTCCCGGGCAGGTAGAAATCCCTGAGATGCTGCTGGATGAGACCTACTGCGGCTTCCCTGTCGCGCTTCCTGATAGCCTCGACCAGGGGCAGATGGAGCTTGAGACCTTCGGTAACCTGCGCATCGCTCGTATATACGGTAGTCCTGAGCAATTGGACATTGACGTCAAGGAGTTGCTCGATCTGGTAAAGAAAGGGGTTTCCGCTCAGCTCCGCAAGCTTCAGATGGAAGGCGCTGTCGTTCTCGTTGACGGAGGCGAGATCCTTGCCCTCCGCAAGCCGGAGGATCTGCTTCGCCATCGATTCCAGAAGGTCGCAATCGGTATCAGTTGCGTTTTCGACGCAGAGGCTGACAGCCAGCGAGTCGATGCGCAGCTTCAGGATACCAAGCCGCTCGGTCGCATCGCTCTGCAGCTTGACGACCTCGGCATAATGGCGGGGAACTATCCTTACAAGTCCATGTTTCTCCAGGTTCCGCAAGGCCTCGCGGACTGGCGTCCGGGAGACCTCGAAGTACTTGGCGATCTGTTCTTCGGGTATCCTCTCTCCGCCCAGGATCTCCTTGTTCAGGATCATTTTTTTTATGTACTGGTAGATTATCTCGCCGATTCCGCGTTTTTCAATCGGCTTCCCCTCATTGGCCATCGCTGCGCTCCGTGTCTCCAGGCCCCGGGAAGACGATAAAATCATTGGAAGCCCGGATATGCCGCCTCATGTGCCCGATCGCACCCTCGAGGTCCCTCCCCAGGAGGCAATCGAGGATCATTGGGTGCATCGCCACTATGGGCAATATGCGCTCTTTTTGGGAGTACTCAATGCTGCGCAGCAGTTGCACCTTGGAATTGATCTTCTTGTAGGCCTCGGTGAGGAAGGGATTGCCCGAGCGGCGGGCCAGCTCGAGATGGAACTGGCCGTCCGTCTCATAGAGACCGACAAGATCATCCCTGTCGAGGGCAGAAATGCAACGCTCATGAAGTCCCATGAGATCAGCATGGTCCTCTGCAGTGAAGCGCAGCTCATTCTCCATGAGCGAGACTATTTCCAGCTCCGTCCTGACCTGGATCAGGTGCAGCGCGTCCTGCTCAGACATCTCGATGATCCTCGTCGAGTGATGCTTGACCTTCTCGACTATTCCATCGGCGTTCAGCATCTGGATGGCTTCCCGTACCGGCGTCCTGCTGACCTGATACCTTTCGCAGAGTTCACTTTCCACGAGCATGCTGCCAAGGGCGATTTCTTTTCGGAGAATGTCCTGTTTGATCTGTCTATAGACCTGCTCCGACAGGTTGGCAAGTTGAAGAAGAGCCTTCCCTTTGCTGCTGAGATCCAAAATTCAGACTCCTTGAGGCGCTTTCGCGGCAATCCTGCTTTCTCATTTCCAGCTCTATCTGCATTGTATTCAGTATACCATAAAGAATAAGGGACAAGGCAAGGCCCTGAAAAGGGCCGTGATCTGGACTTGCCTTGTTCCCCTCCTGCCAAGCCTCGGCACATGCCCGGAATGGATATATAAATACCGAATAAAGAATTAGCCTCACTTTCCTTCAGCGTCCGAAGAATAATGGCTTGACAAATGGAAAGACTGGGCCTTAATACTGTATACAGTGCACAGGACACCTTGCTGATTTTCACACGGAAGAGGAGCTAAAAGCGGTGACAGGCCAAGCGGGAAAGAAAAGCATTCTGCGTTCGATGATCGAGCAAACCGAATTCATCCTCGTCATCATGATCGTGGTCATGTGCATCCTGCTCAGTCAGCTCAACGAGGGGTTTTTCACCTCGGCGAACTTCCGCTCCATGTCCCGGGGCTTTGCCATCGAGGGCTTCACCCTCATCGGAATGTGCTTCCTCCTTGTCACGGGAACCTTCGACATTTCCGTGGCCTCGGTCATGGCCATGGCTGGATATGTGTTCACGTCTTTGGCTGTGGCTGGGCTGAACGCCTGGCTCGCCCTGCCTGCCGCGATCCTGGTTGGCTGGGCGATCGGTTCCTGCAACGGCTTTATCATCACCCGGCTCAGGGTCAATGCCTTCATCGCCACCCTGGCCACGATGACGATCGTGCGGGGGGTCGTGCTCTCCATCTCCCAGGGCAATCCCATCCGGCTCGCCACGCCGGAATTCGGCCAATTCAGCTCCGCAGCCATAGGCGGCGTGCCGGTGATGTTCATCCTCCTCGTACTTACGGTCGCAATCCTTGACTTCATGCTCCGCAAGGTGCGCTGGTTCCGGCAGCTCTATTTCATCGGAGGAAACGAGAACTCCGCGGAACTTACGGGAATCAATGTAGCCAGGATGCGCTTTATCCTCTTCGGCGTGATCGGCGCCCTGGCGGCCTTGAGCGGTTCGCTCTCCTCCTCCCGGCTGGAGGCCTCGGTGCCGAACGCCTATGTCGGAACGGAAATGAAGCTGATGGTCGCCTGCGTCATCGGCGGCTGCTCCCTGAACGGCGGAAGGGGAACCCTCCTTGGCGCGGCGCTGGGGCTGGCCTTCCTGTTCCTGCTCGACAACGGAATGATCATGATGGGAATCGACATCTACTGGTTCCAGGGAATCCTGGGAGTATTCCTCATTGGTGTTATTTTGGTAAACACCGTTTCTGCGGGCTCTTTCGGGCGGAGGGGAAGGGGCCTCGGGAAGTCAAGGCAAGGCTAAAGGCCCGCATGGATCGGGCAGTCATCGTAAAGTCGGATCGAAGTCTTAAAGGAGGACGGACAATGCAGAGGAAAAGTCTCGCGGTTCTGGTGCTCGGTTTGGCGATGGGGCTCGTTGGAGTCATGAATGGCGGCGCACAGACCAGGACGCCGGCGTTCGCCATCAACGGGGAAATCGCCTATGTGGCCTATTACACGACGGTTCCCTATTGGAATGACGGCCTAAGGGGAATGGAAGCCGCAGCTGCCGAACTGGGCATCAAATTCGACCGGACCAAGAATTTCTACGGCCCCACCGATGGCAGCGGCTCCGAGCAGGCCCGCATCATCGATGAACTCGTAGCCAAGGGTGTCAAGGGCATCATCGTCTCCCCGGCCGACAACAACTCGATCCTGAGTGCCTGCGAGAACGCGATGAAGCACGGGATCCCGATCATCACCGTCATCAGCGGCATGTCCAACCCAGCCACCTATTATGGCGAACTGGGCGCCTCGAACTTCAACGTCGGGGTCACCGGCGGGAACTACGCGGCGAAGCTGGTCAACGGAAAGGGCAAGGTCGGAATCCTCACGATTCCAGGCGTTCCGGTGCACGACCAGCGGGCGCAGGGCTATGTGCAGACACTGGCCAAGTACCCCGGTATCAAGGTCCTGCCCCTCGTCAACACCGACGCCGACCCGGCCAAGGGCCAGGAGAGGGCAGCTGCCCTGATCCAGGCGAACCCCGACCTGAATGTCCTGATCGGTACCGACTCCGTGGGCGGAGCGGCGGCGGCCAGGGCGGTCAAGGAAGCGGGCAAGGTCGGAAAGATCGTCGTAATTGGCATGGATCGCGACAAGGACCTGCTCGGCTACATCAAGGACGGCATCGTCACCGCTTCGGTCGCATCCAAGTCCTTCAGCACCAAGTGGATGGCCATGCACTACATGTACTGGATCCTGGCCGACAAGATGCAGGACATCGGGCCCGGCATCACCGACGTAGCCAACAAGATCCCGCCGATCCCCCTCGTTACCGATACGGGCACGATGGTGATCGACAAGAGCAATGTGGATCTGTTCATCAAGGCCCTTCCCAAGAAATGACCTGACAAGGGGACCACCCCGTGGCTGTAGGCTTCGGGGTGGTCTTTGGCGCCTTGTCCCCTGGGACAGAGGCGCAGGACAGATCCTGGCAGCCTTGGAAACAGGCTCCGAAGTGGATGCTGTCCTCTAAACCGAGGATGAAGGTCGCAGAATGGAAACTGACGGTGTGCTGTCGATACGGAACGTATCCAAGCGTTTTGGCGGGACTCAGGCCCTGGACGGCGTGTCCTTCGACGTCCAGAAGGGCGAGATACACGCCTTGCTCGGAGAGAACGGCGCCGGCAAATCCACCTTGATCAAGATCATCTCGGGAGTAGTGCAGAAGGACAGGGGATCGGTCTTCCTGGATGGCCGTGAACTCAGGGTCCGGAACGCACAGCAGTCACGCGAGCTTGGGATCAATGTGGTGTACCAGGAACTGGCCCTGATCCCGGACCTCTCCGTCGCCGAAAACATCTTCGCCTCCAGCGTGAACATGAACTCCATGAAACTCATGAAAGTCGGGAATCTGGGCAGCGACGTGATGTCGATCGTTGAGATGCTGGATATCGACCTCCGGACCCCGGTAAGGAACCTGGGCATAGGCGCCCAGCAGATGGTGGAGATAGCCGGGGCGATCTCGAGGAAATGCAGGATACTGATCCTGGACGAGCCGACCGCCTCGCTTACCAACGAGGAAGTGAAGATCCTCTACCGCATCATACGAATGCTCAAGGGTCTGGGCGTAATCATCATCTTCATCAGCCACAAGCTTTCCGAGGTTTTCGACATCGCGGATCGCGCCACAGTGATGAAGGATGGAAGGTATGTTGCGACAGACGAGGTGGGGAACCTTGACGAAAATTCCCTCATAAAGCTTATGACCGGACGGGACCTCCACGACATGTATCCGCCCAAGGGCGACAATCCTGGCTCCCTCGCGCTCGAGGTCGGGGATTACAGCGGCCCGGGATTCCAGTCGGTCAATTTCAGCCTCCGCGAGGGGGAAATCCTCGGCATGGCCGGGTTGACCGGCGCAGGAAGGACCGAGCTTTGCACTACGTTGTTCGGAGTGCAGCCATCCACGGGTGGATCGCTTCGCCTCTTCGGGAAGGATTTCGCTCCCCGCGACGTGCTCGCCGCCATGCGGGCGGGCATCGGCTATCTGCCGGAGGACAGGAAGCAGACCGGCGTCTTCATGCAGATGGACATCAGGGAAAACACCGTTGCGGCGACCATAGATGGCATTGCCCGACATGGGATCCTCAGTAGTGCCAGGATCAACGAGTGTGCACGGGAAATGATCGGAAAGCTCAGCGCCAAGACCGGCTTGCTTCGGGACAGGATACTCTCCCTGTCCGGAGGGAATCAGCAGAAGATCGTGCTGGGTCGATGGCTGCTCGCGAATCCTCGAATACTGATCGTCGATGAACCCACCCGAGGCATCGATGTGGGAGCGAAATTCGAGATCTACCAGATCCTTCGCACTCTCGCCAGGAGCGGCATGGCGATCATCCTGATCTCCTCCGAGTTGCCGGAAATAATAGGAATGAGCGATCGCATCCTGACCCTCTACAAGGGAAAGGTTTCCATGGAGATCGATTGCCACGATCCCCACCTCGAGGAAAAGATCGGCTGTGGCATCATGGGATCGCCCTTCCGTAACCCCGCTGAGGCAAGAGCATGAAGGAGCCCCAGCCCAGCCCGCAGAGGGCAAAAGGAGATTCCCCGCTTCGGAGCTTGCTGGCCCGGCGCGAAATGGTAGTCCTATTGCTGCTGCTTCTTATCGCCGTTTCCTTGCAGATCGCCTCGAATGGCCTCTTCCTTCAATCGAGGAACCTCTCGGTAATGGCAGACAGAAAGGCTCCGGAAGCCCTGGTCACGATCGGCATAACCTTCCTGTTGATAGCCAACCAGTTTGACCTGTCAGTAGCCTCGGTCATGGCCTTTTCCGGCGCAACGACAGCCTGGATGCTGGTCAACGGCTTTCCGATGGTCCTTGCGATCCTGGGAGGCCTGGCAGCTGGCGTGCTGATAGGCTGGCTGAACGGCTTCCTCGTAACACGCCTGGGTATCCCCTCCTTTATCACGACGCTGGGAACCATGTACATCGCCCGGAGCGGAGCCCAGGTCATCACCCATGGCCGGCCGATCGGCGGATTGCCCGAAACCTTCATCGGACTAGGTAAGATCCAGGTCTTTGGCCTTCCCTGGTATTTCATCCTGCTTGCGGCCAGTGTCCTGATACTGTCCCTTCTCCTGAAAAAGCAGAAAAGCCTGTACAAGATCTTCTTTGTAGGCAACAACGCAAGGGCAGCTTCCATGGTCGGCATCAGGAACAGCCGGATCACCTGGAACCTCTTCATGGTTTCCGCCTTCATCGCCGCGATCGCAGGAATCATCCTCACGTCGAAGTCCTACTCAGCCTCGCCGATCGCCTTCGAGCGAATGGAGATGCGGTATATCGCAGCCTGTGTCATCGGGGGTGCATCCATAAGCGGGGGCCAGGGCAGCATCATCGGGAGCATCCTGGGATTCCTCCTCATCGTACTTATCGGCAACGGGATGACCCTGATCGGGATCTCGCCCTACTGGGAAAATGTCATATTTGGTTCGATCCTGGCGATCGCCGCCATCGCGGACGCCTATTCGACCGGACGGCGCAGGGAATGAGGAGGGGCACATGGATGAAGAGCGACTGAAGCGGACACGGGCGGCCATGGCTTCGGAGGGTCTGGATGCCCTCATCCTCCGTCTGCCCGAAAACGTGCTCCTGCTCAGCGGCTACTGGCCATTGACGGGACGGTCATTTCTCCTCTTTCCCTGTGAAGGAAAGCCCGTCTGCATTGTCCCGGGCATCCACGAGAAGGAAGCCATCAAGGAGTTATGGGACGCCCAACTCATCGTCATCCCCTTCGGCCGGATCACTTCCGGGGATTACTTCGGCCAGCTACGGCGGGCCTTGAAGGATGCGGTTTTGCATCGTGGCTTCAAGAGGATCGGTTTCGAGGGGAGCTTCGAAACCTTCGCTCCGCCCTGGGACGTGGCCGAGCCGGCGATTCCCGCCGCCCCGACACGGGACTTGCTGGCCGATGCGGCTGGAACCGCGGAGCTCATCGATGCGACAGAATTCCTGTACCGACTTCGGGCCACCAAGACCCCCCCCGAGCTGTCAAGGCTCAGGATTGCCAACGAGATCGGTGCGATGGGCCTGCGTGCATTTTCGGAAGCCCTGCGGGAAGGGATGAGCGGCGTCAGGCTCGCCAGCCTTGTCGAATCAACTATCATGAACGAAGGGACTGGCTACAAGGGTGCCACGAGGGTCCGGGGATTCGCCCAGGTTTCGACTGGCGAGATGGAGACCCTCGATGGATACCGGCTGATGCTGGTCTCGACAACGCGCAAGGTCGCTGCCGGGGATCTGGCCATGCTTGAGCTGGCAGTGGTGGCGGATGGCTTCTGGTGCGACAGGACCAGGGTACACGTCGCCGGAAGTCCAAACTCGAGACAATTAGCTGCTTTTGAGGCGATCATGATGGCCCAGGCCTCGGCAGCCGGAGCCATTCGGGCAGGGGTGACAGCCGGGGCGGTCGATTCCGCAGCGCGCGAAGTCATCGGGGCAGCGGGCTTCGGCGATGGCTTCTTCCATTCGACGGGCCATGGACTGGGGTTCCGCTACCATGAGCCCATCCCGGTCATCGAGCCGGGAGTCACTACCATCCTCGAAGCCGGCATGGTCATCACCATAGAGCCGGGAATCTATCTCCCCGGCCTCGGCGGTCTCCGGATGGAAGACGATTTCCTCGTGACAGAGGCTGGCTCAGAGTGTCTTGGCCCTGCGGAAAGCAGGTTCGCGTCCTGACAGGAAAGATGGCAGGAATGCGTGAAGCACCCTCGATTCCTGGTTTATCGCTACTGCATAGCAAGCAAACGGAGGCACGCTCATGAGGCTCAGGGGAAAGGTCATCGTAGTTACCGGTACCGGATCTGGAATCGGAAAGGACATAGCCGCAAGGTTCGCGAAGGAGGGCGCGCGGGTCGTCGCAGCCTCGCGGCGTTCAGCCACAGGACAGGGCGTTGTCGATGCCATTGTCGCCGGGGGCGGCCAGGCCATCTTTGTCCAGACAGACGTCTCGTCGCCGAAGGAAGTCGACTCTCTCTTCGATGCCGCAGTGAAAGCATACGGGCGCATAGACGGACTGGTAAACAACGCGGGAGTGAACTTCGTCTGCCCCTTCGAGGAATGTACTCCCGAGGCCTGGGACCGCGTGCTGAACGTCGACCTGCGTGGGACCTACCTCTGCTGCCGGCGCGCCATCCTGGAGATGCTGAAGACCGGGAATGGCGGCTCCATCATCAATGTCGCCTCCAACCACACCGTCGCGGCGGTAAAGGGCTCGGTACCCTACGATGCAGCCAAGTGGGGGATGGTCGGCCTCAGCAAGTCCCTCGGGATTGAATTTGCTTCCAGGAACATCAGGGTGAACGTTCTGAGCCCCGGCCTGATCCATACGCAGATCTGGGACGACATCCTGGACGCGGCGCCGAGCCACGAGGAATGCCTCGCCCACTGGCAGTCGAACATCCCGATGCACCGGGTCGGTACCTGCGAGGAAATCTCCTCAGCCGCCGTATTCATGATCAGCGATGAGTCACCCTTCATGACAGGTGCAAACCTGGTCATCGATGGCGGCATGAGCAGCCAGCTCGTCACGCCGGACCCCTACACATCGAGGAAGATATGAGGCAAAGGGGATCAAGGGCAGGGCTGCGAAGGTGAAAAGGGTCCAAAGGGGGCGCAGCCATGGAAGCTGAGAAACTCAGGCGCCTCGAGGCTGCCGCCAGGCAGGTCCGCTATGACCTGGTAGAAGCCATCGGGAATATAGGAATAGGACACTTCGGCGGGGCGTTATCGATCGTGGAAGTCCTGACCGTCCTCTATTTCAGCCAGATGAACGCCAGTCCAGCCAGGGCCAGGGACCCTGAAAGGGACAAATTGGTCCTTTCAAAAGGGCACGCAGGCCCTGCCTTGTATGCGGTCCTGTCGCAAAAAGGCTATTTCCCAAGGGAAACCCTTTTTACCCTCAACCAGGGGGGGACGAGCCTGCCGAGCCACTGCGACAGGAACCTGACACCGGGCATCGACATGACGACCGGGTCTCTTGGGCAGGGCTTGTCGGTGGCGATCGGAATGTCCCTCGCTGACAGGATGGACGGAAGGAAGAACAGGATCTTCGCCATCATTGGCGACGGTGAATCCGACGAGGGCCAGGTCTGGGAAGCTGCCATGTCGGCTGCCCACTATCGACTCGGAAACCTGATCGCCTTCACTGACTACAACAAGATGAACATCGACGGACTCACCAGCGAGATCATCAACCTGGACGACCTTGGCGCAAAGTGGCGTGCCTTCAACTGGAATGTGCAGAGGGTAGATGGCCACGACCTGGCCGCCATCGACGAGGCCATAACCCTGGCAAGGCTGGAGGTCGACCGACCGTCGATGATCATACTAGATACGATAAAGGGCAAGGGCGTTTCCATCGCCGAGGGAAAGCTGTCGAGCCACAACATGGCCATCAGCAAGGAAGAGACCAGATTGGCGCTCAAGGAACTCGCGGAAGCCATGGGAGGGACCTCATGAGCGCCCGTGACATGCGCGATGCCTATTGCGAAGCCCTGGTGGAACTGGCCGAGGCAGACGAGCGCATCGTCCTTTGGGAGGCTGACCTGATGGGTGCCAACGGTACGACAGCCTTCAAGGAGAAGTTCCCGCAACGCTTCTTCAATGCAGGGGTAGCCGAGGCAAACATGGTGAGCATGGCAGCTGGCATGGCGGTCTCGGGGAAGATACCCTTCGTCTCGAGCTTCGCCTGCTTTGCCGCCCGAAGGGCCTACGACCAGTTTTTCATCTCCGTAAACTACGCTCGAGCCAAGGTAAACCTGACGGGGACCGACCCCGGCATCAGCGCCGTCTTCAACGGCGGAACCCACATGAGCTTCGAGGACATAGGCTTGATGCGCAGCATCCCAGGGCTGACCATCTACGAACCCTCTGATGACCTATCGTTGAAAGCCCTGGTCAAGGAGGCAGCCTATAGTCCCGGAGCAAGCTACCTGCGACTTCACCGGAAGGGAGCCAGTTCCATCTACGCGCAGGGAGAGGAGTTCCGGCTCGGCAAGGCCAAGGTACTGCGCGAGGGGGCGGACATCGCCATCTTCGCTACCGGATACCTCCTCGTTCCCGAGGCGCTGAAAGCGGCTGAGTTGCTGAAGCGTGAAGGTATCGACGCTGCTGTGATCGACCTCCATACGATCAAACCCCTCGATGAGGAACTGGTTCTGCACTATGCGAAGAAGACAGGAGCCGTGATGGTCTGCGAGAACCACCAGGTTGCCACAGGCGCAGGAAGCGCAGTGGCCCTCTTCCTGTCCGAAACCCATCCGACAAGGATGCAGTGCATCGGTATCCGGGATGAGTTCGGTCAGGTAGGGGACCTGGCCTTCCTGAAACAGCGCTTCGGCCTCAACGCGGATCGGATCGTACATAAAGCCAGGGAGCTCCTGGGACGGAAGGAAGAATGAGCACATGGATGACATGATGAAATCCTTCGATTTATCGGAAAAAAAGGCCCTGGTCGTGGGCGGAGCCTCGGGACTCGGCAAGGCCATCGCCCATGCCCTCGCTGGGGCGGGAGCCCAGACGATGATCGCGGACCTGAACGGCCCTGAAGCAAAGAAGGTCTCCGGAGAAATCGAGGCAGGCGGGGCGAAGGCCCTCCATTTCCAGTGCGATGTCACGCGATACGGTGAGGTGGCGGCGCTGGTGGAGGAGGCGGTAGCGCGCATGGGCAGGATCGACGTCCTCGTGGAGAGCGCGGGCCTCACGATCACCGGTACCCCCATGATCGATTTCACCGAGGAACAATGGGACAGGATCATGGACGTGAACCTCAAGGGCATGTTCTTCGTCAACCAATTGGTTGCACGACAGATGATGAGTCAGCGCCATGGCCGCATCATCAACATCGCCTCGATGTCCTCGGTGATCATCAACCAGAACGCCTATGGATCGAGCGGCGTGTACTGCGTTTCCAAGGCAGGAGTCCTCAACCTGACGAAGGCCTTTGCCTCGGATCTCGCCCCCTTCGGCGTCACAGTGAATGCCATCAGTCCCGGGTACATGCGTACCCCGCTCTCCGCTCCCTTCTGGGAAGATCCCGTGGGTTCCGCGGAAAAGTGCTCACGCATCCCCATGGGCAGGCCCGGCGAGCCTGGGGAATTGGCAGGGATTGTCCTGTATCTCGCCTCCGACCTTTCATCTTACACGACCGGAGCCAATATCCTCGTCGATGGAGGTTATACGATATGGTAGCTGCGACATGCAGGGAGAAGGTCGAGGCCTTCCTCGGAAGGGAGAACGGCATCCTCCCGCTGGAGCCCTGCTACATAGCCCGAAAGGGACTTCCCCCGGGTAGGCGCCTGGGCCTCAAGGAGTCCGCCTACGACCTCGGAGAGCGGGGAAACATCATCGCCCGCTGCCTTGCCTCGGAGACGGGCATCAACAATCCCCAGGGGATTCCGGACCAGGGCCTGTCCTTCCTGGCCATACCGGGAGAGCGGATCACCGTCAAGGATGCCCTGGCAGCTGCCGGAGACCTGGTCATGGGCGCCGAGCGTGCGGCGCAGGGCCGGGGCCTCAACCTCCTGGCGAAAATATTTGATTTCAATTGCAGGCTTTATTTCCATGTGCACCTTAGGGAGGAGCACTCGCGGCTTGTGGGCAAGAATCCCAAGGAAGAGGGCTACTATTTCCTCGAAGGCCCGGATCCGGGGCCGCACCCGGAAACCTTTTTCGGGGTCCATCCCTACATCACCAGGGAGGGCCTTCAGGAAAAGCTCCTCTTGCCCTACCTCGAGGCCTGGGACAGCGACCTCATACTGAAGCACTCGCGCGCCTACCTCAACGTCCCCGGCGAGGGCTTCCACCTGCCCGCCGGCGGCCTGCACGCACCAGGCACGAGCCTGACCCTGGAGCTCCAGGAACCCTCCGACACCTTCTCGGTGTTCCAGGCCAGGATAGGCGATATCCATTTCGACAAGGCCTTGCTTCACAAGGACATCCCGAGGGACCGGTGGGAACGGGATGGGGAGCGCTCGGCGCTTTCGCTGGTGGATTGGGAACTGAACGGTGACCCCTTCTTCTACGAAAACAGGCGGATCGCACCCATTCCAATAAATGCACAACTAGCATCTTCTTTTTCTGAAAGCTGGATCATCTACAACTCCCGGAAATTCAGCGCGAAGAGGCTGGTCGTCCCCGCCCTGGGCCGCGCCTCTTGTCGGGACACTGCTGCCTATACCCTCCTTGTCTGGAAAGGTTCCGGGCATATTGATAGCCATCCCCTGTGCGCGGGCGAAGCAGGGCAGGATGAGTACCTCGTCAGCCAGGCAAAGGCCAGGGGCGGCGTGGAATTCCGCAATTCGGGGAGTGGGGATCTCGTCGTGTTCAAGCTCTTCGGAGCGGGGGTAAACCCTGATGTACCCTTCCTGAAAACCATGGCATAGGAGTAGGCAGCGCCCTCATCCTTCGGATTGCCGCTCCTGACTGACTGACGGGAGCGGCTAGGTCCTGGGCTTACCTCGCTCGGGGAATCCCATCGCTGCCCCAACCCCGTCGTTCCCAATACATACGTATCCAGCCTTCAAACTCGGCCCGATCAAGGGCCGGTGCAAAGTCTGTAGCCTCAGAAAAGAAACGCCCTGGCAGGCTGTCGTCGTTGGGTGAAAGGCCCATGGCGAAGTTCAGGCGCCTGATCCGTGTCAGGACATCCTGGCAGAGTTCCTGAAGTTCTTCCTTGCTCACAGCACGACCGGCAAGCTCGCTTGCTGACACACAGAGATGGTCCCAGGTAAGGAAGTCGCGGTAGAAACGACACATAATAAGTGAGTCGGCAAGGATGAGGCGGTTTTCCCAATCGATGAAGGTATCGACGAAGGCCCTGGCATCCAGTCCTTTGGTTGCACCTGACAGCTCCGCCTTGTAGAAGGTCGTCCGGAGATGGCAGGCGCCCCGGGGAGAGAGGGCGTAGCTCAATGCCATCCCCGGCATCTTCCTGCTTTCATAGCCGGCAGGATCGAGGCCCTTCGAGGTGATCGAAAGCTCGGCGATACCCAGCTCTGCAGCGGCGGCATCCATGCCCCGTGAGAGGATCGCGCCGAGTCCCGGAGTCCGATATGCCACAGCGTCGAGCCAGGCCAGGAGCTCATCGACATTTCCCGCCCGGGGGCCTTCGCTGATCCTGCCGAGTTCCCTTCCCTTCATGGCCAGGGCCAGGATATTGCCTGCGCTTATCGTATCCATGCCGAGCCGGTTGCAGCGTTCATTGAGGCGCGCGACATCGCGGGCATCTTTCACCATGCAGGACCCCCCGAATACGTAGAGGGTCTCGTACTCGGGACCATGGAGGCTTGTGCCAGCCTCCGGACCCGCAAGGAGGGTGAGACGCTTTCGGCATCTCATGGGGCAGGGATTGCAGGTATCGGTTTCCACCTTCGCCCACTCCGGCCAACTTTCAGCTTCGAGACTGGCACGGTGGGGAGCCCTTCCCTTTGTCCAGAAGTCGGTGGGGAAGGCTCCAGCCTCATTCATGATAGCTACCATCATCGGCGTACCGAATTTCCGGTAGTTGTTGGACACCGGCGATTCTACCGCGAGCCTGGAAATAGCCAGTCGCGTGGCCGCAAAGGCCGCGCTGGATTCCCGCTTTGATGGTCCTGCTGATTGGACCGACAGGGCCTTGAGCCGCTTGCTGCCAAAGACAGCCCCCAAGCCGCCCCGTCCGAGGGCATGGGCTTCCTCGTGCAATACCGCCGCGAAGGCTACGAGCTTCTCTCCCGCAGGGCCTATGGCCAGGACGGCGGATCGTCCCCCTATTGCCTTCACGACACGCCGCTCCGTCTCTATGGCGTCGAGTTCCCACAGATCTTCAGCGGGGAGGATGCTGGCTCCCGAAGGATCGATGTGGACACGGCAGGGGACAGGTGAGGATCCCTTGATGACCACCGCATCCCAGCATGTTTCGCGAAGCGTACGCGAGATGGAGCCTCCGACATAGCTTTCGAGCCAGGCCCCCGTAAGTGGACTCTTCGTGAACGCAGCCAGGCGGTTGGACCCGGGGAAGGCATAGGAAGCGAGGGGGCTGGAACAGAGGATGATGGGGTTCGCCGGCGAAAGGGGATCGATCGACGGTTCGAGGAAGCGCTCCAGGAGGAGGATGCCCAGGCTCTTGCCACCCAAGCCTGCTATTTCTTCTGTTGTCAGCTTTTCCTTGGCAGAGGTACTGGAATCGAGATCAATGACCAAGAGAGAAATCGGAGTCGCCATTTCGATTTCGATCCTTTCAATCCCCTTCAAAGGTTATCATGTATACTGTATACCAAAAAACAATTCATTGCCAGCCACTTCGATGGTATCCGAACATGGCCACCCCCTGACAGATCCACCCTTTTAGGCCATTCTAGGACCATGAAACGCAGAAGGATTGTCCTTACCGGCGCGACAAGCGGGATAGGGCAGGCAACAGCCAGGGCCATCGCCGACGGTAGCCACGACCTTATTATTGCTGCCAGGAATGCTGAGCTGCTCGAGAAGACCGCAGCAGACTTTCGCGCAGCCGATCCGGCAGCGGAGGTCCATACCCTTGTCGTCGACTTCGCTTCCTTTGCGAGCATCAGGGATTTTTCACTTCGTCTGCACGAAAACTTCGATAGCATCGACGTCCTTTTCAATTGCGCCGGCTTATTCATGGACAAGCCAGGCAGAACGGTCGAAGGCTTCGAGATGACTATCGGCGTCAATCACCTCGGCAGCTTCCTCCTCACGCGCCTTTTGGTAGACCTTCTGGTGAAGGGACAGGATCCACAGATCGTCAATGTCTGCTCGCGAGCAGCTCTTTTCGCAAGCTTTCGCGACCGGCCGGATGTCTTTGTGCGACATCCTGCAGGCTTCAGGGCCTACTCGGCCTCGAAGCTCCTCCAGCTTATTTCCACCCTGCGCCTGTCGGAGGAACTGGCGGGACTCGGCATCTCGGCAAACGCCATCCATCCCGGCGACGCGGCGACCGGTATATGGAAGGGGGAAAGCCTCCTGATGAGGCTTGCCAACTCGCTGATCGTCGGGAGGCTCAGCTCGCCGGAAGAGGCAGCCAAGGCCGGGCTCTTCCTCCTGAAAAACGAGGCAATACGGAAGGTCTCCGGCGGGTTTTTCGAGCGCGAAGGCATCAGCATCCCCCTGCCTCCCCGCCTCCTGGACCGCTCGCTCTCTGATGCCATCGCACGCAGGACCGACGAGGCCATCGCCGGGCAAGCATGAGGGCAGGCCAAGGCTGATCGTGCGGACAATCTAGCAGCTGCGACGTCTACCCAAGCCCGAAGGCCTTCGACTATAGTTGATCAGCCGTCTCCGAGACGAAGGAGTCCACATGGCACAGCCACTCAAGATACGCGACCTCACCCTCCGCGACGGGCAGCAGTCGCAGTTTGCCACGCGCATGAACCAGGCCCAGGTGGAGCGGGTGCTTCCACTCTACCGCGAGGCGAAATTCTGGGGCATGGAGGTCTGGGGAGGGGCTGTGCCGGACTCGGTGATGCGCTACCTCGACGAGAATCCCTGGACGAGGCTCGAGAGCATCAAATCTGGCATCGCCGGAGTTTCCAGGCTCACCGCCCTCTCGCGGGGGCGCAACCTCTTCGGCTATACGCCCTACCCCGACTCGGTGATCGGTGGCTTCTGCAGGAATGCAGTCCATTCCGGTGTCGATGTCATGCGCATCTTCGACGCATTGAACGACGTCGACAACATGAAGGCCTCCATCCGCTTCGTGAAGGAGGCTGGAGGCCTGGCCGACTGCGCGATCTGCTACACGGTCGACCCGCGTTTTTCCACCAGCGAGCGGATAAACGCCTTCCTGAAGGGCAGGCGGCTGCCGGGTAAATTGTTCACAATTAAATATTTCGTCGGCAAGGCGAAAGCGCTCGCTGCCCTCGGCGCGGACATGATCTCCATCAAGGACATGGCAGGCCTCATCGAGCCGGGACTGACCGCCACCCTCATCAAGGCCCTCAAGGAGGAGGTGGACATTCCCATCGACCTCCACACGCACTGCACGCCGGGCTTCGGCGTGGCTTCCACGCTCATGGCCATGGTGGGCGGCGTCGACATCGTGGACGTGGTCATCCTCGCCTTCTCTGGCGGGCCGGCGGCACCGGCCTGGGAGATCGTGGAGCTCCTTGCCCGGAGGCTCGAGCGGCCTACGGGAGTGGATGCGGCGGCGGTCGGCAGGATCGACACCCAGCTCCGTGCGATGCGGCGCGAACTGGAGAAATTCGACCAGTACAAGGACAATCACCCGCCGATCCTCGACCTGTCGAAGCACGAACTCCCGCCGGAGGACCGCGCCCTCTTCGACGGCGCCGTCGAAGCCGCGCTTTCAGGCAAGGTCGACCGCGTGCTGGAACTCTGCCAGAAGATCGAAAAACGTTTTAATTACCCCGATCCCGACGACATTGTCAGGAAGGCACAGATCCCCGGCGGCATGTATACGAACATGCTGTCGCAGCTCCAGGATGCCAAGCTCGAGGCGCACATCCCCGAGGTGCTCGCCCTGGTTCCCGAGGTCAGGCTCGACTGCGGCGTGCCGCCCCTCGTCACCCCCACCAGCCAGATCGTCGGAGTCCAGGCGGTCAACTGCGTCATAGACAGGCACCTGGGCAAGCCGATGTACAGCAACGTTTCGAAGAACTTCTTCGAACTCGTGAAGGGCGCCTACGGCAGTACACCCTGGCCCGTCGATCCCGCCTTCCGGAAGAAGATAACCGGGTCGCCCGTCGAGACGCCCTACGACACCACAAAGTACGTCAAGCAGCCCAACCCTGCCCTGGCCCAGTTCGGGGGAGTCCCGCTGGCGACCAACGAAAAGGAGGAACTCCTCCTTGAGCTCTTCCCGAGCGTCGCGGAGAAATTCCTCAAGGGCCAGCGGAAGCGTGAGTGGGAGGCAGCCAACCCGCCCGCCCCGCCGCCGCCGCCCGAGCCGGAGAAACCCTCTCGCTACGCGGCAGCCTTCTGGGAAGAGGAGCTGGCGCTGGCCATCGAAGCCTGACCGTCACAACTGCAATGGAAACCACCGATCCCGGAGCGTACGAGACGCGCCTCTTCGCCTATGCCTTCAAGGCCACCATTCCCGTGCTCCTGGGCTACGTCACGATCGGCATTGCCTATGGGCTCCTCCTGGTGACCGCCGGCCTTCCCTGGTGGCTCGCGCCCCTGTCGAGCGTGGTCGTCTATGCCGGCGCGGCGCAGTTCATGGCAATTGGGCTGATCAGCTCGGGGAGGGGGGTTTTCGAGATCGCCCTTCTCACCTTCCTCGTAAACGCGCGGCACCTCGTCTACGGCCTGTCGCTGCTGGGACCCTTCAGCGAGGCGAAGCGCTGGAAACCCTACCTGGTCTACGCGCTCACCGACGAGACCTACGGCCTCCTCACGACGGTCAAGCCGCCGCCTGGGATTCCGGAAGGCGAGGAGGGAGCGCGCGGAAGGGAGCGCTTCTACGCCCTGGTATCGGGCCTCGACCAGTCCTACTGGGTGCTCGGTTCTGCCGTCGGGGCTGCAGCCGGCGCCCTCGTGCCAGCCGGGTGGACTCGAGGCCTCGATTTCGCCCTGACCGCCTTGTTCATAGTGCTGCTGGTCGAGCAGGTCCGCAGCGTGCGTATCGCAGCTCCCTACCTCGTGACGCTTGCGGCTGCTGCCATCGCGCTCTTCGTCTTCGGACCGGCCAATTTCCTCGTCTCTGCTATCCTTTTGGCGACTGGCGGGATGCTGGCGCTGCGCCGCAGCATCGAGAGCGGCGTCGTGGGCGCTGCCGAGGGCGGGGAAAAGCAATGAACTGGGACTATACCGCCATCCTCATCTCGATTACCGCCATGGGGGCTGTCACCCTCGCCTGCAGGGCCACGCCCTTCATCCTGTTCCGCTCAGGCAGCATGCCGCCGGTCCTGTCCTACCTCCAGCGCTACATGCCCGCGATGATCATGCTGGCCCTGGTCCTGAATTCCTACAAGACCCTCGATGTCCTCCACGCTCCCTGGGGACTTGTCTACATCGTGCCGGGCCTCGTGGTGGCTGCCTTCCACGCATGGAAGCGCAATGCCCTCCTGTCGATCATCGCAGGCACGGCGCTGCACATGCTGCTCCTGCGCCTGGCCTGAAGAGGGCGCCAGCACATCAGTATCAGGCCGGAGGCCTTTCCTTTATGGCCCGTTGATACTGGGCGGGCACAAAGGCCTCCCCACCCAGGCCGATGCCGGGCACATCGAGCTCGCGCATGGCCTCGAAGGCCCAGCCGGGGTTCCGGAGGAGCTCGCGACCGAGGAACACGAGATCTGCCTTGCCCTCGGTGAGGATTGCCTGGGCCTGGGCGGCGCTGGTGATGAGGCCGACCGCGCCGGTCGGGATGCCCGCGCCAGAGCGGACGGCCGCCGCAAAGGGCACCTGGAAGCCGGGGCCCGCCTTGATGGCCTGGCTCGGCACGAGGCCGCCGGAGGAGACATCGACGAGGTCGACCCCTCGTGCCTTGAGCATTCCACATAATTGCACGCATTCGGGAAGGTCCCAGCCGCCTGGGGCCCAGTCGGTGGCAGACAGCCGCACGATGAGGGGCTTGCCTGCGGGCCAGGCCTTCCTGACCTCCTCGACGACCTCGAGGAGGAGCCGCGCACGGTTCTCGAGGCTGCCACCGTAGCGGTCGATCCGCTGGTTCGACAGTGGAGAGAGGAACTGGTGGAGGAGGTAACCGTGGGCCCCGTGGATCTCCACGAGGTCGAAACCGGCAGCCTCGGCACGGCGAGCGGCAGCCACGAAGGCCTCCACGATGTCGCCCAACGCGCTCTCCGAGATGGCGGTCGGCAGCCTCTCCCCCTCCTTGAAGGAAAGGGCGGAGGGAGCGATGCAGTCCCAGCCCCCCGCATCGAGCGAGAGCTGGGCTCCGCCCTCCCAGGGACGGGCGGAGCTGGCCTTCCGGCCCGCGTGGGCGAGCTGCACACCGACAGCTGCGCCCGCCTCTTTCGCAAAGGCGACGACCCGGCGCAGAGGCTCCACCTGTGCGTCGTTCCAGAGCCCAAGGTCGCCGGGGCTGATGCGCCCCCGCGCCTCTACGCCGGTTGCCTCGACCACAATGAGGCCAAGGCCCAGGTTGGCCCGCGAGCCGTAGTGGACAAAGTGCCAGTCGTTGGCCAGACCCTCTGTAGCCGAGTACTGGCACATCGGAGGCATCGCGATGCGGTTGCGGATTTCAAGGTCGCGGAGTTGCAAGGGAGAGAAGAGGCTTGCTGTGTTCATGGTTGCATGATCGCATGGCCGGGCCATGATTGTCAGCCAGGCAGTCGTCCGAATGCAGCCTCAGGCTTCTTCACGTCGATAGACACAGTTGCCATCAACCCAGGTCTGAAGGACGCGGATATCCCTGAGCGAGGCGGGGGGCACAGTCAGGGGATCCTCCGAGAGCAGGACAAAGTCCGCAAGCATGCCGGGAGCAAGGAAACCCTTGCGGCCCTCCATGAATTCAGCGTAGGCGGAGCCTCTGGTATAGCAGCGCAGGGCTTCCATGACCGTGATGGCCTCATCTCCCTCACGGTTGACCGCGTAGTGGATGTGAAGGAGTGGATCGACCGTCGCCTCGCCGGGGATGTCCGAACCGAAGGAAAGCGGGACGCCGGCATCAAGGAAGCTTCGGTAGGGGTAGGCAGCCAGGGCCCTTTCGCGGCCGAGGAGGCGCATGTCCTTGCCAGGGCTCCCGAGGGCAGAGGGCTGGGCTGCGATGCATATTCCCAATTCCTTTATCCTGGCTATATCCTGGCGGCGCACGAGCTGTGCATGCTCGATCCTGAATCGTTGTTCTGTGATATGAGGGTATTTTCCGGCAGCCAGGGTGAAGTCGTCGAGGAAGAGGGCAACGGCGCGGTCGCCGATGGCGTGGAAGGTTCCGCGGAAGCCCCTCCGCGCGAGCCTTTCGAGGGCCACGCGCTGGCTCTGGGGCTCGGGTCCGCGGTCTCCCGGCGTACCGTCGGCCCAGGGCTCGAAGAGGCTCGCGGACCTGCTCGAGAAAGCGCCGTCGAGGAAATACTTGGCGGGGCCGAGGCTGATCCAGTCGGAAGGAAGGAGCCCCACCATACGGCCGATCACGAAAGCCAACCGCATGGTCGGGAGTGTCCAGCGCCTTCGGCCCATGGGCCAGCAGGAAAAGCGCGCTGTCAGGCGGCCATCCATCCGGTAACGCGCGAGGCTGGCCAGGGGTTGGGGAAACCAGGTGTTGTCCTGCACCGAGGTCAGGCCGAGTCGCCTGAATTCGGCCAGCGCTATGTCGAGGCGCTCCTCCCGCTGTTCCCTGTCGTAGAAGATGCGCGCGAAACGCTTCCTCGAGAGCCCCGTGTCGCCAAGGTCGCGCACGATGCCTGTGGGCTCCCCGTCGGAATCGCGGAGCACCTCGCCCATCGACGGATCGCCGCTCCCGCGCCAGATGCCGAGGGCGGTGAGGGAGGCTGTATTGAGCCACTGTCCATGCCCCGAGAACTGCGAGAGGATGACGGGATTGCGTGGAAAGGCCGCGTCCAGGAGCTCCTTTCTCGGCGCAGGGCAGGAAGGATAGTCCCAATTGAATGCATAGAGTATGCGGTCTGGCGGAGCGCCTGACCAGCGTTCACGGAGGAGATCGACGATGGCAGGAGCGTCCAGGCCGCCGAGGTCCGGGGCCAGGGCGTGGTCCCCGAGGATGACCGCATGGAGATGGTTGTCATTGAAGCCCGGGATGACCGTGCGGCCGTGGAGGTCGAGGGCCTGCGCCTCCGGCCCGGCGAAGGCAGCGGCGGCCCGGGCATCGCCCACAAAGGCGACGAGGCCGCCGCGGATAACCATGCCACCCGCCTCCGGAAGCGCCTCGTCCATGGTGTGGATGCGGCAGTTCGAAAGGAGGGTATCCCCCCTCACTTGAAGGTCTTGATGGCCTCGACCATCTCATCGACCTCCTCGTCCTTGATGTCGTCACCTGGAGGCATCATATCATCGAAGCCCAGGACGATGGATTCGCCGGGTTTCCGGATGGACGAGGCAAGATAGGCCTCATCGACCTCGATGACGGATTTATGGCCATCCTTCACTATGGTGATCTTCGAACCGAAGAGCCCCTTGAAACTGGGCCCGGCACTTTCGGCACCATCGATGGTATGGCAGCCCACGCAGCCGCGGGCATCAAGGAGGTCGGCGCCACCGGCCTTGACGGAGGGCAGTGTGGCCTCCCCGAGCGTCACTTTCTCCCCGTTTTTCCAACGCTGGAAATCGGCGACAGGCACCACGTAGACCTTGGACATCATCCCGGAATGGGCGGTCCCGCAGTAGACGGTACAGAGGAGGTCGACGACGCCGACCTCCTGGGCATGGAACCAGGCATAGGTGGGCATGCCGGGAACTGCATCGACCTGGATGTGGTAGGCGGGGATGAAGACACCGTGGAGGACATCGTCGGATGTGATGTCGAGCCGTATGTCGCTACCGACGGGCACCACCATGTCAGGAACCACTTTCCCGCCAGGGTACTCGAAGGAAAAGGCGAACTGCCTCGTATGCACCTTGACCTGCAGGGCTCCCTGGGGCACGCGGCGCAGGAACTGGTAGCCACCGAGGGTGACAAAAAAGAATACAAGCACAAGCACTGTCGAAACCGCGAAGACGCCGGCCTCGAACCAGGGATTGCCATGGACCTCGGTGGCCCTGGGGTTGCGCGACTTCCGGTAGCGCAGGACGAAGTAGACCATGGTGGCGACAATGGCCGCGAAGGCGAGGGCCGAGAAAGCCAGGAGTATGAAAAGGCCCTGGTCGACCACACTGGTTGTCGTAGTTGTCACGTTCCCCTCCCTATCGGTACAGGATATCGGTGTAGGTAAGACCGATGAAGATCGCCAGGAGGACGAGGACTACCGGAAGGAGGATCTTGATGACGAGCTTGTCCTCCCACCAGAGATGCATGAATCCGAGGAATACCAGGGTCGACTTGGTGGCCGCGATGGCCAGGACAGCAACGATGGCGAAGCCGCCAAGATTCCAGCTCGCCATGGCCACGGTGAGGAGGGTAAAGCAGATGAGGACCGCCCAGATACCCACAAAGAAGCGGATCGAGCCGTGGGGATGGCAGATGCCGTGGGTTCCGCCGTGGACATCAAGGTCAGGATCGTCACAGGCGTTGAGTTCCTCGATTGCTTGTCGTGTTTGCTTGCTCATGACGGCCTCCGCTAGCTGATCAGATAGAACAGGGGGAACAGGAAGATCCAGATCACGTCGACGAGGTGCCAAAAGAGGCCGCCGTTCTCGAGGAAGGCTGGCCGCGTCCTCATGAGCGTGCCATTGCCGATCCGGCGCCAGGCGACGAAGAGAACCGACATACCGACGATCACGTGGATTGCGTGGAGCCCCGTCATGGTGAAGTAGAGACCGAAGTACAGGATCTCCCCGAAGCCCAGGGACATCAGATGGGGAGCGTTGGGGTAGAGCCCGTGCTCGAACTTGGCGCCCCACTCGAAGGACTTGATCACGAGGAATGCAAGGCCACAGAGTAGGGTGAAAAGGAGGTAATTGCGCGCGCGTGTCGGCTTGCCCCGCTCGAACTCGAAAATCGCCAGCACCACGGTAAGGGAACTCGTGATAAGCACAATTGTGTTGGTCGTACCGAACACCCGGTCGAGGAGGCCCGAGGCCGCATGGAAGGCCCCGGCGTAGCGGTAGCGGTAGACCGAGTAGAGGAGGAAGAGGCCACCGAAGAGGAGGATTTCGGTGCAGATGAAAAGCCACATGCCCAGTCGGCCCTTGGCTGGGTTATAGGGCCCGGCGTAGTGGGCGCCATGGGCGGTGGCGGGTGCGCTCGTCCCGCTCACTTGTCATCCTCCGAATGATTGAATTCGTAGGGACCCCTGGTGACGGTCGGGGGAATGTCCCAGTTCTCGAGAGGGGCGGGGGACGGGAGGCTCCAGTCCAGGGTGGCGCCCTGCCAGGGATTGTCGGGGGCCTTCTCGCCCTTTTTCGCGCCCCGGAGGAGGTTGCCCATGATCATGGCAATACCGATGACCATGACATAGGAGCCCAGGGAGGAGATGACCTGGAGCTCGGTGAACTTCGCGGGGAAGTCGAAGTAGCGGCGGGGCATGCCCTGCCAGCCCATCACGAAGTAGGGGAAGTAGAAGACATTGAAGCCCACGAAGGTGACGAGCCAGGCCACGATGGCAAAGCGTTTTTCGTACATCCTGCCGGTGAGCTTGGGAAACCAGTAGTAGAGGGCCGCAAAAATGCCGAAGCCCGTGCCTCCGAATATGATGTAGTGGAAGTGGCCGACCACGAAGTAGGTGTCATGGAGGGGCACGTCGGTGGACAGACCGCCAAGGAACATCCCGGTGAGTCCACCGATGGTGAAGAGCCACACGAAGGACAGTGCGTAGAGGAAGGGTGCCTCGACGCGGATGGATCCCTTGTACATGGTGGCCAGCCAGTTGACGACCTTGATGGCAGAGGGCACCGCGACGAGGAAGGTGAGGAGGGAGAATATGATGCCAGCGGTGTCGCTCTGGCCGTTCACGTACATGTGGTGACCCCAGACCAGGGAGCCCACGCTCGCGATGGCGAGGCTCGAGAAGGCGATCATCTTGTAACCGAAGATGTTCTTGCGGGAGAACACGGGAAAGAGGTCGGACATGATGCCCATGGCCGGGAGGATCATGATGTAGACCGCAGGATGCGAATAGATCCAGAACATGTGCTGGTACAGGAGGGGATCTCCCCCCTTGGTCGGGTCGAAGACGCCTATCCCGAATATCCTTTCAACTACGATCAATAACATCGTAATGCCGATAATGGGAGTCGCGAGTATCTGGACCCAGGCCGTGGAGTAGAGGCCCCAGACCGACAGGGGCATCTTTCCGAAGTCCATGCCGGGAGCGCGCAGGGTGTGTACGGTGGAGACGATGTTGACGCCGGTCAGGATGGATGACATGCCCAGGACGAAGACAGAGAAGGTGGCCAGGGGTACGTTCACCGCCGTCTTCAGGCTGAAGGGCACGTAGAAGGTCCAGCCGGTATCGGGGGTCCCCCCGCCGGTGAAGCAGGACCCGATGGCCAGGGCTGCACCGGCGACGAAGAGGTAGAAGGTGAAGAGGTTCAGCCTCGGGAAGGCCATGTCGTTGGCTCCGATGAGGGTCGGCAGCGAGAAGTTGCCGAAGATCGTCGGTATTCCAGGTATGACGACCAGGAAGATCTGGATGACCCCGTGGAGCGTGAACATGGCGTTGAAGACCTTGGCCGACATGATCTGCTGCCCGGGTAACATCAGCTCGATCCGCATGAGGAGGCCGAGGATCACCGCGACCGAGAAGAAGGTCGCGATGAGGCTGAGGTACATGACACCTATCCGTTTATGATTGGTAGTAGTCAGCCAACCGGCAAGCCCTGGCTTGACGGTCTCGGGATTGAAATACGGACCCTCCCCATAGGCCCCTGTGTGCACGGCGGTCTCAGCCATCATCCACCTCCTTCGTCTGGTCGGTCTTTACTCGGTAGTCTGGTATCTTCGGGGCCCCTGGGATCCCTGGAGCCTTCATGCGCTTTGCCCGAGCGCGCCAGGTTCGCGGCTCTGCGCTTCGGACCGGCTATCACGAGGAAGGCCGCCAGCGCCACCGCGACAAGGAGGGACAGGAGTCCTGCGACACGGAGGAAATCGAATCCATACTGTTTTTTTCGGGAATCGTAGGTGAGACAGAGGCGGAGCATCTTCGCGACCGTGGGCCGCACAAGGCCCTTCGAGGATTCCATGACTGCCATGCCAAGGTCGATAGGCAGGAACTCAGGACCCTGGATGTAGCGGACGATCGTGCCCTCCGGCGAGAGCATGACAAGGCCCAGGGGGTGGTCGAATTCGTCTCCGACCTTCCGGTAGCTGAAGCCCACCGAATCGGCGAGCCGGTCGATGGAGTCGTGGTCGCCGACAAGGAAGGGCCAGGCCTCGGAGGGAAAGGGCTTCCCTATCGTAGCCGCCACAATGGCCTGTTCCTTCACTGCCTCGGCCGGGGTTTCCAGCGGATTGATCGAAACCGTGACGACCCTCCAGTCCTTGCCGGGCTGCCCCTCGAGGTCCCGGACCGCCTTGGCCAGGCCGACGAGGAGGGTATTGCACTGGTCTTTGCAGCGATAAAAGGAGAGGGCAAGGAGGATGGGCCTGCCGCCGAGTTCCCGGAGGGTGACCGGCTTGCCGTCCCCGGCGGTGAAGGGAGCGTCGATGTCTGCATGCGCGCCGAGCTTCTCGTTGAAGCCGATAGCGGCCTCGGAAGCGCCTTCGTGGGCCAGGAGAGGAAGGGCGAGCGCCAGGCAGGTTACGAAGGCTGTAATTCGGAGCCCGGAGAGGCGTTTCACCTCGCGCATCCAGATGCGCGGGACTGCCCAGCGTCGATCATCTCTGTTTCCTCCCGGAGGGCGTCTGTCCGGGGGCCGGCCACATGTGGCTAAAACCCCGATCCGATGGCGCAGGTCAGGAATCTAGCACCCGTCCCGACTCCTGTCAAATGCGGGGAGGACATTCCCGCAGCAGCAACGCTGGTCCTGGCTTTG
>SESF01028846.1_pt1 | contig 26854 bp, 25 predicted proteins | sample 3171521 | NCBI WGS metagenome assembly SESF01 (sample SAMN10866945, study PRJNA518727) | freshwater metagenome | biome: subpolar coniferous forest; feature: holomictic lake; material: water; isolation source: holomictic Lake 227, 6 m and 8 m depth | place: Canada: near Kenora, Ontario | collected...
AACCGAAACCGCTCTAAAGACGCCTATTGCTTCGGCTTAAGGTCTGTGTCGTACACGGTCACTTTGCCGAACTTTTCCAACTGCGGCACGATCTCCCTGGCTTCGCCGACCACGACGATCACGAGATTGTCCGGGTCGATATATTTCTTCGCCAGTTCCGCCGCCTTTTCCGGCGTGAGCGCGGCGAGCTTGGCGGCATAGGTCTTGTAATAATCGGCAGGCAGGCCGTAGAGATCGATCTCCTGCTGCCGCTGCGCCGTCCGCTCGTCGTTTTCCACGCTCATCAGGAAATTGCCGATGAGATAACTGCGCTGGAGCGCGAGTTCGCTTTCGGGGATCGGCTCGCCGTGGATGCGCTTCAACTCCGCTAGGATCTCCTCCACCGCCGGGCCGGTGACGGCGTTGCGCACCTGCGCCGTGGCCGAGAACGTGCCGCCCAGCTTTTTCGCCGCGAAGGAGGAATAGGAGCCATAGGTGTACCCGTGCTTCTCGCGCAGGTTGGCGAAGAGGCGGCCCGACATCCCGCCGCCCAGCGCCGCGTTAACCACGCCCAGTTGCGGCAAATCCGGGTTGTCCTTCGCCACGCCGCGGCCGGCCACGATGATATTGCTTTGGACGGACCCGGGCCGGTCCACGACGGCGACGGAAACACCTTTGGGGTGCGGGAAGCCTGCCAGCAAATGCGACGGCTCCATGCCGCCCGGCTTCCAATCCTTAAAGGCCGACTTCACCTCCGCCAGCACCGCCGCCGGATTCACGTCTCCGACCACCACGAGCGTGGCGTTGCCGGGCAGGAAATGGGCGTCGTGGAATTGGGCCAAATCGTCGCGCGTGATCGTCTGGACCGACTCCGGCGTGGGCGAGGCCCCATACGGGTGCTGGCCGTAGAGGAGCTTGTCGCGGAGGCGAACGCCCATTTCCTCCGGCTCCATCTTCTTTTGGGTCAGATCGGCCACCATCTTGCGCTTTTCCTTGTCCACTTCCCCGGGCCGGAAGGCGGGCTGCAACGCGGCGTCGCGCAGGAAGCGCAAGATGGCGTCGCTGTCGCGGCTCAAGCCGCTGGCCGTCACGGCGGTGGCGTCGTCACCCGCCTCCGCCTCCACGCGAATGCCCAGGAAATCGGTCTTCTTGGCGAACTCGGTGGCGGTGAGATCCGCCGTCCCTTTGTTGAGCAGGGCGGCCGTCAAATCCGCCAATCCGGGCTTGGCGCCATCGAAGAACTCGCCCGACTTGACGAGCAGCCGGAACGTCACCATCGGCTGCTTCGTGGTCGGCAGGATGAAGACGCGCAGACCGTTGGGAAGCGTCTCGGTCACGGCGTCGGGAAAGGTGACGGAGGGAAGCGGACCGGCGGCGGGCGGCTGGGTCCGGTCCACGGGAGCAGCGAAGCCAAACGGTGCGGCGGCCAGGCCGAGGGCGAGCATCAAAAAAAGCGGTTTCATAGGACTTACTTGGAAGCGTTCGGTTTCACGACGGGGTAGTGCAGGACGTTGACGCCCTGTGGCTGGAGGTATTTCACGGCGGCGGCCTGGACCGTCTCGGGCGTTACCGCCTCGTAGCGTTCCCATTGGTGATTGAGCGCGGCGGTGTCGCCGAACATCACGTGGTAATGGGCCAGGTTGCGCGCCCGGTTCTGCATGGTGGCGTAGGAGGAGGCCAGTTCGCGCAGTTTGGTGTTTTTGACTTTTTGGAGCTCCTCCGCGCCCACCCCGTGCTCGCGCACTTTGGCAATCTCTTCCTCCACCAGTTTATCCAGCTTCTCCAGCGGCGTATCGGGATTGCCGATGGCGAAGACGCCGAGCATCCCCTCTTTCTCCAGCAGGTAGGGGAAGACTTCGATCTCGGAGGCGGCCTGCTCCTGGCGCACAAGGCGCTCGTAGAGCCGGGAACTGCGGCCCGTGCCGAGGATGTCGGCGAGCAGCTCGACGGCCGGGGCGTCAGCCGCCGTTTCCGGCGGAGCCTGCCAGGCATGAACCACCGCGGGGAGCGGCGTGGTCGGCAGCGCCACCGTTTTTTCCGTGGGCGCGGTTTGCGGCTTGAGTTCAAATTGGGGCCGCTCGATCTCGTTGCCACGCGGGATCGGCCCGAAGTAATCGGCAATCTGTTTTTTTACCGCATCGAGGTCAAAGTCGCCTGCCACGACGAGCGTCGCGTTGTTGGGGACGTAATAGTGATGATAAAAGTCGCGGAACTCGTCCAGCTTCGCCTGGTCGATGTATTGCACGGAGCCGATGGGTGTCCAGGCGTAAGGCGTTCCCTTGAAGACCAGGGCGGCTAGGTTTTCGAAGAGCGTGCCGTAGGGGGCGTTGTCGGTCCCGAGGCGACGTTCCTCTTTGACGACCTGGCGCTGCGTCTCCACCCCCACCTCCTCCACCTTGCCGTGCAGCATCCGCTCGCTCTCGATCCAGAGGGCCAGCCCAAGCTGGTTGGCGGGCAGGTTGAAGTGGTAATCGGTCCGGTCAAAGGAGGTCGAAGCGTTCAGGTTTCCCCCGGCGGCCGAGACCAGTTTATCGATCTGCCCGCGATGGATATTTTCGCTCCCCTCGAACATGAGGTGCTCAAAGAAATGGGCAAACCCGGTCCGGTCGGCCCGCTCGTTCTTGCTGCCGACGTGGTAGAGCAGATACGTGGAGACGACCGGCGCGGTCTTGTTCTGATGCAGGATCACGTGGAGCCCGTTGGCGAGGTCGTATTCCACAAAGTCGATCACCGGCATTTTCACCGGCGGCTTCGGGGCCTCCCCGGCAAAAGCCGCCATGCCGCTCCCCAGAAGAAGAATCCCCGTAAAGACCGCCGCAAAAGAACGTAATTTCATAAAGGTAAAAATAAGACCGCGAAACAGCACCCGCGTTCAATCCCTCCTCATGGGCCGTGCATCCATTTCAGTCTCACGCAAAGACGCCAAGGCGCAAAGGAAAAACTGGCGGGCTCTATTTCTCTCGTTCCCAAGCTCCAGCTTGGGAACGAGGTAGAAATCACTCGCCGTTTTCAGGCTCCTCGGCGAGAACGGCTTTTGCAGCATCCCAATCCTCCTCGGCGATTTCCAGCCGCACGCCGCCACCATCGGGGGAAAAGCCCCATATCTGCGTGATATTCTCATCCCGCAAATAGGCCGGAATGCCCACAGCCTCCAAACGCATCCGCAGCAAATGCGCCTCCTCCGGTTTCGCAAACGTCGCTAGAGTAACCATGTCTAGCCGCAACATCCTCCCGCGCCCCGTGCGAGTAAAGCAGTTTCCCTCGTAGCCAGCCCCACCTTCTCTCGTTCCCAAGCTCCAGCTTCGTCATGGCTGCCAGACCAGCCCCCCACCCGAAGAACCCACCAAAATATGGACGTGCCCAAGTACAACTTGGGCACGAGGCAAAAATCTCTTCTTTGCGCCTTTGCGGCTTTGCGCGAAACTCTTCTCCATGACGCCCATCCGCCATCTTTACGTGCACATCCCCTTCTGCCTGAAGGTCTGCCCGTATTGCTCTTTCTATAAAGAACGGCTGGACCGGCAAAAAACGCAGCGTTTCCTGGAGGCCCTCCTGGCCGAGGCGGAACAGCAAGCAGCCCGGCACCCTTTGCAACCCCAGACCCTTTTCTTCGGCGGCGGCACGCCCAGCGCGCTTTCCACGCCGGAGTTGGAATATCTCTTAAATGGCCTGCGCGAACGCCTGGACCTGAGCGCGCTCACGGAATGGACGCTGGAGATGAACCCGGCCACCGTTTCGCTGGAAAAAGCGGGCATGCTCCGCGCCCTGGGCGTCAACCGGATCAGCATGGGCGTGCAATCGTGGGACCCCGCCTTGCTGGGCGTCCTCGGGCGCGTCCACACGGCGGCGCAGGCCGAGCGTTCGTATGAGATTCTGCGCGAAGCCGGGTTTGACAACGTGAACCTTGACCTGATGTTCGCCATCCCGACGCAGACCCGCGCCCAATGGGAGGCGACGCTGGAGCGAACCTTCGCGCTCGGGCCGGAACACGTTTCCGCCTATTGCCTGACGTATGAGGAAGACACGGCCTTCTTCCGGCGCTTCCAGGCGGGCGAATACGCGCAGGACAAGGCGTGGGATGCCGATCTCTTTGAACTGACGCTCGACCGGCTTGCCGCCGCCGGATACGAGCCCTACGAAATCTCCAACCACGCCCGGCCCGGCCGCGAGTGCCTCCACAACCTGGCCTACTGGGAGGGGGCGGATTACCTCGGCCTGGGCCCCAGCGCCTTTTCCACCCGGGGTGGGGACCGCTGGCAGAACGCGGCGGATTCGCAAGCGTATGCGGAGCACATCCTGGCCGGGGAATCCGCCGCCGGCTTCCGCGAGACGCTCGATGCCGCCACCCGGCTCTCGGAACGGATCGCCTTTGGCCTGCGCACCAACCGGGGCGTCGCGGAAACCCTGCTCGGACCGTGGCGGCCGATCGTGGACGAATACCTCGAAGCCGGGTTTTTCACGCGCGAGGGCGGGCGCATCCGGCTCACCCGCAAAGGCATTCTCGTCGCCGACACCCTGGCCGAGGCGTTCGTGTAGAGCCCTACTGTTTCCACCAAACCCAGGTGAGATAAGCAGCAGGCACGGCAAACACCGCCAGCAGCACGCAACGCCACGGGGCCAGCAACTCCGGCCAGGTCGCGCCCAGGAGAATCCCCAACGCGATCATGGATAGTTTGAAAAGACTCATTTCCCACCATTTGAGCGTCAATGGCTTCAAAATCTTCATGGGGAATTATAGCACAGGAACCGTTGCATGCCGAACGGGGTTCCCCTGTTCCCCGGGCTTTCCGCCAGTTTCGGCTTCTCTTCCGGCCCGTTTTTGCCATTAAATGACGGAGTATGAACGCACAATCTCTCTGGGACCGTTACGACGCGCACCTTCTCCGTTACGACGATTTGGGGTTTACCCTCGACATCAGCCGGATGCGCTTCGGCGACGATTTCTTTGTAGCCATGCAGGCCAACGCGGACCACGCCTTCGCGGCGATGAAGGCGCTCGAAGGGGGCGCGATCGCCAACCCGGACGAGCAGCGGATGGTGGGCCATTACTGGCTGCGGACCCCGGCGCTCGCCCCCTCGGCGGAACTGCACAAGACGATTGACGAAGCCAAGGCCAAGATCGAACTCTTCGCCGCCGCCGTGCATTCCGGCAGCGTCACCGCGCCGGGCGGCAAGAAGTTCACGGATGTCCTCGTGGTCGGCATCGGCGGTTCCGCCCTGGGGCCGCAATTCGTGGCCGATGCCCTGGGCTCCTCGGCCGACCCGATCCAGACGCACTTTCTCGACAACACGGACCCGGACGGCTTCGACCGGATGGCCGACACATTGAGCGACCGCCTCTGCACCACGCTCGTCGTGGTCATTTCCAAGAGCGGCGGCACCAAGGAGACGCGCAACGGGATGGTGGAAACGCAAGCCGCGTTCGAACAGCGCGGGCTCGACTTCGCCAAGCACGCCGTGGCGATCACGGGGGATGGCAGCGAACTCGACAAAGTGGCCGTGAAAGACGGCTGGCTGGAACGCTTCCCGATGTGGGACTGGGTGGGCGGCCGGACCTCGGTGATGAGCGCCGTCGGCCTGTTGCCGATGGCCCTGCAGGGGCTCCCCATGGACGACTTCCTGGCGGGCGCGGCGGCCATGGACGCCAAAACGCGCGTCCCCAGCGTCCCCGGCAACGCCGCCATGCAACTGGCCCTCATGTGGTATTACGCCACCAATGGCCGGGGCGAAAAAGACATGGTCGTTCTCCCCTACAAAGACCGGCTCGTCCTCTTTTCCAAGTATTTGCAGCAGTTGGTGATGGAATCCATCGGCAAGCGGCTCGACCTGGACGGCAACGTCGTCCACCAGGGCCTCACCGTCTACGGCAACAAAGGCTCCACCGACCAGCACGCCTACGTCCAGCAGCTCCGCGACGGCGTTCCGAATTTCTTCGTCACCTTCGTGGAAGTCCGCAAAGGGCGCGACGGCGAGTCGATGGAGGTGGAACCCGGCGCCGCCAGCGCCGATTACCTGCAAGGCTTCCTCCGGGGAACCCGCACGGCCTTGTATGAAGGGGGGCGCGATTCCCTTACGATCTCGATTCCCGAAGTCAACGCGTTTCAGGTGGGCCTGCTCATCGCGCTCTACGAACGGGCGGTCGGGTTCTACGCCAGTCTCGTGAACATCAACGCCTACCATCAGCCCGGCGTGGAAGCAGGCAAGAAAGCCGCCACCGCCGTCCTCGCGCTGCAAGCCCGGGTCGCCGAAACCCTCACGGCGGAGCCGCGCACCGCGGCGCAGACCGCCACGGCGCTCCAGGCCGACCCGGAAGCCGTGTTCCACATCCTCACCCACCTGGCCGCCAATCGTCCCGCCGTCAAACGGACGCCGGGCGCCACGGCGGCGGAGGACCGCTTCAGCGCCGCCTAACAGCCTGTTGAAAAATGAAGCAAGGCCATTTTGCGCATCTCTTTGCCGTGGGCGGCGGCGCTCGCTTGGCCTTTATTTTCTCGAATACAGGCACTGCGCCCGGCTCCTTGCCCACACCAAAAATCTGCTGCAAACTGTCCATCGCTCCTTATTTCAACGGGTTGCTAACCCCCCTTTTATGACCCCTCCACTCCAATCCACCGAGCCCCTCGTACCTTTGGAACGGGTGGCAAAATTCGTGCGCCAGTTAACGCACGATGTCCGCAACGGGTTGAGTGCCATCGACCTCGAAACAGCCTTCATCGCCGAGATCGCGGCGGACGAGGAAGTCCTCGGGGAAACCCGCAAGCTGCGGGAGATGATCTCCGAAACCGCCAAGATGCTGCGCGCCGTTTCGCAATATTTCCAGCCGGTGAGCGTCCACTGCATCCCGTGGGCGGCGGCGACAGTCATGGAAGAACTGCGCAAGCGCCTCGAAAGCGAATTCCCCGAGGAAGCCGCCCGCATCGAGGTGGAAAGCCGCTTCACGGACGAAACCCTCCGCATCGACCTTTTGCAAACTCTCACTGCCGTCGTGGCGGTCGTCCGCAACGCCGTGGAGTTTGGAGATGGGGCCGCGCGCCTGCATCTCACCGGCGAGGCGCACGGCGGCCAGGCCGCCCTGGAACTGCGCGAGCCGAAAGCCGCGTTCACGCCCGATACGCCCCCCGAACAATGGGGCACCCAGCCGCTCTACTCCACGCGGCCCGGCGGCTACGGCCTGGGCCTTTACCAGGCCCGGAAAATCGCGCAGTCACAGGAAGGAGACCTGGAAATCCGATGGACGGGCGAAGCGCTCATCACGCGCATCACCCTGCCCGGAGAGGGATAGGGAGCGCCCCAGGTGCGGAGAGGAGACACGGGAAGAGGAACATGGAAACCCGGAGCAAAGCCGCACAAACCGTGGAACGGAAGATCCTCGTCATCGACGACGACCGGGCCATCCAGGCCACCCTGAGCGCCTGGCTGGAACGGCACGGCTTCCGCGTCTCCGCCGCCTCCACGGCCGCGGGCGGCCTGGCCGCGCTGGCCCGCGAGGAGCCCGGCGTCGTCCTCCTCGACCTGGGCCTTCCCGACGCCGGGGGGCTCGAAACGCTGGCCGAAATCCACGCCCGCCAGCCACAGGCCGCCGTCATCATCGTCACCGCCCAGGACTCGCTCGACAACGCCATCGAGTCCATCAAGCGGGGGGCCTTCCATTTCATCAGCAAGCCCTACGTGCCCGAGGAACTCCTCTCGCTCGTGCGGCGCGCCGCCGAGAAGCGGGAACTCGTGCGGGAAACCGCCCACCTGCGCACCCGGGCCGAACTCCTTTCCCGGCGGCTCGAAGCGGCCCAGCAGCAGCTCGCACCCGGCTGCTCCAGCGCCAAAATGAAGGAAGTGGACGCCCTCATCCGCCGCGTTGCCCCCTCCGAAGCCAATATTTTCCTGCTCGGCGAAAGCGGCGTGGGCAAGGAGGTGATGGCCAACCGCATCCATCGCCTGAGCTGCCGGGCCGACCGCCCGATGATCCGGCTCAACTGCGCGGCTTTTCCAGCCCATTTGATCGAAGGGGAGCTTTTCGGCTACGTCAAAGGGGCGTTCACCGGCGCTGTCGCCGATTTCCCCGGCATGATCGCCCAGGCCGAGGGAGGGACGCTCTTCCTGGATGAAATCGTCGAGATGCCCGCGGATTTGCAAACGCGCTTCCTGCGAGCGCTCCAGGAGCGGGAGTTCCGCGCCCTGGGGAGCACCCGCACCATTCGGGCCGACTTCCGGCTCATCGCCGCCACCAACCGCCCGGTGGCCGAAGCCGTGCGCGACGGCCGCCTCCGGCGCGACCTCTACTACCGGATCAACACCTTCCAAATCGAGCTCCCCCCGCTGCGGGAGCGGAAGGAGGACATTCCCGCCCTCGTCACGGCCTTTCTCGCCCAATTTGCCTGCCGCCTGGGGAAACCGCCTCCGCAGATCACGCCCGAGGCCTTCGCCCGCCTGGCCGCCTACGATTGGCCCGGCAACATCCGGGAACTGCAAAACGCCATCGAATACGGGGTCGTGCTGGCCAACGGCGGCCAGATCACGGAAAAAGAACTGCCTAAGGAGCTCCTTTTCCCCCCGTCCCCGCCGCTGGAAGGGCAGACGCTCCACCTGGAAACGCTGGAGCGCAATGCAATCCTCCTTGCACTCACCCAAACTTCTGGGAATAAAAAGAAGGCAGCACAACTGCTTGGCATTCATCGTCCGACGCTTTACAGCAAGATGAAGCGCCACCGGATTCCACAGTGACACCTTTTTTACGCCACCGCACCAAGCCAGCCATTCCCGCTCTAGCCGAGCCCCGGCAGGGAACGGAGGAGCCCCCCATTCTCGAACCCGCCTCGCCGCTCTTTTCGCCCCTGGCGGCCCGCTCCGCCCGGCACCGGGAACTGGTGCTCGCCCATGCCGAGCAGGAGTTGGCCTCGCAGGGCATGGACGACGAACCGCGCCTCCTGCTTCTCTACAAGAAATTCCTGCGCATCGAGAACCACCGCCTGCGGCTCAAGCACCAGGCGGGCGGCGGCGGGCGGGAGATCGCCCAGCAACGCGCCGTCCTCGTGGATATCGTGTTGCGGCACCTGTACCGGGCCGCGACCAAAACGGGCCCCTCCCCCGCGGAAGCCGGATGCGGCATTGCGCTCGTGGCCATCGGCGGGTTTGGCCGGGGCGAATTGAACCCGTACAGCGACGTGGACCTGATGTTTCTGCACGAGAATTGCCCGGTGATCCCTCCGCAGATCGGCGGAATCATTGAGGCCATCCTGCGCACGCTCTGGGATGTCGGCTTCAAAGTGGGCCACTCCACCCGTTCCATCGACGGAGCCATCAAGCAGGCCAACGTGGACATGCTTTCCAAAACGGCGCTCCTCGAATCCCGCTTCATCGCCGGGGACCGCCCTCTGTTCGACCGTTTCAGAGCCGAGTTCGAAAAAAAGTGCATCCAGGGTTGCGAAAAGGAATACCTCGCCGCGCGGATGGAAAACCAGCGGGACCGCCACCTCAAAAATGGCTCCAAAATCACCATGCAGGAGCCGAACATCAAGAGCGGCTGCGGCTCCCTGCGCGACTACCAGAACCTGATCTGGGTTTCCATCTTCACCAACCGCGCGGGCAGCACCGGCAAGCTCGTGGAGCTCAAACTTCTCACGGAGAGCGAACGGCGCAAGCTCGACCGCGCCTACGACTTCCTGTTGCGCGCCCGCACCGAATTGCACTACCTCAACAAGCGGGCCTGCGACACCTTGAGCCATGTCTACCAGCTCCAGGTGGCCACCAAGCTCGGCTACGAGCAGAAGAGCCCGCTGCGCCGCATTGAGGCCTTCATGCGCGACTACTACCGGCACACGCGCGCCATTGACCAGATCACCGAAAGCACCGCCTCCAAGCTCTCCCTCCCCGGGCAGGAACCGGCTCCCAAGGGAGTGTTGCGCTTCCTCAAGCGCAAACAGAAGCGCGAAACCTTCGACGGCTTCTGCCTCATCAACGGCCTGCTCTACCCGGAATCGCGCGAGATCTTCAAGGAAGACCCCTTCCGCATGATGCGCGCCTTCCAGCACGCCCAACTGCGGCGCGTCAAATTCTCGCCCGAGCTGGAAACGCTGATGCGCCGCCGGCTCCAGCTTGTGGACCGCACCTACATCTACGCCCGCTCCGCCCGCGAAACCTTCTCCGCCATCCTGAGCCGCAAGGGCGAGGTGGGCCGGATCGTGCGGTTGATGCACCAGTGCGACTTCCTGGGCCGCTACATCCCGGAGTTCGCCCCGATGACCTGCCTGGTCCAGCACGAGTTCTTCCACCGTTACACGGCCGACGAGCACACGCTCGTCTGCCTGGAAAAGCTGGATGAATTGATCGACACGCCGCTGGAGCGCCTCCAGGGCTACCGCGACCTGTTCCAAAAAATCGACGACCCCTTCATCCTCTACCTGGCGATGCTGCTCCACGACGTGGGCAAAGCCTCCAACGCCCGTTACCATGCCGAGGCCAGCGCCATGGTCGCCGCGCGCGTGGCGGCGCGCCTGCAACTTTCCTCCGAGCGGCGCAAAATGCTCGTCCTGCTGGTGGACCACCACACCCTGCTCTCCAACACCGCACAGCGCCGCAACGTGGAAGACCAGGCCACCATCTCCGAATTCGCCGCGGCCATCCACAACCAGGCCAACCTCGACGCCCTGATGCTCATCACGCTGGCCGACGGCATGGGCATCGGCGACGACACCTGGTCGGACTGGAAGGAATCGCTCGTCTGGCAGCTCTACCGGAGCGCCTCGCGCTACCTGGCCGAAGGGGAAGCCTTCTTCACCCAGCGCGCCCAGGAGCGCCTCACCACCCAGGACGCCGTGCTCAAGCGCCTGGGCTCCGCCTACGCGGGAGAAGTGGAAGCCCACTTCCTCTTCATGCCCGAGGGCTACTTCAACTCCTTTGACGAGCTCGCCATCGCCGCCCACATCCGGCTCTTCCGCACCTTCTTTGAAGCGCGCGAGACCGACGGCCTGGCCCCCGCCATCCGCTGGATCCCCCACCCCGACCGGGGGCACAGCGAACTGTGGGTTTGCACCTGGGACCGCAAATACCTCTTAGCCAAAATCGCCGGTTCCCTCGCCGTGACCCATCTCAATATCCTGAGCGCCGACATCTACACCCGGGGCGATAACCTCGTCTTCGATGTCTTCCGCGTTTGCGACACGAAGTTCGAGGCCGTGACCAACGCGCGCGACATCGCGGCGGTCGAAACCGCCCTCACCACCTCGCTCACCAAGGAATACTTCGACTTCCGGCCCGCCCTGCAAAAAGCCATGGGCATCCCGGCCTCCCACCTCTCGCAAGAACTCGAATTCCCCACCCGCATCAGCATCGACAACGACACCCACCCCGTCTACACCGTCGTGGACATCCAGACGCCCGACCGGCTGGGGCTGCTCTACAACATCCTCACCGGGTTCGTGGAAGCGGGGCTCAACATCGCCCTCTCCCGCATCGCCACGGAGAAAGGCGCGGCCATCGACAGCTTCTACGTCACCAACGCCAGGGGAGGCAAAATCAAGGAAGCGCCCAGCATCGGCCGCCTCCAGCGCCTCCTCCAAAAAGCCGTCGAACGCGCCCACGCCGCCCAGGCAGAGGCCGAAGCCAGGTAGCAGAAAGACGCGTCTTACCGCATCCGCTCCAGCCACTCGCGGTAAACCTCCGGGGAGATTTCCGACGGCTTGATCTCGCTGCGCTCCCCCCAGAATACCGTGCTGTAGGGCACCGGGATGCCGCACGCGGCCAGGTGGGCGTCTATCGCCGCCTTGTGCTCCAGCGTGCGCTCCTTGCTCGTCCCGTGGCAGACGGCCATGATGTTGGCGTGCCCAAACGTGGGTCCGCCGTCGCGCCAGTAGCAATGGGTCAAAATTTCGTGCCGCCCGATCTCCCCCCCGGCCTCCTCCTCGCGGCCCGGCGGCACGGCCCAATGAAACAGCCCGTTGTGCTGCGTCACGGATCTCCCCGCCGCCCCCGCCGGCTTCACATGCTCCAGAAAGGTCGAGAACCGGCCCATGACCCCTCGCTCCGCCAGCGACTGGGCGACGGCGCAGAACCGCTCCAGGGAAAGCCCCGCCTCCCGCGCGCGGCCCTCCCAGGGGTTGAGCCGGATTTCCTCCAAGGCAAACTCCCTTTTCAGCGCGAGCAGCACCCGCCACTCCTGGGCGTCCAGCGGCACGAGATGCGGCCGCACCATCGCGGCCCGGCAGTCCGCCTTCCGCCCCGGGGGAATCCCCAACCGCCGCACGTGTCCCACGCCCAGCGCGAACACGCCGCGCGCGGGCATGAGGCGGAAGTCTTCGCACCCGGCCCGGCGGCTCAACAACGCACAGTGAGCTTCCATCGAAACCCCGGCCGGCACCTTCAACGTCGTCCAGAGCCGGTAATCCGCCCCCGCCGCGCCCGGTTCCGCCGAGCGAAGGACGACGTGCCCGGTAAACGGGTCGGCTTGCAAAAGAAAATCAAACGCCGCATGGAGCCGCGCCTCCGGCACGCGCCACGCAACCAGCGCCCCGTCGGCGAGGTTGGTGGCGATCAACGTCTGGCGCACCCGCCGGATCGTCCCGGCCGCAAGCATCGCGGCGATCCGCTCCATGACCGTCTCCACCGGCACCCCCGATTGGCTGGCGATGGCCAGAAACGGTTCCCTCGCAAATCCGGCGATCCGGTCTTCCGCAACCGCGAGAATCCGGGCGTTGATGGGATCGGCGTAATCCGAGGCGGAGGGAGGGGGCATAAGCTTTAGGACGTTTGCACGAATTTCAGAAAAGTATCCGCAGATTCCTCCGCTGTCTTTCCCTGAATTTCTGATAATTTTTTAATCATACAGCCGAAGCGAACAAAGCCGCACAGACCAGGAGATCTGTGCGGCAAAGGATTCGATGAGCTATGGACTAGTGCCTTGTAACAAGGAAAATGGCGCATAGAGCGCCGGATTTTTGGTTCAGGGCAAGGCGGAAGCCCATGGCGCTATCCGAAGATAGCGCCTTGGGCTGACAACGCAGCCCTGGGCCAAAAAGACAAGCGGTAGGCGTCATTTTATGCGTTACAAGGTACCTAGGGGGCCGGAGAGGGAGCCGGGGTTTCCGGCGATTCCCCCGCCGCCTTCTTGATCTCGCGGTAGAGCTCGCCCCGGAAGATCGGGATTTCCCTGGGCGCGGCGATCCGGATCCGGACGGTGTCCCTTTCGATTCGAGTAACCATGATCTCGATATTATCTCCGACCATGATCGTTTCCCCCACTTTACGTGATAAGACTAGCATGTTGTTCGTTTTTCCAATGAGGAGCGGGAGCATTCGCTTCGCCCGTGTTGCATGAGTCAGGCAATCTCCGATGAAATGCGCGGCCTCGCAAGCCATCAATGCAGGCATTTTTCGCCGGTTTCGCCCACTCTTGCAAAAGGCTGCACCTCTTTTGATGAACACGTATTCACAATTCATTATACAGAGTGATAACAACCGTAACATAATCGTGCAAAAGCCTTCCCTGCCATGCGTCCGGCATCCCCCGGGGATACGTTTTTTTTCGCAACGGGATTTCGCTTCAAACCCCGCATGACCATCGGCTTCTCAGCCTGCTGCGGGGACTACCGGAAACGTCACTTTGTGAAATTTTTCACAAATACGCTTGCCACCCCCTCCCCCTAGACTTTTAATTTCCCGCGTCTTCTTTTTCTTATCCACCGAAAATGGCTCTCACCACGCATGAGTTCGAATCGCCCGATACCCTCGGACGCACCCAGCAACACCTCGCTGCCTCCACGGCAGATCCTCTTTCGGACCAGCTTGGCGAAAAGCTGATCCTCAACATGGGCCCCTCGCACCCCGCCACCCACGGCGTGCTGCGGCTCGTCCTGGAACTGGACGGCGAGACGATCACACGAGCCACGCCGGAACTCGGCTACCTTCACCGGGGCAGCGAGAAAATCGCCGAGGCGATGCAATACAACCAGTTCGTCCCGTACACGGACCGGCTCGACTACCTGGCCCCGCTGGCCAACAACGTGGCCTACGCCCTGGCGGTGGAAAAGCTCATGGGCTGGGAACTCCCCGCGCGCGGCAAAGCCATCCGCGTCATTTGCAGCGAGATGGCCCGCATCTCCTCGCACCTCCTCGGCCTCGGCTGCTTCGCCATGGACACGGGCGCGATGACCGTATTCCTCTACGTCATGGCCGAGCGCGAGAAAGTCTACAATCTGTGCGAACTGCTCACCGGCGCGCGTCTGACCACCAGCTACACCCGGGTGGGCGGCCAGATCCGCGACCTCCCCGAAGGGTTCATCCCGCAGTTGAGCAAATTCCTGGACGAAGTCATCCCCGTCGTGGACGAAATCGAGGGCCTCATCTCCCGCAACCGGATCTTCGTGGACCGCACCAAGGACATCGGCGTGATTTCGCGGGAAATGGCGATCGATTATGCGCTGACCGGCCCGAACCTGCGCGCCTCCGGCATCGACCACGACCTGCGCAAATGCCAGCCGTATCTCGATTACGAACGCTACGACTTCGACGTGCCCGTCGGCACCGTGGGCGACTGTTACGACCGGTATTACGTCCGCGTGGAGGAAATCCGCCAAAGCGTGCGCATCCTGCGCCAGGTCATCGATAAGCTCCCCTCCGGCCCCGTCAACGTCGCCGACCCAAAGAACTTCCGCGCCGACAAGCGCGAAGTCCTCACCAAAATGGAGGAACTCATCAACCACTTCCTCCTCTACACCGAAGGCGTCAAGGCCCCGGAGGGCGAAGTTTACTTCGCGGCGGAAAACCCGAAGGGCGAGCTCGGCTTCTACGTCAACAGCCTCGGCGGCGGCAGCCCCCACCGCTTGAAAATCCACTCCCCCTCCTTCTGCAACCTGGCAGTCCTGCCGGAAATTTTGAAAGGCCACCTCATCGGCGACGTCCCCGCCATCCTCGGCAGCCTCGACTTCGTGATGGGCGAGTGTGATCGTTAGAGCACTATGCAAACTTTTACCTCTCCGCGTCTTTTTGCCATGCTTGTGCTGCTCGCCATGGCAGCCCTAGGCGCCTGCGAACGCAAGATCACCGACGCCAACCTGCACGCCGTCAAGCCCGACATGACCACCAAGGAAGTCGAGTCGATCCTTGGCGCGCCGAACAAAATCGAAACCGTCTCGGAGCCGCCCGCGGAAGCCGTCAAAACGATCTCCGTCACCCGCTACATCTACGTCCAGAACGGAAAGAAAATTGAACTGACCTTCGTCGGCGACCGCCTGGGCACAGGGTCAAAGAACGGAACACCCGCCATTACGGGAACTATCGGCAAATAATCCCCATGCAGATTCCACCGCAACTTCTCACCCAAATCGACGAGGCCATCTCGCACTATCCCGTTTCCAAGCGGAGCGCCTCCCTCCCGTTGCTGCATCTTTTCCAGGAACACTTCGGGTATATCTCCGAGGAAGCCATCCAATGGATCGCCACGAAACTGGAACTCCAGCCGGTCGCCATCCTGGAACTGGTGACGTTCTACCCGATGTTCCGGCGCAGCCCGGCGGGCAGGCACCACATCCGCGTCTGCAAGACCCTCTCCTGCGCGCTGGCCGGAGCGGCGGCCCTCAAGGCCAAGCTCTGCGAGGCCACCGGCATCCCCACCCTGGACCACCGCGCCCATGGCTCCCCCATCGCCGTCAGCCCGGACGGCAAGTTTTCCATCGAATCGGTCGAATGCCTGGCGAGCTGCGGCAGCGGCCCCGTCCTGATGGTCAACGACGACTTCTACGAAGCCGTCACCGCCGACAAAATCGAAACCATTCTCTCCAAATACCAGTAAGCCCATGCCAGCGCCCGCACGCCGCATCCCACACCCGCGCGAAAAGCGGATGGTCTTCGCCAACATTGACCGCGAAGGCTACACGCCGGATATCGACTGTTACCTCCGCAATGGCGGTTACGCCGAACTGAAGAAAGCTGTCACGATGGAGCCCGCCGCCATCGTCAACGAAGTGAAAGCTTCCGGCCTGCGCGGTCGCGGCGGCGCAGGCTTCCCGTGCGGCGTCAAGTGGGGATTCATCCGGCCCGGCGAGACGAAGCCGATCTACTTGATCTGCAACGCCGACGAGTCCGAGCCCGGCACCTTCAAAGACCGCTACATCATCCACCAGGACCCGCACCAGTTGATCGAAGGGATGATCATCGCCTCCTTCGCGCTCAACGTCCACCTGGCCTACCTCTACATCCGGGGCGAATTTCCCGACGGGGCGAAGCTCCTCGAAACGGCCATCGCCGAAGCCAAAGCCAAGGGTTTCCTCGGCAAGAACATCCTCGGCACCGGGTTCGACCTGGAAATCTACGTCCACCGTGGCGCGGGCGCTTACATCTGCGGCGAGGAAACCGGGCTCATCGAGTCCCTCGAAGGCAAGCGCGCCTACCCGCGCATCAAGCCCCCGTATTTCCCGGCGGTGCTCGGCCTCTACCAGTGCCCCACCATCGTCAACAACGTGGAGACGCTCTGCCACGTCAAACACATCGTCCGCATGGGCGGCGCGGAGTATGCCAAGATCGGCACGCCCAACAACACGGGCACCCGCATCATCGGCATCAGCGGCGACGTGGTAAAGCCCGGCTACTTTGAAATCGAAGTGGGCTCCCTCACGCTGGGGGAAGTGATAAACGACCTCTGCGGCGGCATGAAACCGGGGCGCAAGCTCAAAGCCATCATCCCCGGCGGCAGTTCCGCGAAAGTCTTCCGCGCCGACGAACGCTTTAAAACCAAAGCCAAAGCAGCCGACGGCACCATGATGGAAAAGGAAATCGGCGTCCTCGACATCCCGATGGACTTCGACACCATGGCCGCCTGCGGCAGCATGGCGGGCTCCGGCGGCGTCATCGTCCTGGACGACACACGCGACATGGTCAGCGTCCTCAATAACTTGAACCACTTCTACGCCCACGAAAGCTGCGGCCAGTGCACGCCCTGCCGCGAAGGCTCGCTGTGGATGCGGAAAATCACCGACCGCCTCCTCGCGGGCGGCGGCGTGACCAGCGACCCGGAGTTGCTCGCCAGCGTCTCCAACAACATCGCGGGCAAAACCATCTGCGCCTTTGGCGAAGCCTGCTCGTGGCCCACCATGAGCTTCGTGGCCAAATTCCCCGAGGAGTTCGCGGCCCGCGCCAAGAAGCAAGTCCCGCCCTTCACCCCACCGGAATTCCTGAGCGAAACTTTAACCGGAGGAGAGCACTGATGAATGCCGTGAATATCCTTCCCTTTCCTCCTTCGTGCCTTCGTGCCTTCGTGCCTTCGTGTAAAAATTTAGAAGCGAGCCAAGGCCAACCGACTTCGGGATTTTACACCAACTTAATTCCTTCGTGGGGCAAAGGGGCAAAGGCAGGCTTCGTCCCATGCGTCCTGTCTGCCGCACAGCTCTGGAACCCCTTCCTCGCCCAGCTTTCCGGCCCTGCTTTCTTGTTTCCACACGAAGGCACGAAGGCACGAAGGCACGAAGGAAAGACAGGCTCTAGGAACGTTACGAATCTGGAGATTCGTGGCGAGGGCACGAATTTTAATCGGAGCGCAACAGTAATATGAACGGGATGAACTTACAGAGCTTTGATTTTTTGGGAGGGATACTTATTGGCATCCTTGTTTTTGGCGGCCTCCTGCTTCAATTTTTCGGTCGTGCAGCCACGGCATTGGCAGATATGGCTCGAGCACAAGAAAAGGCTGCCAAATCTCGCCAAGACACCGTCTATCTGCTCCGTGAACTGGTCACCCTTTTGAAATCCAAAGAGGAAAAAAAACCTTGAGCGCCGAAGTCACCACTCCCAACCCCGTCGAACTCGTCAACGTCCAGATTGACGGCGTCTGGCATCAATTCCCCAAGGGGACGCGGATTATCGAAGCCTGCTCGCAGGTGGGCAAATTCATCCCGCGTTACTGCTACCACCCGCGCCTTTCCGCGCCCGGCAACTGCCGCATGTGCATGGTGCAGCTTGGCATGCCCAAGATGGGCCCGGACCGCAAACCGGAACTCGGCCCCGACGGAAAGCCCGTGCACAACTGGGTTCCCCGCACCAATATCTCCTGCGCGCAGGATGTGAGCGAAGGGCTCGCCGTCCGCACGGACTCCGACGTGGTCAAGGAAGCCCGCAAGGGCGTGCTCGAATTTCTCTTGATCAACCACCCTCTCGACTGCCCCATCTGCGACCAGGCGGGCGAATGCCGGTTGCAGGAGTTTTCCGTCGATTACGGCCAGGCCAACGCGCGCTTCCTCGAAGAGAAAGTCAAAAAGCCCAAGCGCGTTGAGATCGGCCCGCGCGTCACGCTCGACGCCGAACGCTGCATCCTCTGCACCCGCTGCATCCGGTTCATGCGCGAGGTGGCCAAGGACGATGTGATCGGCATCGTCGACCGAGGCAGCTACAATACCATCACCTGCCACCCGGGCAAAAAGCTCGACAGCAACTACTCGCTCAACACCGTCGATCTCTGCCCCGTCGGCGCGCTGACCTCCACCGATTTCCGCTTCAAGATGCGCACCTGGTTTTTAAAAGAAACCAAGAGCATCTGCACGAGCTGCGCCACCGGCTGCAACACCGTCATCGGCTCGCGCGAGAACATCGTCTACCGCCAGACCCCACGCGAAAACAACGCCGTCAACCAGACCTGGATGTGCGACTACGGGCGGCTCAACTTCCACGACCTTCACAGCCCCGAGCGCCTCCTTTCGCCCATCGTGCGCTTTGTCGAACAGCCGGATTGGAACGCCGCTTTCGCCAGCATTGCGACAGTCTTCAAGCTCGTCGCCCCCGGCCAGACGGCTCTCATTGCCTCGGGCAAGCTGACCAACGAGGAATTATTCCTCGCGGCCCGGCTCATCAAAGCGCTCGGCGTCACGCTGCATGACATCGTCCCGCACACCGACGCGGGCGACGACATCCTCCTCAGCGCGGACCGGAACCCGAACACCGCCGGGGCCAAGCTCCTGGGCGTCAGCGCGGCCACTCCCGGCGCGAATTTGCAGGCCATCGCCGAAGGCGTCCGCAGCGGCGCGATCAAGGCGCTCGTCGTCCTCGGCGAAGACGCCACGCAAGCGGGGCTCACTCCCGCCGACCTCGCCAAACTCGATGTTCTCGTCGTCACCAGCCTCCTTCCCAACGCCACCACGGCGGCGTCCGTCGCCGGGAGCTTCGTGCTGCCCGCCTCCGGGTTCGCCGAAAAACGGGGTTCGATGATCAACAAAGCCGGGCGGCTCCAGCGGCTCAACCAGGCCGTGCAAGCCCCGGGCCTCGCCCGCGACGACTGGGAAATCCTGGCCGGGCTCCTCGAAGCCCTCACCGGAATCGCTCCCGGGTTCGCCACCCTCAACGACGTTTTCCAAGCCCTGGCCGCCGCCACGCCCGCCTTTGCCGGATTGAGCCTCGACGCAATCGGTGACCTCGGCGTGCAACTCCCAACCGCCTAACTTATCACACAAAGTCCAATGAACTCACACGAAGACACGAAGGCACGAAGGGCTGAACCCCGATGCTCCAATTTCCCTGTTTTTGTTCGTGTCTTCGTGCCTTCGTGTGAAACCTCTTCCCAGCCTTTTTAATGAACGCGCTCCTTGAGTTTTTCAAAGACCCACTTGTATTCCTGATTTGGACGACGCTGGCCAAGTCGGCTGGCATCCTCTGCGTCGTGCTCGGCATGGTGTCCTACACCGTCTATGCCGAACGGCGCGTCAGCTCGCTCATCCAGGACCGGCTGGGGCCTAACCGGACCGGCTTCCCCTTCAGCCTGCTCGGGTTTGGGATCAAAGACTGGTCGCCCATCCTCGGCGGCCTGGGCCAGCCCATTGCCGACGCCGTGAAACTCCTCTTAAAAGAAGAGTTCACCCCGGCGTTCGTCAATAAATTGTATTTCTGGATCGCCCCCACCCTGGGCATCGGCGCGGCCATCGTCGCGCTGGCCGTCATCCCATTTGGAAGCAGCATCGCGGGCGTCCCGATGGTCATCGCCAACGTGGACATCGGCCCGCTCTTCATCTTCGCCATCTCGTCGCTCGGCGTCTACGGCATCGTGCTGGCAGGCTGGTCGTCCAATTCCAAATACCCGTTCTTCGGGGCCATCCGCTCCACCTCGCAGTTGATCTCCTACGAACTGGCGCTCGGCCTCTCGGTCGTCCCGCTTTTTCTGATCGTCGGCAAACTGAACCTTGTTGATATCGTCAACTACCAGGTGCAGAACGGCTGGATGCTCCTGCCGGGGATCACGGCGGGCAAGCTCCCCACCCTGCAACAGGCGGCGCTCTGGGTTCCCGCGCTCATCGCGTTTGTGACCTTCACCACCGCCATGTTCGCCGAAACGAACCGGCTCCCGTTCGACCTTCCCGAGGCTGAAACAGAGCTGGTCGGCGGCTATCATACCGAATACTCCTCGTTAAAATTCGCCCTCTTCTTCCTCGGCGAATACACCGCGATGATCACCGGGGCATCCTTCATCGTCACCCTGTTCCTGGGCGGCTGGCATTGTCCGTTCATCCCGGACGGCAGCCTCGCCGGATGGCCTGGCGTCCTGTGGGGCCTCGTCAACATCGGCGTCTTCTTCACCAAAGTCTTCGGCGTCCTCCTCTTCTTCATCGCCATCCGCTGGACCCTCCCGCGATTCCGTTACGACCAACTCATGAAACTGGGCTGGATCTGGATGTTTGAAGTCGCGCTCCTCAACATTTTCCTCACCGCCCTCATCGTCGCCTTCGTGCACTAACGTCATGGCCTACCAAGTTCCACGTCCCAAACTGACTTTCGCGGAAAAAATTTACCTCCCCTCGGTGCTCGCGGGCCTGAAGATCACGCTCGGCCACCTTTGGCGGATGCTCCGGGGAAAGACCCACGTCTGCATGCAATACCCGGAGGAGAAATGGGACGCCAACCTCCCCGAACACTACCGGGGCGCTCCCACCCTCGTCTCCGACGAACACGGCCGCACCCGGTGCGTCGCCTGCCAGCTCTGCGAATTCATCTGCCCGCCGCGCGCCATCCGCATCAAGCCCGGCGAAATTCCCGCGCAAGACCCCTTCGCCAAAATCGAGAAATACCCGGAAGCCTTCCAGATCGACATGATCCGCTGCATCTACTGCGGCCTCTGCCAGGAAGTCTGCCCCGAGCAAGCCATCTTCCTTAAAAAAGAATACGCCATCAACGGCACCAACCGCGCGCAAATGATCCACGATAAAGCCAAGCTCGTCGAAATGGGCGGCCTGCGCACCGGGCTGGTCAACAAATGGAACGAGAAGAAATAATCACACCATGTCACCCATTCTTTTCTGGATCTTCGCCGCGCTGACGCTCGGCTTTGGCGCCGCCACCCTGCTCAACCGGAACCCGGTCGCCAGCGCGCTCTGCCTCGTCGTCTCGCTCCTTGGCCTCTCCGCCCTCTTCTTCGGGCTGGAAGCATATTTCATCGCCGTCATCCAAATCCTCGTCTACGCGGGCGCGGTGATGGTCCTCTTCCTCTTCATCATCATGCTCCTGGATATGAAAGCCGAGGAACGCCGCCCCATCAGCCTGCCCGTGCTGTTGGGAGGGGCGGCCGTGGTTGGCCTCTTCGTCACCCAGATCGGCCTTGTTCTGCGCAGCTTCCCGGCGGGGAATGCGCCGTTTCCGCCGCTCGCGGCGGGGCCGCTGCAAGACGCCCACAACATCGGCATGACCCTTTTTAGCGCCTACAACCTCCCCTTCCAGGTTATCGGCGTCCTGATCCTCGTCGCCAGCATCGGCGTGGTGGTCTTAAGTAAACGCGAATTGAAATAGCCATGGTCACACTCAACGATTATCTGCTCGTCAGCGGCCTCCTCTTCGCCCTCGGGCTCGCGGGCGTGCTGCTGCGCCGCAACATCCTCATCATCTTCATGGCGCTGGAATTGATGCTCAACGCCGCCAACCTCTCGCTGGTCGCCTTCTCCCGGTTTGGCACCGTGAGCGGGCTGCCCAACTACAACGGCCAGATGCTCGTCTTCTTCATCATCACCGTCGCCGCCGCCGAAGTCGCCGTGGGGCTGGCCATCATCGTCGCCCTCTACCGGGCCCGGCAGACCACGAACGTCGAAGACCTCAACAGCCTCAAGTTCTAGTATGCAGAACCTTCCCTGGATCATCCTCTTCACGCCGCTTTTGAGCGCGGTGCTCATCGTTCTCTTCACCCAGCGGTGGCGGAACCTCAGCGCGCTCATCTCCATCGCCGCCGTGTTCGTCTCCGCGGCGGCCAGCATCGTCCTCTTTCGCACGCTGCCGGACTCCACCACGGCGTTTCAGCTCCCGTGGCTCGACTTCAGCGCGCTGGGCATTGGCTTCCAAGTCCCCATCGGCATCACCATCGACGGCTTGAGCAAGGCCATGCTCCTTGTTGTCACCTGCATCGGCGCGCTCATCCACCTGTATTCCTGGGCTTACATGGCCGACGACGAGGGGAAATCGCGCTACTTCGCGGGCCTGTCCTTCTTCATGTTCTCGATGCTCGGCATCGTCTTCGCCAACAACTTCCTGATGATGTTCATCTTCTGGGAATTGGTGGGCGTCAGCTCGTTCATCTTGATCGGCCACTGGTTCTACCGGCCCGCGCCGCCCGCCGCCGCGAATAAGGCCTTCATCTGCAACCGGCTCGGCGACTTCGGGTTCATGCTCGGCATCCTGCTCGTCTGGACGGCCACGCAATCGGTCGATTTTGAAGTCATCAAAGCGAAGTTGCCGGAACTCGCGGCCAACCCCGCCTTCCTCCCCTTCGCCACCGCCGCCGCCATCTGCCTCTTCTGCGGCACCGTCGGCAAATCGGCGCAATTTCCGCTGCACGTCTGGCTGCCGGACGCCATGGAAGGCCCGACTCCCGTCAGCGCCTTGATCCACGCCGCCACCATGGTCGCCGCGGGCGTCTACATGCTGGTGCGAGTCTACTTTATCATTTCGATTTCCCCCGCCGCGATGGAAGTCATCGCCGTCATCGGCACCATCACCGCCGTGCTGGCCGCCCTGATGGCCACGCAGCAGGACGACATCAAGCGGGTGCTCGCATATTCGACCCTCTCGCAGCTCGGCTACATGGTCATGGCCGTCGGCGTCGCCTCGCGCGATGGGGCCATGTTCCACCTCTTCACCCACGCCTTCTTCAAGGCCCTCCTCTTCCTCGGCGCGGGCTCCGTCATCCTGGCCTGCCACCACGAGCAGAACATCTGGAAGATGGGCGGGCTTTGGAAAAAGCAGCCGATCACGCTGTTGACCTTCGCTGCCGCCACCCTCGCCCTGATGGGCGTCTACGGCTTCAGCGGCTTCTACAGCAAAGACGCCATCCTCATCGCCGCCAGCGAACATCATCCCTGGATTTTCTACGCCGGGCTCTTCACCGCCTTTCTCACCGCCTTCTACATGACGCGCCTCTTCGTCGTCGTCTTCTTCGGCAAGGCCCGCACCGAAGCGGCCGGGCACGCCCACGAATCCCCGGCGGTGATGCTCATTCCGCTCGTCCTGCTCGCCATCCCCTCGGTGGTGGCCGGCTACCACGGCGTGATTGCGAACTTCCTGCCCACCCCGGCGCACGAAGCGGCTTCCAACGTCCCGTATATCGCCAGCGGCCTTGGGCTGCTCGGCATCGCGCTCGGTTTCCTCCTCTACCGGGGCCAGGAAAAAGACCCGATCCGCATCCCGCTCCTGGCCAACAAATTCTACTTCGACGAATTCTACGCGCTGCTCATCTGGAACACCCAGGATCTTCTCGCGCGCATCAGCGGGTTCATCGACCGATGGATTCTCGACACCGCGCTCGTGCGGGGCCTCTCCAGCGGCACCTGGGGTTTCGGCTTCGCCCTGCGCTTTATCCAATGCGGCAACCTGCAAGCCTACGCGCTCCTTTTTGGAGCGGGCGTCGTCGCCCTCTTCTACTTCATCCTTTTTTATAAATGAGCGCCTTGAACTCCCTTCCCATCCTCCTCATCGTCCTCCCGGTTGCCGCCGCGATAGCGATTCTCCTGGGCGCAGCCCCCAAGAAAACCGCGCTCCTGGCCACCGCCGCGAACCTCCTCCTCACGCTGTGGTTAGTCTTCGGCTACGACCAAGCCGCCGCCGGGTATCAATTCACCAGCGCCACGCTCCTCGCGCCGGAATGGAAGCTCTCCTTCGCCCTCGGCGTGGATGGTTTGAGCCTCCTCCTCCTGCTGCTGACCGCCCTGGTGGCGTTCGCGGCCGTCTGGATCGCCCCGCGCCCGGAGAAACTGGAACGCTACCCGTCGCTCTACTACGCCTGCCTCCTCTTCATCGTCGCGGGAGCCACCGGAGCCTTCGCCTCGCTTGATCTCTTCTTCTTTTACGCCTTCCACGAACTGGCGCTCATCCCCACCTTCCTCTTGATCGGCATCTGGGGTTCCGGCGACCGGATCACCGCCGCGTGGAAGATCACCATCTACCTCGCCCTGGGCAGCTTCGTTCTCCTGATCGGCCTGCTGGCCCTTTACCTGAGCCTGCCCGCCGATGTCCGCACCTTCAGCATTCCCGGGCTGCAGGCCCTCGCCCTGCAAGGCGGCGTCATCCCGCAGACCCCATGGATCTACCTGACGCTGCTCCTCGGCTTCGGCATTCTGATTTCCCTCTTCCCCTTCCACACGTGGGCTCCGCAAGCCTACGCCAGCGCGCCCGCTCCGGCCGCCATGCTTCACGCGGGCGTGCTCAAAAAATTCGGCCTCTACGGTCTCCTGCGCGTCGCCCTCCCGCTGATGCCCCAGGCGGCCCAGCACTGGACGAACCTGCTCCTCTGCCTGCTCGTCGGGAACATCCTCTACGTCGGCCTGGTCACCATCGCGCAAAAGCGGCTCGACACCATGCTCGGCTACTCCAGCGTCATGCACATGGGGTATATCTTCCTGGGCATCGCCGCCTTCAACCCCCTTGGGCTCACGGGAGCCGCCATGCTTCTCTTCGCCCACGGCCTCTCGATAGCGGCCCTCTTCGCCATCGCCGGAGTCGTCCGGGAACGGACCGGCAGCCTGGAATTCGCAAAGCTCGGCGGATTGGCAAAGCCGATGCCGTTCCTCGGGTTCACCTTCGGTTTGGCGGCCTTCGCCGCCATCGGGCTGCCCGGCTTCGCCAATTTCGCTTCCGAACTGCCCATCTTCTTCGGAGCCTTCAGCCACGCGGGGAAAGGCCTCGCCTTCTCCAACTTCCAGGCCGCCGGGATCGTCGCGCTCTGGGGTGTCGTCATCTCCGCCGTCTACATGCTGCGCGGCTACCGGGCCGCCTTCATGGGCGAGGCGCCCAAACGCTGGGCCGCTCTGCCTGACCTCTGCGGCTGCCTGCGTCCGCCGATTCTCCTCCTGCTGGCCGTCCTCCTCATCACCGGTTTCCGTCCCCAACTTCTCATTCACCTTGTCACGCCCACCATCAAGGCCGTTTTAGCCGTCCCAGCCCCATGAATTTCGCTCCTCTTACCCTCGACCTGACCGTTCTCGTCCTCGGGCTTCTCCTCCTGCTCCTGGAAGCCTTCGATGATGCCAAAGAGAAATCATTTCTCGGCTGGATCAGCGTCCTCGGCATCGCCGCGATCTTTGGAATGTCCTTCCTGGCCGCGCCGCAGACTGCCCTCAGCGCGCAGCTTGCTCCCTTCTATAGCGGCGACGCCCTGGCCCTCTTCTTCAAGCGCTTCGCCCTCGGGACCACCCTCCTCGTCCTCATCATGGCCCTGGAGTTCCGGCCCGTGCTGAGCCGATACATCCCCGCCGCGGGCAAAAACGCGGGCCTGGGCGAATTTTTCGCGCTCCCCGTCTTCACCTGCCTTGGGCTCATGTTGATGGCCTCCGCCATCGACTTCGTCATGATTTTTGCCGCCCTGGAATTGGTGACCATCTCCTTCTACATTCAGGTCGGCTACATGCGCCGCAACGGGGCCTCACTGGAAGCGGGCGTCAAATATCTCATCCTCGGCGCACTCTCCACCGGCTTCTTTGTCTACGGCATCACGTGGATCTTTGGCGTCACCGGGCAGACGAACCTCGCCCGCGTCGGCGAAGCCCTGCGCGCACTGCCCCTTTCCGCCGAAACCGCCGCCTACTTCGCCATGGCGCTCCTGTTCGTCGGCCTCGGCTTCAAAATCGCCGCCGCCCCATTCCAACTCTGGGCGCCGGACGTCTACCAGGGCGCGCCGACCCCCATCACCGCCTTTCTTTCCGTCGGCTCCAAAGCGGCGGGATTTGTCGTCCTCATCCGCGTCCTGCGCCCCTTCCTCGACGCCCCCGCCACCTCCGGCAAGGCGCAATTCGTCCTCGCCGCCATGGCGCTCTTGACCCTGATCTACGGCAACCTCACGGCCATGCCGCAGCTCAACTTGAAGCGGCTGCTCGGCTACTCCAGCATCGCCCACGCCGGCTACCTCCTCGTCGCCCTGGCAAGCTGGAAGTCCGCCAGCGCCCCCACCACCGTCTCCTTCTACCTCGTCGGCTATTTGCTGATGACCCTGCTCGCCTTCCTGGTCCTGATCGTCGTCCAGAAAGCCACCGGGGGCGACAACATCGCCCACTTCAACGGCCTGGGCCAGCGGGCTCCGTTCCTCGCCTTCGGAATGACCATCGCCATGCTCTCGCTGGCCGGGGTCCCCTTCACCGCCGGGTTCCTTGGCAAATTCTTCGTCTTCGCCGATGCCGTCGCAGCCGGTCAGTGGTGGCTTGTCGGCGTGGGCGTCATCACGGTCGGCGCGGGATTCTATTACTACCTGAAAGTCGTGCGCGCCATGTATTGGAACGTCGCCAAGAACGCGGAACCCGTCGTGGCCAGCCGCCTCACCCACCTCACCATCGGCGTCCTGGTATTCCTCATTTTCTTGTTCGGCGTCTACCCCGCCCCGATCCTGAACGCGCTGAAATAATCGCGCTCGCTCATTCTACGCCGGGCATTATAGCATTTCTCGAAAAGA
>SESF01013393.1_pt1 | contig 26852 bp, 23 predicted proteins | sample 3171521 | NCBI WGS metagenome assembly SESF01 (sample SAMN10866945, study PRJNA518727) | freshwater metagenome | biome: subpolar coniferous forest; feature: holomictic lake; material: water; isolation source: holomictic Lake 227, 6 m and 8 m depth | place: Canada: near Kenora, Ontario | collected...
CGGGCTTGGTTTGGGCGGCTGGTTGCGCCTCAGAGTCGGCCAAACCGGCGGCTCAGCCAGCAGCCCAAGCTGAGAAGCCGAAAGCTCCCGCAACCGCCGCGGCTGAGGAGACGAAGTTTACGCTCCCGCCGGGGGCGGCCAAGGCTCCTGCGCCCTTTGAAGGCGACGGCTGGCAGGCGATGTTCGACGGCCACAGCCTGGCCGGCTGGCACGAAACCGCCTTTGCCGGCCACGGGGACGTGCATTGCCAGGATGGCGTAATCGTCCTGGGCATGGGCAATCCCTTTACCGGGGTCAACTGGACCAACGACTTCCCGAAGGTGAACTACGAGGTGGCGTTCGACGCGATGCGCGTCATGGGCTCGGACTTCTTCTGCGGGCTGACGGTGCCGGTCGGCGACTCGTTTTGCAGTTTGATCGCAGGTGGTTGGGGCGGGTCACTGGTAGGCATTTCCAGCCTGGATGGCATGGACGCGTCGGAGAACGAGACGACTAAGTTCGTGACCATTGAATCCGGCCGCTGGTATCGTATCCGCCTGCGGGTGACGGAGAAGAAGCTCCAGGCCTGGATTGATCAGGAGAGACTGGTGGATGTGGATACCAGCGAGAAGAAGGTCGCTCTGCGGCCGGGGGATATCGAAATGTCCAAGCCGTTCGGGGTGGCGGCGTGGCAGACGGCCTCGGCTTTTCGAGAGATCAAGTTCCGCAAGGTGAGCGGGCCGGCGGGAAAAGGAGAGTAGTGGGGATTTGCGAATTGCGATTTGCGATTTACGAGCGGGGGAAGGTGCGGGCGGTTTCGGCGGGGGAGAGACAGGTGGGCGCGGTCAAATGGCCTTGTTGGGCATGCCGCAAAAGGAAGATGCTCGGGGCAAAGAGCCTGGCTCCTCACCCCGAGCATCGAAGTTGTGTCGATTGGCGGCCTCAGTTAACTGAGCGCGTCAATCGTGAATCGCAAATCGTAAATCCCTACACGGTATAGGTGCTCGAAGCGGTCGTTCCGCCCTTGCCAGTCCAATTAGTATGGAAGAACTGGCCGCGGGGCTGGTCAACGCGCTCATAGGAGTGCGCGCCGAAGTAGTCACGCTGGGCCTGCAGGAGGTTGGCCGGCAACCGTTCGCTGCGATAAGAGTCGTAGAACGCTAAAGCGGTGCTGAAAGCCGGCACCGGGATGCCCTTGCGGGCCGCGAGGGCAACGACTTTGCGCCAGGAGCGTTGCGAGTCCTGGATTGCCTTGCGGAAGAAGGGGGCGAGGAGCAAGTTGCTGAGCTGCGGTTCCTTATCGAACGCCTCCTTGATCTTGCCCAGGAACACGCTGCGGATGATGCAGCCGCCGCGCCACATGAGGGCGATGCCGCCGTAATTGAGGTTCCACTTGTGCTCTTTAGCCGCGGCGCGCATGAGCATGTAGCCTTGCGTATAAGACACGATCTTTGACGCGTAGAGCGCGCGCCGGATGTCCTCGATAAGAGCTTTCTGGTCGCCCTTGATCGTGGGCTTGGGGCCTTTGAGTTTCTTGGCGGCTGCCACCCGGTCATCCTTGAGGGCAGAGATGCAGCGCGCATAGACTGCCTCCGCAATAAGAGTGATCGGAATGCCGAGGTCTTGCGAGGAGATGACCGTCCACTTGCCGGTGCCTTTTTGGCCGGCGGTGTCGAGGATCTTCTCGACGAGCGGTTGGCCGTCGGCGTCCTTGAAGCCGAGGATGTCGCGAGTGATCTCAATGAGGTAGGAGTCGAGCTCGCCCTGGTTCCACTCGGCAAAAACCTGGTGCATCTGATCGGCGCTCATGCCCAGGCCGGTCTTCATCAGGTTATAGGCTTCGCAGATGAGCTGCATGTCGCCGTATTCGATGCCGTTGTGGACCATCTTGACGTAGTGGCCCGCGCCGTTTTCGCCCACCCAATCGCAGCAGGGCACCCCGTCATCAACCTTGGCGGAGACCTTTTGGAAGATGTCCTTCACGTGGGGCCAGGCAGCGGGTGAGCCGCCGGGCATGATGCTAGGGCCGCGGCGGGCGCCTTCCTCGCCGCCGGAAACGCCGGTGCCGATATAGAGCAGGCCCTTGGACTCGACGTATTGGGTGCGGCGGATCGTGTCTTCAAAAAGGGAGTTGCCGCCGTCAATGATGATGTCGCCCGCCTCAAGGTGCGGGATGACTTGTTCAATGAATTCATCCACCGGCTTGCCGGCCTTCACCATGAGCATGACGCGGCGGGGCTTTTTGAGCAGGGCGACCATCTCCTCAATGGAGTGAGCGCCAACGACATTGGTGCCCTTGGCCTCGTTGTTGAGGAAGTCGTCCACCTTCGAGACGGTGCGATTGTAAGCGGCCACGGTGAACCCGTGGTCGTTCATGTTCAAAATCAGATTCTGGCCCATAACGGCCAGCCCGATTACAGCAATATCAGCTTTCGGTTCCATGTTCTGTGCTTTTTACACAAGTGCCGGACGATAGTAAAGGCCGGACGCATAACCAAAATACAACCGTCACGGCCAGTGACCGAGTTGGTGATAATGGCTCCAATCTGAAACTGTAGGAGACGACGTAAGGAGTCTCTAATCAGCGCGTTCCGAGAAAGCGCAGGTTTGGGCAGCAGGCTAAGAGATCAGAGACTCCTAACGTCTTCTCCTACAATGACTTAGGAAGACCTTGTCACTGGTCCTGATACTACCGTGAAGCCGCGGGAGCTTCGGTGCCCGGCGTGTCAGGCCGTCGCGCCAAGCTGGAGTCGCGGATCGGCATCCAGCATGGTTTTCAGGTTGGGCCACTCCACCTCGTTCATTTCATTGAAGGCATGCAGGTAAACTGCCACAGCCTCGGGCGGGTGTTTCGCGAGCAACCCAGCCACCGCGGCGCTGAGCTTGGCGTTCTCCATCGTAGGCGGCAACTGATCGACGACGCCTTCCTGGTTGGCAATGGCGAGGGCATCCAGAAAGTCCACCAGCATCTGTTTGTGCTTCTTTAGCAGCCAGACTCGGAGCAGGTTGCCGCTCACCATCTCCATCGCTGGCCGGGCCAGGGTGGCCATTATCAGCTCGTGCTGATGCGCACGCGGCTGGCGTTTGAAGTAAGCGGGCCGCAACTTCCGTGCGTCCGCTACGGCGCTGAGCGTGGCCTGGTAGAGTGGCTTGTCAGCTTCGTGGGTATAGGTGAGGATTTCGTTCGCCAGAGCGGGCGACATAAAACCGAACAATTCATGTGAAGTGAGCATTTGCTTGAGCTATCCAACCGTTGTTACGGAAATTCTATGTTCGTTGGCCAGACGTTCGCAAGTCTCTTGTTCCAGCAGCAGTGATCGGCCGGCTTCAAACGCAAGCACGGCAATCTGCGCGGCGGCGCAGGTTTCGAGCGTCTGCGGTCCAAGGCAGGGGAGGTCGAAGCGGAGATCATGCTTTTCTTTGGCCACCTTGACAGCCACAGCTCCGCCGGTGTTCCCGGCCAAGCCGCCCCCCCGGGCCAGGCATTTATCGGTGCCTTCAAAGGCCTCAACTGCCAGCACGACGCCGTTCTTTACCAGCACCGTTTGCCCGATTTCGAGGCGGGAAACCTCTTTGGCAATCCGGAAGCCAAACTCAATGTCCGTGCGTTGCGCCTCGGACAGCCGGGGGCCGAGCTGGAAACCCGTCGTCGGCATCAATGGCTTCAGCCACGGCGTCGCCTCGATCAGCTCCACGCCGTCGCGCTTCAGTTCATCGGCAATAGCGCCGAAGATCGTATGCGCGTTCTTTTCCCGCAGGCGCAGCAGCAGTGCCAGGGCGCGGAGGTCCGGGCGGAGGTCAAAGAGGTTCTTCGGTGCAATCTGACCCACCATGACGCACTGTTTGATGCCACGGCTGGTGAACGCCGCGATCATCTTGGAGAGCTGGCCGACCTTAAGCCACACGGTTTCATCCACCAGCGAGGCGAGCGCAGGGTCCGTCTCGCCCTCGACCGCAACGGCGACGAGCCGTTTCACCCCCTGCCGTCTCGCTTCTTTGGCAAAGGCCAGTGGCAGCGCGCGATTGCCGGCGATGATCCCAAGGCTGTCAAGGGGGCTGGTCATGGGAGCAGACGAAGGGCAGGGGACAGCAGCGACGGAGATGGCAGCACATGCGGACCGGCCACCGTGCGCCGCCAGCGGCGAGCGACACCGCTCCATCCGCCTACGGATGGCTGTGGCCATAGCCCGGTTGTGTTACACATTCCTTCTATTTAAGGGTACAACCGCCGTCTTGTAAATCCAGATAGCTGGAGCCGGTCATTGAAATTGAGGCAAAGTCTGGACGGTGCTTTGGTGGACTATTCCAGGGCTACGCGGCTGGCTGCCTTGCTGGCCGTGTAAGCCGCTAGGTTTTTGGGGGAGCTGTTGGCGGCGGCGGAGGCGAAAGGTGACTAATCTCGGCTTCGTATTGCTCCGCATCGGCTTTCTTGCCTAGTTGTTGCGCCAGCGACAGCAGCTTACGGCAAATGGCGAGTTTATCCGGGTAGTCCGGGAATTCTTGCAGCAGCTTCTGGTAATCCTCGTAGGCTTCCTGCTGGCGGTCCAGCGCGGGCAGTTTTTCGGCAAGCGTCAGCAGCAGCCGTACTCGCTGTTGCGGCGAGGCATCCAACTGCAGCGCCTGGCGATACTCATACACGGCGGATGAGGGTTTGCCTTGCGCGGCGTAGAGGTCGCCGAGCTTCTCGGTCAGCACGGCACTGTGCCGCGTGGTTTCAAGCCGGTCCAGAAGAGCGACCAGCTCCGCCATTGGTTTGCCAGCCGCGAGGTTGATATCAACCAGCCGCAGCCAGGACCATTCTGCCAGCTTGCTGCCGTGCGCGACCAGTTCCCGATGCAGGAGGTCAGGATTCCTCCCAAAGGGACGATACAGAGGGTCTCCCACCACGGTCGTTTGCCACGACAATACCGGCTGTGCCGCATAGGCGGCTTCCCCGAAGCTAAGCCCATGATATATCATGCGCGCGGTGAAAACCCCGACGTCGGGCGTGCCGGACAGGTAAGGCTCGTCCACGCATCCCATCGTAATGGTCGCACCTTTGGCCAAGAGCGGGCCAACCCAGTTCTGGGTCGTGCTGCGCAACGTCGCGGCGCTGTAGGAGTGCAGATGATAAGCAAAAGCGCCGGGCACGAATTCGACCACGGGCCGCGTGAACGGCCCGGAGGCGTTGACGTCGTACCAGCCGATGTACCAGGCAATCTGGCTCATGGGAAAGGCGGCGGGGAAGGTGCCGGGATTATCGTCCACCACGGTTTCAAAGCCGAGGTGCCGGCAGACTTCCGCCGCGTTGCGAATCCAGTCGTCCCCCAGCTTGTAACTCGGGTCCTTGATGTTGCGCAGGTCGAAGTAGGCGCGGCCCCACAGGCCATCCGCCTCGGCCTGAATCGCCTTGTCCACCAGACCGCGCGCGATGGCGGGCGTCGGACCATCCAGCCGCGTGACCAGCAACAGGCCATTGGTCGGATGAAACATCGCCACGTTCGTGGCGGTATAGAGGGCATTGCGCAACGGGCCGGCCAGCGGCAGCTTCTCTTCGATTAGCGGCAGCAAGGCCAGTTCACTATCTACTGCGGCTTCGTCACGGCGCAATTCCGGCCTCAGATTATCCATGCCCGGCTCGCTGAGACCTGGGTCCTTGTCAATTCGCAGGGGCACGCCGTAGCAGAGCAGGGCGTAGCGGATCTTGGATTTGACCGGCTTCCACTCCACGCGGCCCGGGTGGTTGGTCGTAGCCGGGACGATGGTCTGGTCGATCTGCCAGAGCTTCTGCTTCTTCAGCATCTTCGCCAGCGGCTGCTGCAGTTCATCCCGGAACTCGGTCCGCGGCATGTTTTCACTGGTGGAGAGCGAAAAGCCGAAGATCTGGCTCGCCGGTACGTGGCGCCGCTGCGCGTAGTAATCGGCCACGCCTTTGGACTCTGGCACGCGGGTGTTATAAACGATGACCACCTCATCGCCCGGATTGGCCGCCCGCGCGGGCAATACGCCGCTCCACGCCAGTGCTGCCAGGACGCAGACCAGGAAGAGGGGGACCAAATCCGAAGGCCGAAATCCGAAGGCCGAAGGAAAACCGAAGCCCGAAATCCGAATTCTCTGGGTGCGTGGATTCCCGACAAGGTAAGAGTCCTTTTCGGCTTTCGGATTTCGGCCTTCCTTCGGACTTCGGATGTCGGGCTTCGGGTTTGGCATGGCTCAGGTGTTACTTAGTCCACACTCCACCCTCATACCATCATACGCCAGCTCCACTCCCGGCGGCAGCTCCGCCTGCGCCACGTCATGGTCATAGTCGTGCGTCAGGTGTGTGAAGTAAGTCCGCGATGCCGCGATGCGTCGCGCCGCCGTTAATGCTTCATCCAGGCACATGTGCGTAGGATGCGGCTTGTATCGCAGGGCGTCGAGCACCGCTACTTCCACCCCACGAATCTGCTCCATCGCTTCCGGCGGGATTTCCTTGCAGTCGCTCATGTAGGCCAGGCGCTTTTTGCCCTGCTGTATGAACAGGTAACCCGAAGTATCCGCCGCCCCATGCGGCAGGCGCAGGGGCACTATCTCCAAGTCGCCGAGTTGGAATGGGCCGGTGACGACGTGCTGCTCAGGGATAAAATAACCCTTCGGCCAGGGTCCGTCGTGAAAGGCGTAGCGGAACACGCGCTTGAGGTCGTTCATGGTCGGTGCGTTGGCATAGATCGGTAGCGCTTTGCCGCCGCGTAGGTCGCAGAAACGGCGGCAGTCGTCCAGACCCATGATATGATCGGCGTGGGAGTGCGTGAACAGCACGGCGTCGAGCCAGGTGATCTTCTCCCGCAATATCTGGAGGCGGAACTCCGGTGTGGTATCAATCACGAGCTTGGTCTGCTCGGTTGCCACATAGACCGATGGCCGCGTGCGGTGGTTCTTCGGGTTGGCCAGGAACTCGGGCGGGTAGTCCTTGCCAATAATCGGCACACCCTGCGAGGTGCCTGAGCCGAGAAAGATGAACGCGAATGACACCGGGAATGTCCGGTTGGTCACAAGCGATCCCAATCCATTGGATCGTCCTTGTCCTCAGCGGCGAGTCGTTCAAGCTGTTTCAGCTTGGCTGTCAGCTTGGGCCGCGGCTTTGGATCATTGATAATCCGCTCCCATTCGGCGTCACCAGGGTTGGCATTGGGCAGCGGCGGAAGTGAGCGCCCCGATTGCAGGGCGAGCGCGAAATCCAGGAGCTGCGCCTTCTTGCGGGGCGACAACGAGTGGGGAATCCGGGTAATCTCTACGACCGCGCTCTTCATGGCGTAACTGTAGCAAACATCACTGGCATCGGCAAGCCGGCAACGGCAAGCTTGCCCATTGGCGGCCTAATCGCCACATTCAGCGGCGGAAACGTGACATGCTGACGACACTGCGTATCAAGAACCTTGCCCTGGTGGCTGACCTGACCCTTGAATGGCAGCCCGGCTATAACGTCATTACCGGCGAGACCGGCGCAGGCAAGTCCATCCTCATCGGCGCCCTCAACCTCACGCTGGGCGAGCGCGCCGACCGCACGCTCATTCGCAGCGGCAGCGACAGTTGCTCCGTCGAGGCAGTCTTCGACGTGGCCCGCCTCAAAGCCCCGCTGCAGTCCTTTCTGGAGGAGAACGGCCTGGAGCCTTGCGAAGACCACCAGCTCGTATTGAAACGTGCCTTCACCAGTGGCGGCACCAACCGTCAATTCATCAACGGCTCGCCTACCACCCTGAACATCCTCGCCGCCCTGGGCGAGTGGCTTGTGGACATCCACGGACCGCACGAGCACCAGTCACTCCTGCACCCGGCTCGGCAGCTTGCCATTCTCGATGCGTTTGGCGGGCTCGATTCCGAGCGCGAGGCGTTTGGCGATCTTCTGCGCCGCCGCGCTGGCCTGGAAGCAGAGAAGACCGCGCTGGTGGTGGACGAGAAGACTTACGCGCAGCAGCTCGACTTGCTCCGCTACCAGGCTGACGAGATTTCCGCCGCCCGCCTGCAACCGGAAGAAGAAGCGCAGGTCGAGCAGGACCATCGCCGGGCCAGCAACGCTGCCAAACTCCTCCAGCTCAGCCAGGCCGCGCTTGATTTGCTGAGCGAGAACGAGACTTCGCTCCTCACCCAGGCCGGCAGCATTGGTCGCACCTTGCAGGAATTGCAGCGAGTGGATGCTGCGGCGGCTCCGCTGCTGGCCCTGCACGAGCAGGCCGTGTCTGCGCTGAACGAATTGCAGGCTGAGCTTTCCCATTACTCGGACAAGGTGGACCTCGACCCCGCGCGCCTGCAGCAACTCGAAGAGCGCCTCAACCTCATCCACTCGCTGAAGCGCAAGTACGGCGCGACCCTAGCGGAGGTCAACTCCTTCGGCGAGGAAGCTCGTCGCAAGCTACAGAGCCTGGAACAGCGCGACGCCGAACTGAGCCGGCTCAACGCTGAACTCCAAAAGCTCGACGCCGAGCTGTGGCGCGCCGGGCAGGCCCTCTCCGCGAAACGCCGCAAAGTCATCCCGCAACTGAGCAAGGCTGCCAGCAAACAACTGGCTGATCTCGGCTTCAAGCAAAGCCGCCTCGACATTGCCCTGACCTCGCTCGCCCCTTCGGACCCTACGTTTCACGTTTCACGTTTCACGTTTCACGGATTAGATACGATTGAGTTCCAGTTCGCCCCCAACCCCGGCGAGCCTGCCCGCCCGTTGCGCGCCATCGCGTCCTCGGGCGAATTGGCGCGCGTGATGTTGGCGCTCAAGACCGTGCTTGCGGCCGAGGACCAGATTCCCGTGCTGGTGTTCGACGAGGTGGATGCCAATGTCGGCGGCGAGACTGCCAATGCCGTCGGCGAGAAGATGCAGCAAATCGCGCAGCAACGGCAGGTGCTCTGCATCACGCATCTGCCGCAGGTCGCCGCGCCGGCCTCCGCGCACTACGTCGCCACCAAACAGTTGAAGGACGGACGCACCGTTTCTGAGATTTCCCTCCTCGACCCGAAAGAGCGTGTCACTGAGCTGGCCCGAATGTTGGGCGGCCAGACCGACGCTGCCCGCCGCCACGCCGAAGCGCTGCTGAAGGGGTAAAGGACGATCCGTTGTTTGCGGGGCCAGCCTGCCTGGTGCGTGCTGTAATGGCGATGCTAGCCATGTGCTCGCGTATTGCTCCCGTGTTGTTCCATAGGTACTCCATAGGTATTCCATAGGAACTCCATAGGACTTCCATAGGATGCCGTGCTTTCTTCCACTGGTTTTGGCGTTCTGCGCAGCCGCCCTTCGGCGCTCAGGCGTATTGTGACACCGCATCTCTGACGTGATGACGCAACAATCTTTTCGACTCTTTTGGGATCACAAACTCTGTTTGTCGAGGTCGGGCAGCCGTCCGCTTGTGTTGAGGCCCGGCCTCCATTAGGTTGCGCGCGTGATTTACGACGCGTCATTGGACGAATTGCTGCACGCGGTCTGGGATGGGCAGCGCATCAGCCAGGCCGAGGTGCTGCGGCTTTATCATTTGCCGCTCGAAGAGCTCGGCGCGCTTGCGGATCGGCGGCGACAGATCGCACGCGCCGGGGCATACGACGGCCGCGGCAATGACATCGTCACCTATATCGTCGATCGGAACATCAACTACACGAACGTCTGCAATGTGTACTGCAAGTTCTGCGCCTTTTATCGCACCGAGAAGGACAACGACGCTTACGTGATTGCGTTCGACGAGCTGGACCGGAAGATCGAGGAGACGCTCGCGCTGGGCGGGACGCAGATTCTGCTGCAAGGCGGCCATCACCCCAAGCTCACCAAGCAATGGTATCTGGACCTGCTCGCGCACATGAAGGGCAAGTTCCCGCAGATCAACGTCCACGGTTTCAGTCCCAGCGAGTTCGTCCATTTCCGCGAGGTGTTTCAGGAGCCGCTGGAGAAGATTATCGGAGAATTTAAGGCGGCGGGCCTGGGGTCGGTGCCCGGCGGCGGCGGCGAGATCCTGGTGGACCGTGTGCGCCAGCGGGTGTCGCCGCTCAAAGCGATGAGCGACGATTGGCTGGAAGTGATGGATGTCGCTCACCGGCTGGGCTTGAATTCCTCAGCCACCATGATGTTTGGCCACGTGGAGACCGTGGAAGACCGCATCGAGCATCTGGAGCGGGTGCGCGCCCAGCAGGATAAGTCGAAAGGCTTCACCGCTTTCATCGGTTGGACGTTCCAGGCCGAGCATACGAAGCTGCGCGCCCCGACTGCCGGGGCGCATGAGTATCTGCGCACGCAGGCGCTGGCGCGCATTTACCTGGATAATTTCCCGAGCGTGCAGAGCTCCTGGGTCACGCAGGGCCAGGAAATCGGGCAGGTCGCCTTGAAGTTTGGGGCGAGTGACCTGGGGAGCATTATGATCGAGGAAAACGTGGTCTCGCAGGCCGGCACGACCTTTCGCATGAGCGTCACCGATATGCGGCGGCTCATCTCAGAGCTGGGTTACGAGCCGCATCAGCGGGATAACTGGTATCGGCTCTTGAACTGAGTCGGCCTGCGGGGTCCCGCCGGAGAGCTTACTGCTTGGCTCCGAACACGTTGTCGAGGATGACCTCTTTGGTCTTCCAGAGGAGGGCCATCGTCATCGCCAGGGGCAGCAAGATCAGTACGATGAGGAACCACAGGCTGCCGTGTTCCATCACGTTTAGAAGCGCGGCCAGCCAGAACGGCGGCCGGTGAACCTGCCCGGCCCCGACGTAAAGCAGGGCGAGCACGAACGTCACGAGGAGCAGGTTGAGGTTCAGCGCGGTGAATTGCCTGGTTTCAAGCCGCAGCGCCTCATCGGGCAGCATGGCGCCGAGGCGTCGCAGGACCAGGTTCACACTGCCCAGGAACAGCAGGGCGGAAATGGCCAGCAGCAGCACCATGACCAGGAAGAACAGGTTCATCGGGACTTTGTTCCACCAGTAAAGAAAGGGGCTGAGCCCGAGGTTGAAGAGGCTCAGCAGCTTGGCGCGGTCGAGGGAGGCGCGCCACACCCGTTCCTGCTTCTGGAAATCGCCCAGTTGCCACAGGCCGTAGGTCAGCAAAGCGGTGGTTACCAGGGGCGGCGCGATGCCGAACGCCCTTAGCGACTCGGCCTTGGCCGTGTAGAAGCACGCGATCAGCGCGATGGGGAGCCCCCAGAACAGGGCCGACAAGCCCCGCACCAGGCGGCCAAGCGAGTGCAGCAGTTCGGCGTTGGGTGCAGGGTCAGGCATGCGGGGCAGTGAAAGGTTACAAGGTTGAACTGTTACATGGGTTACATGAGGGCATACCATGCTCGGCGTATGTAACGATGTAACTCATGTAACTTGTTTGGCCCGCCACTCGGCTAAGAAGTAAGGTAGGTGTACTCCTTCAACCCGCGCTCGTAGTCGTCCAGCAAGCGCATGGCTTCGGATGGTTTCATGCGGTCGGATTTGATGGCTTCATCAATTTGCGCCTTCATTTGGCGCTTCAGCTCATTCTCGTCATATTGGACGGAGGCGAGGCACTGGACGATGGTGTTCCCCTCAATGATCTCCTCGACATAATAGCCCGCCGGCTCATCGGGTTCGAGGAAGACGTGGACCTCATTGACGCGCCCGAACAGGTTATGCAGGTCCCCCATGATGTCCTGGTAGGCACCCATGAGGAAGAAACCGAGATAATAGGGCTCCAGGAGTCCGTTGCCGTTGGTGTTGAGACGATGCAGCGGCAGCGTGTCGCGCACGTCGCGAAGGTCAATGAACTTATTGACCTGGCCGTCGGAATCGCAGGTGATGTCCACGAGCGTGGCTTCGCGGGTCGGGCGTTCGTTGAGGCGGCTGACCGGCATGATGGGGAACAACTGGTCGAGCGCCCAGTGGTCGAGCAGCGATTGAAATACCGAGAAATTGCAGAGGTACTGGTCGCTGAGGCTGTCTTCGAGTTTGCGAATCTCCTCCGGCACATACGCCTGGCCTTTGAAGCTCTCGACGACCTCGCGGCCGATTTCCCAATAGAGGTCCTCGATCTTGGCCTTTTCCGGCAGGTCCATCATGCCGAGCGTGAACATGTGCTGCGCATCCTCTTTCCGCTCCTGCGCGTCGTGAAAGGCCTCCAGCTTGTTCACCTTCGGCAGGTTTTTCCGGATGTCGAGCAGCTCCCTGACCAGCGGGGGCTCGTTCTCTCCGTATTGGACCCGTTCGGGGAGTTGGACTTTCTCAATCGCGCCAAAGACTTCGACGATCAGCACGCTGTGATGGGCGACGATGGCACGACCGCTTTCACTGATTATGTCCGGGTGCGGCACCTTCTCCGCGTCGCAGACGTCGCCCACGTAGTAGATGATGTCGTTGGCATACTCCTGCAACGTGTAGTTGGTGGAGCTGCTGAAGGCGGACCGGCTGCCGTCGTAATCCACGCCCAGCCCGCCGCCGACGTCGAGGTACTCGATCTGAAATCCCATCTTGTAGAGCTTGGCGTAAAAGCGCGAGGCTTCCTGCACCGCCTTCTTAACGATGAGAATATCCGGCACCTGCGAGCCGATATGGAAATGGAGCAGTTTGAAGCAATGGGAGAGGTTCTCCGCCTTGAGCATTTCCGTGGCGGCCAGCAACTCGGCAGTGGTCAAGCCGAACTTGGCGTTTTCCCCGGCGCTCTCGGCCCATTTGCCGGCGCCGCGGCTGAGCAGCCGCGTGCGGATGCCGATCAGCGGTTCCACGCCAAGCTGCCGGGACAGCGTGATGATCTGGCGCAGCTCCCCGAGCTTCTCGACGACCATGATGACCTTCTTGTTCAGCTTGGTGCCGAGCAGGGCCATACGAATGAAGCTGGCGTCCTTGTAACCATTGCAGACAATGAGGCTGCCGAGCTGGCTCTGCAAGGCCAGGCCGGCGAACAGCTCCGGTTTGCTGCCGATCTCCAGGCCGAAATCGTAGGGCTTGCCGGCATCCAGGATTTCCTCCACCACCTCGCGCAGTTGGTTCACCTTGATGGGGAAGACGCCCCGATACTTGCCCCGGTAATTGAACTCAGCTATGGAGCTGCGGAAGGCCAGGTTGATCGACTCCACCCGGTGGCGCAGGATGTCCTGGAATCGAATCAGCAGCGGGAACTTCAGCCCGCGCCCCTTCGCCTCCTCGATCACATCAGTCAGATCAACGCACGCGCCGGCATCGCGCAGCGGCTTAGCCACGACGTGCCCCGCATCGTTGATGTCGAAGTATTCGGCGCCCCAACGATGAATATTATACAGATTGCGCGCGGTCTGGATGTTCCAAGGCTCGCTGCCATCGGTCGAATTGCTCATTTCCATTACTTCAGAACGATGCGCACTATAGAACGCTGCCAAGAGAATTCAATAGGCGTGTTGAATATTTTTTACCGCTTTGCACCCGGCACGGGTTTTGTTTTCATCAGCGCATGTCAAAAACTTCCCTGGCGGCGCTTGTTAGCTACTGCGACCGCTTGCTGCGTACGGCGCAGGTGCAGGATTACGAGCGCGCTGCCAACGGCCTTCAGGTTGAGAATGATGGGGCCGTAACGCGGATCGCCGCGGCCGTGGACGCGACGCTCGCGACCGTCCGGTTGGCGGTGGCGGCTAAAGCGGACCTGTTGGTGGTGCATCACGGGCTCTTTTGGAGCCCGGCGCACCCTTGGACGGGCAAACGCCACGAGCTGATCCGCTGCCTCGTAGAGCATAACCTCGCGGTTTACAGCTCGCACCTGCCGCTGGATGCCCACCCCCGGCTGGGCAACAACGCTCTGCTCTCGGCCGCGCTGGGCTTGAAAAAGCTGCGTCCGTTCTACTTCGACCACGGCTTGTTCTTCGGCTTTCAAGCACGGGCGAACATTCCGCGGTCGGACTTGGTCAGGCGCCTGCAAAGCGCTACAGGGGCGAAGCCGCGGCTGATTCCCGGCGGTCCGCAGATCTGCCGTCGCATCGGCGTCGTGAGCGGCGGGGCGGGAGACGGATTGAAGAAGGCGGCCGATGAGGGTGTGGATACCTTTGTCACTGGCGAAGGGGCGCATTGGACTTATGGCATGGCCGAAGACCTCGGCTTGAATGTTCTGTACGGCGGCCATTACGCGACTGAGACCTTCGGCGTCAAGGCGCTGGCGGGCCACCTTTCCGACCGGTTCAAAGTGCCCTGGACATTTGTGGAACATCCTACGGGGCTGTAGGGATGTGCTGAGGGGAGAAGCAAGAGGTTGCTTTGTGCGGTGAGGCAGGGCAATGCGGTCGGTAGCGCTGTTAACTTGCGCGCGGACGGCCCTTCTCGGTCATACCCACTAGCATCCGTTTGCCGTCGTTGGCCACCATGCCAAGGAAGCGGAAGCACTTGCGGAGCGTGGTCATCTGTGGCCAGGCGGCCAGGCTTTCCTTTAAGACCTGGTCGGCTTCGGCGCTCTTTCCCAAGCTGCGCAGGCATTCCGATTTCAGGACTTGCGCCTGCTTCACACGGAGGTCCGAAAGCTGGGTGGCATCAAGGCATTCCATGGCCTCGGAGAATTTCTTCTGCGCGATGAGTTCGCGGGCCATTTCGATGAGACGGGCGACAGCCGCAGCTTCATGTTTGAAGTACTTCGGATTGAACTGCGAGCGCTCATCCACGTCCAGCTCGGCGTGACGTTCCTCCTGGAACGCGCAATAGACATCGGAGAAGCGGTCGCCCTCCTTGCGGAGTTGGTCGGCTACCTGACGGAGCGTGGCGAGCGCAGCGGCTTTGTCGGCAGGGTTGATGGTGGCGATGAGTTTGCGTGCGGCCTCCTCGCGCTCCGGGAGCGTGAGTTGAAAGAAGCGGGTCCAGAAGGGAAGGTTGCGCATAAGTTTGGTGCGGCCTTTGCCGCGAATGGGATACATGACGATGGGCAGCTTGGCGTGGCGTCCGGCCATGCGCGCGACGTGGTCCACCCATGTGTCCGGGTACCAGTGCGGGAAATACAACGGGAAAACACCGCCGAGGGTGTCCACCCACTTGCGGCTGTAGATCAAATAGGTTGCCGAGTCGGTTGACATTGGGTCGTGCGCGAAACCCATCAGAAAGCCATCCGGGAACTCGCGAAACTTGATCCGGATGATCTCGTCCCAACCAGGTGTGTCGAACCGCGCGTCATCCACGCTGTTGATATAATAATCTGAGATGCACGCCGGCTCACGCAACATGAGTTCGTAAGCCTCGGCCACGTTGCCGGTGCGATGGCCGATGTGCCAGTGAACAGGCAGGCCGGGGTCGGGAAACTCATTTGCCGCGATGGCGTCGCGCGTGACCCTGTCGTCTTCGTCCACGTAGAGCCAGATGGCGGCGCAATCTTTGCGTGTCGTGCTGGTGGCAAGCGAGGCGAACACCTCGGCGAGCATCTTGGGCCGGGCGCGAGTGACGATGAGGACGGTGACGCGAGGCGCGTTCATCTTAGAAGCTGCCCTTGTCGGCGCGATCGGTCCGCGCCGCGACCTTGCCGGACAACTGGTCGTCCAGCGCTTTCATGTCGGCGTCCACCATGAGACGCACGAGATCCTTAAACTTGGTCTTGGGCTCCCAGCCGAGGATGCGTTTAGCCTTCGAGGCATCGCCAATGAGCAGGTCCACTTCTGCCGGGCGGAAATAGCGCGGATCGATCTCCACGTAATCCTTCCAGTCCAGCCCAACGTATTTGAACGCTTCCTCGCAGAACTCGCTGACCGCGTGCGTCTCGCCCGTGGCGATGACGTAATCTTCGGGCTTGTCCTGCTGAAGCATGAGCCACATGGCCTCGACATATTCCTTGGCGTAGCCCCAGTCGCGCTTGGCGTCGAGGTTGCCCAGGTAGAGCTTCTTTTGGAGGCCGGCTTTGATGTAGGCGAGGGCGCGGGTGATTTTGCGCGTGACGAACGTCTCGCCCCGGCGCGGCGATTCGTGGTTGAACAAGATCCCGTTGCACGCGAACAGATTGTAGCTCTCGCGGTAATTCACGGTGGCCCAATAGGCGAAGACCTTCGATACGGCGTAGGGACTGCGTGGATAAAACGGCGTGGTCTCGCTCTGCGGAACCTCTTGCACCTTGCCGAACATCTCGCTGGAAGAGGCTTGGTAAAAGCGTGTCTTCGCGCCCGATTCGCGGATGGCTTCCAGGATGCGCATGGTGCCCAGTGCGGTCACATCGGCAGTATATTCGGGAATGTCGAAGCTCACGCGGACATGGCTTTGCGCGCCCAGATGATAGATTTCATCTGGCTGCACTTCATAGAGCATCTTCACCAGGCTGACACCGTCGGAGAGGTCGCCGTAGCGGCCCAGCAGGCGGGGGTTGGGCTCATGCGGATCCTGCCAGATGCTGGTCAGGCGCGAGGTGTTGAAAGATGAGGAGCGCCGGTAAAGCCCATGCACTTCGTATCCCTTTTTCAAAAGAAACTCCGCAAGGTACGAACCGTCCTGGCCGGTGATGCCGGTGATCAATGCCTTTTTCATATCAAATCATTTGGTGATGGTCTCCCTGGCGAAGAATTTCTGCATCAAGCGATCGAGCACGTCCATGCGTTCATCGGTTACGAACTGGTTGTTGCCGATGTAGAACGCGTTCTCGTGCAGAAGATCAGCATTGGGGAATTCCGCGGGGCGGTAGTATTTGCGCAGGAACGGCTGGCGCATCAGGTTGCCGCCGATGATCGGGCGCGATTCGATTCCGGCCTCGGCGAGGGTCTTCTGGAAAGCCCCCTTCAAGGCGTGATCGTGGAAGAGGAATGCGAACGAGAACGACGAGACCTCCGCGCCGTCCAGCGCGATGAGGTCGTCGGGATGCCGGCGGCAGAGGGTCACGTAGCGGCGGAAATTGTGGTTGCGCTGGCGGATGAACTCATCGAGGCGTGCGAGTTGACACATGCCCAGAATGGCGTTGAGTTCGGTGCTGCGGAAATTCGTGCCATCGGTGAGGAATAGGAATTTGAAGTCAATGTCCGGGTATTGCGCGGCGATGCCGGCGTGCAGTTCGGTCGGCAGTTCGCGAGCGAGACCGTGCGAGCGTTTGAGCAGCAGCAGATGGTAAAGCTCCTGACTGTTCGTTGTGATGAGGCCCCCCTCGATGGCCGTCATGTGGTGTCCCCAGTAAAGACTGAACGTGCCGGCGAGGCCAAGGTTGCCGACCTTCTCGCCCTTCCACTTCGCCCCCTGCGATTCGCAGCAATCCTCCAGCAGTGCGAGGTCATGCTTCTCGGCGAGCGTGCGCAGCCGGTCCATGTCAGCCGGGAAGCCCAGCAGATGGGCGACGAAGATGCCGCGCGTGCGGGGCGTGATCTTTTTGGCGAGCTGGTCGTAGTCGAACGACAAGTCCGTCAGGTTAACGTCCACATACACGGGTTTGAGACCACACTGCATTACTGGAGTGATGGTTGTGGGCCAGGTGACGGCGGGGACTATGACCTCGTCGCCGTCCTGCCAGGTCTTCAGCTCCTTGACCGCGCCAACGAGCAGGAGGTTGGCCGAGCTGCCCGAATTAACCATCACGCAATACTTGCAGCCCATCCATTTGGCATAGGCCTGCTCGAACTCGCGGATGCGCGGACCCTGAGTGAGCCGCTCCTTGCTGCGGATGAAATCCACGAGCGCGTTCAAGTCGGCTTCGGTCAGGGCGTCCTCTTGAAGTTTCCAGAACATATCGTTATCTACCGGGACAAACCAACATTGTGTTCCTATTGCTGTTTCGCGAGAAAATCGGCGTACGCAATGGCCGCGCCAGCTTCCAGGCTGGTTTTGGCCTTCCAGCCTAGGGAGCTAAGTTTGGAAATGTCCAGTAACTTCTGCATCGCGCCGTCCGGTTTGGTACTGTCATACGCGATTTCACCGCGAAAGCCGACCGCCTGCATGGCAACGTCCGCAATTTCGCGGATGGTAAGATCGCTGCCGACGCCCACATTGACCGGGTCTTTGCCCACGTAGTTCTTCAGCACGAGCAATGCGGCGTCCACCGCATCATCCACGAACATCAGCTCGCGGCGTGGCGTGCCCGAGCCCCAGAGCATGACCTGCTTCTGACCGGAGACTTTCGCCTCGTGAAACTTACGGATCAGCGCCGCCATGAGGTGCGATTGCTGCGGGTCGTAATTGTCGTTCGGGCCGTATAGATTAGTCGGGATGACCGCCGTGAAGTCGGCGCCGTATTGGTCGCGATAGGCGCGGCACATGGACATGCCCGCGAGCTTGGCGACCGCGTAAGGCTCGTTCGTCGGTTCCGGGGGGCCGCTGAAAAGGTGATCCTCCTTCATCGGTTGCGGACAGGCGCGCGGATAAACGCAGGAGCTGGAAAAGAACAAGAGACCTTTAACCTTCGCCTGCCACGCGGCGTGAATGACATTGGTCTGGATGGCGAGGTTCGTGTAGCTGAACTCCGCGCGATAGGTGTTGTTGGCGAAGATTCCACCCACGCGCGCCGCCGCTACGAAGACAACGTCCGGCTGCTCGGCCTGGAAAAACTCTTCCACGGCCTTCTGCCGGGTCAAGTCCAGATCGGCCTTTGAGCGCAGCGCAAGATTGCTGAAACCCTCCGCCTGCAAACGCCGCACCATGGCCGATCCGACCATGCCACGATGGCCCGCCACAAAGATCTTGCTATGCTTGTCCAATATCATGCCCTGTAAAGCTGCTGCTGCCATTCGATTGTGGCGCGCAAACCTTGTTCCAAGCCCACATAGGTGGTCTTGTTGAATTCCGTTTCCGGGCGCGTCAAGTCGAGCCGCACTTCCTCGGGCGCGCCCGCGACTTCGGCGGACTGGGCGGGGAATGATACCGGCACGCCAACGATCTGGCCTACCAGCCGGGCGAGTTCCCCGATGGTCACGGTCGAGTGCCCGCCGATATTGTAAACCGGCTGCGTGCCGTGCAGCGCGGCTTGCCACATCAGTTCCACCGCGTCGCTCACGTAGCAGTAAGTGCGGATAGCCTTGCCCGCGTCCATCAATTCAATCTTGCCCTGGCAAAGCGCCTTCTCAATGAAGGAATTTAGCGCGCGCTTGTCACCCTTGCGCGTGCCCGGCCCGTAAGCCAGCGCGAGCCGCGCGGACACAGCGCGCACGCCCTGGGTGCGATATGCATTGCAGATCGTCTCACCGCCGCGTTTGCCTTCAATGTAACATGCGCGGGGATGCAACGGCGTCGTTGTGCCGATGTCGGCTTCACTCAGGGGCGATTTCTTCAAGCCGCTGTAAACCTCGCTCGAACTCAGATACAAGAACGCGCCGCCGGGTTTCAGCCTTTGCAGCAGGGAAGCCGTGGCCGTGGTGTTCACCTGGAACGTCGCTACCGGGTTGGCCATGAAGATTGCCGGCTGCGCGTAACCTGCCGAGTGGATGATGATGTCGGCTGGCGGCAGGGAAGAACACTCTGCGGGGTCTGCCAGGTTCACTTGGGCGCATTGAAATCCGGCGCGGTGGATGATCTCCGCCGTGTGGGGTGCCGGTTGGGAATGGAATTGCGCGATCGTCTTAAGCGGTATGCCGCTTTGTTTCAAGTGCGCGAGCGTGGCAAGAAAGTAAGTCCCCAACAGGCCGCTCGCGCCGGTTACGAGGATGGTCTTGTCGCGCAGGGCGTCGAACTTCACACGCTCGCAGATCGCGGCAGCGTCGTGGGCGATGATGTTATTTTGCATGGATCAACTGTTCGATGCGCGCCCGCACGCCGGACGGCGTGAGGCCGAGGGCTTCATCATGCTGTTCCTGATGGCCGTAGTCGGTGAGGAAACGGTGGGGCACGCCGATGGTTGTTATCTGCACGGACGCGGGCGCGAGCGCCGCCACGATGTCCTGCATCAACACCCCCTGGTAATAGGGTTCGACGAGCACGACCTTCCGGTTGGCACAATTCTGCCGCAGCGTCTCGGCGTCAAACGGGGCAACGGTGGTGTAATAAAGAACCGACACATCGAGATCCTGGGTGGCGGCGAGCACGGGCGCGAGGGCGGTGCCGACGGCGACCACGGTGGCGAGCCGGCCTTGCTTGAGAATGCTTGCGCGGCCAAACTGCACGTCGAAGGACTGCGGGTTCTTGCGTTCGCTCAAGCGGAAGTAAGTTGGCTGACCGTCGGCGTAGGCGGCACGGAAAAGCTGGTCGTATTCCTGCGGTGTTCCGGGCACGACGATTTCCATGCCGGGCAACGTGCGCAGGATTGCCACGTCGCCGGGGCAATGATGGGTGCAGCCGAGCGCGGCATAATCATAAGAGCCGCCTACGCTCACGATGTTGCCGCCGAGTTTCTGGTAACAGAAATCCACCTTAATCTGCTCGAAACATCGCTCGACAACGAAGGGGGCGATGCTGTGAACCACCGGGACAAGGCCTTCCTTTGAGAGTCCGGCGGCCAGGCTGGTCATGGCCTGCTCGCAGATGCCAATATTGTAGATGCGCGCGGGAAACTGCTCGAAGGCGCTGCGGAAGCCGAACACGCCGATGTCGCCGAGCAGGACGACGAGCCGCTCGTCTTTGGCCATCACGTCTTCGGTGGTGCGGACAAACTGTTTTCTCATGCCAGCTCCTGAAACATGGCTTCCAGTTCATCCTTCGACGGAGAGCGATGATGCCAGGCGGGATTGTTTTCCATCTGCTTTACACCGTGTCCCTTGATCGTCTCGGCGATGATGGCGGTTGGCTTTTGCGGGTCGCGCGCGAGCAACGCGGTCGCGATCGCTGCGTGGTCGTGGCCGTTGATGGTCGTTGCCGCCCAGCCGAACGCAGCGAACTTGGCCGCCAGGTCACCCATGTTGAGCGCGCGGTCGGTGGAATGGTTGTAATCTACGATGCAAGTCAGATTGGAAAGCTTGTGATGCGCCGCGAGCAATACGGCTTCCCAGATTGAGCCCTCGTTGCACTCCGCGTCGCCGACGATGACAAACACACGGCGGTCAACTTTGCGAATGCGCAGCGCCATCGCCACGCCCACGCCGAAAGGCAGCCCGTGGCCGAGCGAGCCGGTGGAAGCCTCAATACCCGGGACCTTGTTGTGGTCGGGATGCCCCCCGAGCCGGCTCTCCAGCGTGGAGAACCGCGCCAAATCCTCTGCGGGGAAGAACCCCTTTTCCGCCAGCACCGCATACACTGCGAGGGAACCATGACCTTTGCTCAGAATAAACCGGTCGCGGTCGTCGCTTTTGGGATCATGGGGATTGAACCGCATCACGCCATCGTAAAGCACCCAAACAATATCAAGAATGGAGAAGGCACTCGGGATATGCCCCTCCTTCGTCGCCGTGGTGGCGGCGATGATCTGGCGCTTTAATTGGTTCAATCGAACACGCATTGCACAACTTAAACCGGTAACACGATGGCTATTAGTCTTTGGTTTTTCGACCACAGGGTCAAGGTGATTTGGCGTTACCACTGGCCGGCGAGCGTCGCCGCCGGCAGCGAGTTGACGCAAGGCCAATGATGACTAATGGTAGAAATCCACCTCTTCACGCCGAGCGCCTAACCTCACGCGGCTGAAGTATATGGTGTAGGTCTTGTCTGAGTCGTCGCGGTAAAGGCCGAACTTGAAGTATGGGCCGAAATCGTCGTTATAACCGACCGGGCCTGAATAACGCACGACCTGCCGGCCATTCCACCAGACATTCACAAAGCCGTCGCTCTGGCAGGACCACCTGGCTTCGATTACGAAGTCGTTCCATGCAGCCCGAGGGAACCTCTCCGTCTGGAAGACGGTCTTAGATGGGACCGCTTTGGCGTCGCGGACAATCCGGTCAGCGCTGTGGCAGATCGTGATGCTGAGGCTGCCGTTGGAGTAGCGAAAGGCCAGCGATGGGCTGCGGGGCGCCTCGCCCAGGTATTTCTTGTCCGCACCGTGCCACTGCGCCAGCACTAACCGGTTGTCTTCGATTGGGAAATTGTCCGGTAACAGGAGACTGAACGCGTACCACCTTACTGAGCCAAGAGGCGGAAAATCCCTGGTGTTCACCTCCGACCGGAAACTGGTCTTGCCGAACAAGTCCGAGTAATGCTCCCCCTTTCGCAATTCGAACCTCAAGCAGGGTTCTCCGGAGCTCGGGAGGGACGCGCTTTGGATTGAATAAGCCTGGCCAGGCGACTGCGTGCCCCATTCGGATTCCAAGGGCTTCATCCAGTCGGCGGTTGCCTTGATCCTCGGTTGCCTCGTTCCAAATCCCATGGAGAAATAGGCCCATCCCAATATGAATGCGACTTGGCTTAGCAGGAGCATCTCCAGAGACGCCAACCGGAGAACACGATTCCTCCATCCCATAGGCACAGACAAGGCCGCCAGGCCGGTAAGGATGAAAGCCAGGATCAGAACGAGGCAAAAGGCCGTCCCTGATCCCCGAAAGCCAGGCAACCACGCGTAGAGCAGAACCGTGGCTGCAAGCCACGAGCAGGGCAGCAGCAACCCCAAGCCCCCTACTAGCCATCTCGTTCTTTTACCCATTGCGATAACACCTTATTGCCGAAGAACAATGATTCAACAACCACTTCTTTCTTACCTTGAGCCATCCGAAACCGGCTTGCAAGACGCGCAGCAACAAAGCGCGGCCTCGGCAGGGCCGCATCAAGTTCGCGGAAGCCGCCTCGTTCGAGGTCGAGGTCTTTGATGCGCAGAATTCAGGAGCTCTGTACCCCGCAAGCCGCAGCCGTGGATCAGCCAGATGGTTAGCCAGATGATTAGCTGACTTGACCGCTTAGGTGCTTGCGGCTATACAGATTGGGCTGTGACAGTTTGCGCTTCGATTTGGATTTCTCTTGGAGCCATAGCGACTTGCAAGTGCGTCACGTAAACGGCACCCGGCCAAGTTGGAAAAGCACGGACTTGGCTGCAAGTGGCTTGAAACAAATACTTTAGCCAGTTTAGCTCAGTGGTAGAGCAGCAGTTTTGTAAACTGCGGGTCGTCGGTTCAAATCCGACAACTGGCTCCATCTTGGAACCAAGGAAGCCCCTATCCCAATCGATGCGCCATTCGGTGGAGGCGTGGTTAGTGGACGGTTGGTTGGCTTTCATCGAAGCCAGCAGGGCTGCGGCGGTGCCTGGTTCTGAGAGCGACGATGGCAAGGCGGGCTGACCGGTTGCAGCGAAAAGTCGAAAAAACACTTGCGGTGCGCCGACACCAGCGCAAAATCGCGGGTAAATGAAAGCACCGCAAAAGCAATCCTCACCGGGCCGCGCAACCTCCGAGAACCAATCTGCTGAAGCGCAGCCCGAGCAGGGACTTCCGGCCACGCCCGTACAGAAGGTATTCATCGTCGTGCTCGGCCTTTATGTGCTCTCGCTTCTCTGGCTCACCTTGAGTCACCATTGGTATGGGGTGTTGCCGAAGTGGCTCGACCCGCACTAGCGGCGCAGTCGCTGACAACAGCGACGTATTATCCGCCGGCGAGAACGATATGTCACGCGGCGGGACGCTGGGGTGCAGCGTGTGGTCTGATCGCCGGCGCGCAAAGCGCAGCCGCGCGCCGGGCAGTCCCGGTGGTGCTGCGGTCGCCCGGCTCCAGACTACGGGGTAGCTGAAGAGGCCGAAGTCGCGGGTAATGAACGTGGTGCCTCCCAGCAGCACGCCGGGAAAGGTCGCGACGACTAGCTTCGCCCCAGCCGACCCGGAATTACAATCGGCCTCATTGCAAAACCCTTCGGATACCCTTCGGATACCCTTCGGATACCCTTCGGATTGCTACAAGACAAGCCGGCTGGCGCCAAACCCTCCCCGGGCCATACTCCTGCGGCCACCCCCAGCGCCGCGCCGGCCATTTTGAACCTCGCCAGCAATGGCTTTTTGGTTTACCACCGTAGCGCAATGATTGACCGGCGCGTATTCTACGATCAACGGGCCGCGTTGCGGGTCCGCGAGACCAGCCGCTGCTACCAACAGTTGCTACGCAAACAGTACGCCTTCTGGGTCCCGCCCGGCTTGCGGGTGCTGGAGGTGGGCTGCGGCCTGGGCGATTTGCTGGCGGCGGTCAAGCCGGCCCGGGGCGTGGGGGTGGATTTCAGCCCGGCCATGATCGCGCTCGCGCGAGAGCGCCACCCCGAGTTGGAATTTCACGCGGCCGACGCGGCGGAAGTGAGCGCAGCAGAGCAGTTCGACTACATTCTCCTCGCCGACCTGGTAAATGACCTGCCAGACGTGCAGGCGGTATTCGAGCGGCTGCAAGCGGTGGCGCACCCGCGCACGCGGCTAGTCGTGAGCTTCTTCAACAACCTCTGGCGGCCCGTGCTGAACGTCGCGGCAAAGTTCGGGCTCAAGTCCCCCACGCTCCCGCAAAACTGGCTCTCCGCCGACGACGTCAAGAACCTGCTGCACCTGGCCGGCTGGGAGGTCATCAAGACCGAGGCGCGCATTTTGTGGCCGACACGCACCCCGCTGTGGGGTTGGTTCTGCAACCGCTGGCTGGCGCCGTTGCTGCCGGCTTTCTGCGTCACCGTCGGCGTGATCGCGCGCCCGCGCCCGCGGCCTGAACGGGCGTTGCCGCTTCGTTGCTCGGTCATTATTCCCGCCCGCAATGAGTCCGGGAACATCGAGGAGGCCGTGCGCCGCACGCCCGAAATGGGGCAGGGGACCGAGATTATCTTTATCGAAGGGCACTCCACTGACGATACGTGGGACGAGATCCAGCGGGTGGCCGCGAAATACCCGCAGCGGAACATCAAGATCCTCAAGCAGCGGAGCCGGGGCAAGGGCGGCGCCGTGCGCGAGGCCTTCGCCGCTGCTACTGGCGAACTGCTGTTCATTCTCGACGCCGATCTTACCATGCCGCCAGAAGAGTTGCCGAAGTTCTATGAAGCGGCGCGCTCGGGCACAGCCGAGTTCGTCAATGGCGTGCGCCTGGTCTATCCGATGGAGGAGCAAGCGATGCAATTTCTCAATATGGTGGCCAACAAGGCCTTTGGCCTGACGTTCAGTTGGCTGCTCGGCCAGAACATCAAAGACACGCTCTGCGGCACCAAAGTCCTGTTCCGCGCGGATTACGAGGCCATTGCCAGGAACCGCGCCTATTTCGGCGATTTCGATCCCTTCGGCGATTTCGACCTGTTGTTCGGAGCGGCCAAGCTCAACTTGCGCATGGTGGACTTGCCGATTCGCTATCGTGCGCGGACTTACGGGCAGACGAACATCCACCGCTGGAGCCACGGCTGGCTGCTGTTGCGCATGGTGTTATTCGCCGCCCGTCGCCTCAAGTTCATCCCATGACGGCGCCGCTCGCGCAGCACCAGGCGGAGATCGAGCGCAACCTGCGTGCCTGGGAAGCCAAACCCCTGCTCAAGGAGATTTATGCGGGCTTCTATCGGCGCATCCTGGCCCTCATTGACCCGGCCATGCCAGGGCGCATCGTTGAGATCGGCTCCGGCATTGGCAATCTCAAGACACACCTGCCTGCTGCGCTTGCGACCGACCTGTTTCCGAACCCGTGGCTGGACCTGGCCTGCGACGGCTATGAACTGCCTTTCAAGCAGGGAAGCCTCTCGCACCTGGTGCTGTTCGACGTCTTTCATCATCTGCGTGCGCCGAATGCGTTTCTGCGCGAAGCGCGGCGTGTGCTGGCGCCCGCGGGCCGGCTTATCCTGTTCGAGCCTTACATCAGTTGGTTCAGCAGCCCCGTCTATGGACTGTTGCATCACGAGCCGGTCGCGTGGGGAAAACCGATCAACCTCACTGAGTCGCTGCCGCGGCCCCGCGATTACTATGCCGCGCAGGGCAATGCGACGCGCCTCTTCTTCCGGAAGGAAATCCCCGATTGGCCGGAGGGCTGGGCGATCTTCCACGCGGAAGGGTTCAGTTGCTTTCACTACCTGCTATCGGGTGGCTACAGCAACCCGGCCGTTTACCCGTCAGGCTGGCTGGAAGGGCTTCGGAGATTCGAGGTCAGGCTCTGCCGCTGGCCGCGAGTGTTTGGCGGACGCTGCCTGGTTGGCCTGCGCCCGGCGTATCCCCGGAGCGGGCCAGCCTCCAGGCAGGTGCCTGCAGCGAGTGACGACTGATGGCGCGCAAAACTTACTCCGCCAGCATAATGATCGAACTCACGTTCGATGCTACGAGGGTGCCGACTGATGGCGCTCAAGACTATCCCCGCCAGAGGCCGGCGCAGGCCAGCCATCCCAGACCGGACAGCATCGCTCCCGCGAGCAGCTTCTTGGCTTCGTAAACCATCCGGATGTGGTGCCGCCTTGCAGGCACTTCGAGCGCCTGGGAGGCGCAGTTGGTGCGCAGCTTAGCACAAGCCCGCAACGTGATTAGGTCGCGGCCGCCGCCACGTCCAGATATTGGACAGCCAATCCACGTTTGGACAGTCGCCTTGGACAGTCGAAGCCTCGTCGGGTCAAATCCCACCGGCGCGTCGGGTCAAGAACGGATATCATTAAACAGCATCCAAGGTTGCTTTTACGGTCTCACCGGTTACATTTTGAACAGCGGTAAGCGGTCGGCAATACGTGAACGCATATTGTAATAATAATAACCGCCGATCGCTGAGTTCACGCCGCAACGAAAGAAAGACAAAACTATGAAGAAAAGAACCGCCCGCCAAGGGGGATTTACCTTGGTGGAGATCATGATCGTCGTGGCCATTATTGGCCTTTTGGCGTCGATCGCGATCCCCAACTTCGTGAAGGCACGCACCACGGCCCAGATGAATGCTTGTATCAGCAACCTGCGACAAGTTGACGGCGCCATACAGCAATGGGCCCTCGATACGAAACAGGGCGATACGGCCAGCGTCACTTCCGCGGAAATCCTGCCGTATATGAAGAACTCGGTGGTTTGCCCATCGGGCGGCAAGACGTTCGCTGACAGTTACTCGGTTACGACCGTGCAGGCCAAACCGGCCTGCCTCAAGGTGCCGGGCACGCACAAGATCGAGGATACTGTGCAGTAAGGGTCGGGTTTGACAATTCACAGGGGCCTGGGAGCAATCCCAGGCCTTTCTTTTTGGTGTAGCGCGGAGTGCGGCGGTGCGGAGATCCAGACCTCCTGACATACCCA